>Ga0224495_10001435_pt1 | contig 16794 bp, 17 predicted proteins | sample SF_Jul11_sed_USG_FD_168128 | JGI IMG/M metagenome (GOLD analysis project Ga0224495, IMG submission 168128) | Sediment microbial communities from San Francisco Bay, California, United States - SF_Jul11_sed_USGS_4_1 | ecosystem: Environmental > Aquatic > Marine > Sediment | place: USA: California... | reverse complement strand
TTTCCACTGGTTAAAACAAGCCGAACGGCTTCCTTTTTAAATTCTTCTGATACTTTTTCTTTCATGGTAAACTCTCCTCATTATTAGTTTACCTAAACTCTCTGTCTACTATTTCGGGGGTGATTCAAAACATTTCTTAGTTTATAAGCTAACAAACCCAATGAAAACGCAAACATATAAGGAAACGGGCTCCAATGTATCAAAAGTGAAATGGTCTTCCTTGGCAATGGCAACACCAAATACAAGCTAAACAAACTTAGATAAAACAACAAAGAAAAAGATATTAATATTTTATATCTTATTGTGGAATTCCTGACCCATACAAGCAAACCAGGAACTATAAAATACCAGAAAAACTCTACAGACAAAGTCCAATCAACTCCAAGAATGGTTGGGGCTATGCGATAATCAAAACCACTTAAATAAGTCATATGCATGAAAATATTATAGAAATCAAGCGATACCTTGTTTTCTATTAACCAAGGACTAGTCGAACCAGTAATTATATATACAAATAAATACAAATAATACAATGGAGATATTCGCCAAAAACGCTTGTTTATGTAATCGAAAAATCCACTTGACTTCTCATAGGATGCTGAAACGCTATAACCAGAAACAACAAAAAACACAGAAACTCCCTGCCCACCGAGGGCAATGACGTTTTGCAAATACTCATTTCCATAGAACAAAACTGCCCCAACAGAATGAACTATTAAAACAGCAATCGCCGCATATGCTCGCATCCCTGTGATAAACGTTGTTTCAGAATAATCTTTGATCATCGCAGCCATGAGTTTCCTAGTGAAATGTTTAACAATTTCAATTCGTCCGTTTGCTTTAAATATTGAAAGTATATCAGTGAATTTTTATATCGAAAAATCAAATTACAACCGGCTGAAAAAGGATTTCATGCATCATAAAAAATAGATCTCGAAAATATTTTTTTCATCTGCCTTGCCTTGCTTCTGTCGTTTTCGGTTGACAATATTCATTTAAACAATCCCTTCTCTCGTAATTCACGAATACTTTCATCGTAGCGGTCAGATTGAATTTTTTCACCTTTAACCCATGTGGCAAAGTTATTCAGACCCTGCTCAATACTGATTGCCGGGACAAAGGAAAGCCCCTGTTGCACCCGCGTGAGATCTGCCACATTGTGACGAATGTCGCCGACGCGAAACTGTCCGGATATTTTTACATCCACTTTTTGATCCAGAAGAGACTGCAGCATGTCCGCTATAGTACGGACATCCGTAGCGATGCCGGATCCAACGTTAAAAACCTCCTGGATAAAACCGTTAAATTCTACCGCCTGCCGGGTAGCTGCAACCACATCATCTATGTACACAAAATCGCGGCTTTCTTTTCCATCTTCAAAAATATTGATACCATTACCATTTAAAATACGGGTAGAAAAAATCGACAAGATTCCGGTATAGGGATTCGAAAGAGACTGGCCTGGTCCATATACGTTTTGATATCGAAATGCCACGGCAGAAATATTCAAAGCTTTTGCTACCGTCATGACCATCTGCTCCTGGTTCAGTTTCGTAATGCCGTACACAGACGCCGGACGAACCGGAGTAGATTCATCGGTTGGAACCATGTCTGTTACAGCACGACAAACAGGGCAATGCACTTCAAAGTCTCCTTTCTCCATATCTTCCAGCGATCGCGAATCCGGATAGACAAACCCGTGAGTTTTGCAATAGTATTTACCTTCGCCATACACTGCGCGCGACGATGCCACCACAATTTTTTTCACCGGCAATTTTGAGTTCGCAATAATATCAAGCAGCAAGGCAGTACCGCCAACATTCACGTCGGTATAATGCTGTATGGCATACATCGACTGTCCGGTTCCGGTTTCGGCGGCAAGATGAACCACGGTGTCAACACCGGCAAGCGCCTTCACCAGATCATCACGGCTGGTTACGCTTCCACGGATGAATTCCACCCGGGTGTCCAGTGATTTAAATAAAGCAGATTCCAGTGGATTCTCACCATGTATCTGCGGAGAAAGATTGTCCAGGACTCTCACGGCATGCCCGTTTTTTACCAGCGCATTGGACAGGCGTGATCCAATGAAGCCCGCGCCTCCCGTAATCAAAATTTTGTTTTTATTCATAATTTACTTCCCTGTAATGTCCAATAAACTGAAACATGACTATTTAATATTTCAATATTTATAAAAGATTTTTATTTTTTTCCGGAAGATTTCCGTCTTTCCGGCTCCTGCGATGCAGGAAGCAGATCGCCAGGATTAAAAAACCTCCCGGCATTTTGCTCTAACCATTCTTCCGAATTTTCCCACCAGCGGCTCGACATCAACTGCCGGATGGTTTTTTTATCAAATCGAAACCTGATGATTCTGGCCGGAACTCCGGCCACTATGGCGTACTCCGGAACATCTTTGGTTACTACTGCGCCGGCTGCGACGACCGCGCCTGTGCCGATTTTAACGCCGTCTCTGATCAGAGCACCCTGTCCAATCCAGACATCGTGTCCGATTTCTGTTTTACTGAAAGGCTCAAAGGATTCTGTTTTTGAAAATGTTCTCACCACGGGTTGGTTCGCCGAATAAAATGCCGGATGGGTGCTGGCAAACTGAACCGGATGCTGCCCCAATCCGATGCTCACACGAGAGGCAATCGAACAAAACTTTCCAATATTTGCATGAATCACAACAGATTCTTTCTGAACAAAAGAATGATCGTCCAGTTTTGAATGAATCAAAACAGCATTTTCAAAAAGCACATTGTAGCGGCCAAGTTTTGATTCCGCATCCATCTTCACACCCCGGTGAATCCGGCAGGTCGGATAAGATGCACGCAACCTGGCGAGACGCAGGGTTGTTCCTGCATAGCGGCGAAGATCCTGCAATATCTGTTTCATTAATAAAACAACGATCATTTTTTTCCTGCTCTTTTTGACACAGAATCAACCTTCTGCCATTTTCTCGTTTTCAGATTATACTGCTTTATCACCCGCGCCGGCGCTCCCACCGCAACCGAATAATCCGGCACATCCGAAGTTACCACGGAATTTGCACCAATAACGCAATTTTTTCCTATCGATGCACTAATAATAGATACGTTTTCTCCAATCCAGCTCCCGGAGCCAATCGATACTGGTGCTTTAAATCGCACTGGTTGATGTAAAATTGGCCTGGTAATATCTTCATACTCATGCAAATTATCAGAAATATATACGTTATTTGCGGTCAAAACGTAGTCACCAAAAACCATTTCACCTACTGCAGCAATATGATTATTATACCCAAAAACACAACCCTGCCCAATGGACAGACTTGCTTTAGTTCCAGAGGTAGCCACGGAATAGAGCCATGCTCCCCGCTGAAACACGGTTCCCTTCCCCAAACGAATATTCTGCCCACCGTCAATTCGATATGGGCCAAACATGAATACACCATATCCAATTTTACGGATTATGAAAACATTTTTAAGATAAAAGCAGACTTTGCGGAATCGTGTTACCCATCGTTCCATAGGTTTTCCTTATTGCAATGACAAGCCGGTTTTCTTTTCAAGACACTTGTAAATAAAATCCAGATTTCTTTCCATGTTCTTTCCATCCAGTGCGCCTATGTATTTTTCCATGACACTTTTTTTTAAAAAGAAATCAAATCTTTTTTTTCCTTTTTGAAAATCCTGAACCGCAACCTGCAGTTCTTTAATAGATCCCACAGTAACGAGTTCCGATTTTCCATCAAATGGCGGGTCTATAATCTCGTTATCTTTTTTGTAATAGACTACAGGAATTCCCAGCACAGATGCTTCAAACAATGTCTGGGAATATATAGATATATAAAAATCAGTTCGCTCCAGAATGGATCGAATGGATACCGTTGCATGAATTTCATCTACAAGTCCCGGAAAATACTCCTTCACGAAAGATTCATACTGATTTTTATAGCCGTTAGATCTTACCTTGATGATAATCCTGAATTCACTCCCTTTCTTGCGCATATTATTTAATGCTGAAAGCACATCAAACATGAAATCAAATTCCACGGCGAGGTAAGAATTCAAATCGGTATTGTTATGACCGGAAGCCCCAATGGTAATGACCGGTTTTTTCCGGTCAACCGTACGCGGCTTGATCTCGCTGACATATGCATCCATACGCGGATCTCCGAGGGTAAAAACATTTTTTATTCCGCGATAATAATGTTTCTTTATACTTTCCGAATAAGAGTTAATGTACGTGGCATGTGTTGCCTCATCCAGAAATTCTTTAGCAAGCAGACCATTGATGATCAGATAGCTGGGAATAGATCTTTTTTTTGCAACGCAATCCACCAGCGTGGCAACGGGACCGATATTCCCTATCAATATCAAAAGTTCCAACCGAACCCGGTCCATGAAGCGAATAATCCAGTGCAACTGGCTAATATAGACGGGCAATCTATCTGCTATTCTTTTTTCGATTGTCTGATAAACCGCATTTGTTACATCAATTTTATTTGTTAAAATCAGTTTTGCATTTTTTCTTTTTTCAAAATCGGCCAAAAGCAATGCAGCTGCCTGTAGGTGAATTTCTTTAATACCCCACACAGGGATGGGCCGTTCAGCAATGAATTTTTTCAATGAGAAAGGATGCGTAAAAAAAGATAAAATAATGCGCAAGGCCGAATCTGTTTTTAAATTTTCTAGTATTCTTTGGGTAGGATAGTAAAGTTGTAAAAAAAGAGACGTTCGCTTTTTAAACAATCTTAAATCCATAAATAAAAAAAAGGAGCTGATCATTGGTGTTAAAATATCCCGTAAGCGATGTTTCCATTTTCTGGATCGAACCCTTTCGTCCATCCACTGATGTATCGGAAAATAATATGCGGCAGTATCTGTTTCTGGATTTTTATCTAAAGGGAAATACTTTTGACCTTCCTGCTCCAGAATCATTTCTATGATTTTCAGATCTGTACCAACATACAATTTTTCAAATTTATATTTTAACAGTTGCTCCACACACAATCTGGTTCTGGCATAGAACACCAGATCATTCCAGATATCAAGGCGAAAAGAAAATCCAAAGGGTACGCCCTGGTATGTAAATATATCTTCGCCCTTTGAATCCTTGTGCCACTCCCGGAAGAAATCATATACCAGAAAATTGTTTTTTTGCATGGTAGCCTGATCCACCAGGTGATCCACATACAATGCTGTTCCGCCTGCCGTTTCAATTTCATGTTTCAGACCAAAGTCGTAGGTTAATACGAGATCCCTGGAACGATCATACGACGGTTGCGCGCTTTTCCACCACGCTCTTGATTCGGCGATGAAAACATGTCTGAATTTTTTATTTAATCTGAAATTCATTATTTGCTTTAGGTCATCAACTATCTATGCTTCGTAACAATTTTGCCGGATTGCCTGCGACGACCACCCGGGCGGGCACGCTTTTGGTTACCACACTGCCTGCGCCTATGACGGAATTTTCGCCAATGGTAACACCTGGAAGTATGATTGCTTTTGCACCGATCCAGCAGCCTTGTTTAAAGGTAACCGGTTTCGGCTCATGATGCCCCTGATCGATGATCGCGGTGTCGGGTTTTTCGAATCGATGATTCGAAACGTAAACATGCACGCCTGATCCAATCATTACATCATTTTCGATAATGATACTCGAAGACCTTGTCCGTGTATCCCCAAACAGCATGGAGCCAGGGCGAATGATTACACGATCTCCAATTTCTATTTTTGAACAGCATATTGCATACGCACCCGGTCTAAACTCCGCAGTATCAGAGAATTTATAAAATTTTTTTTTGCATAACTTTAACATAGTCGATTTAAAATGCAATCTCCAGTGAGTGCCGGGAATATCCGGCCCTAAACGATCAGCGTTTTTCCAGAACCGGGTGCGATCAATAAACTCAAAGAGAAACACTTTTTACCTCAACCATTCATTTTTCACTCTTCCGTTCCATGATCATACGGACAATTTCAAAATCAAGCTCGTTGTCAATGTCATGGGAACGATCCTCGGGCATTTCAAACAACCTGGTATCTGGATAGAAAACTTTCGGGTCATCTATGAACAATGTACGCTGCCAGACATAGATAGAAGCATTCATGTCAAAACAGCGGGGGCTGTCCTGCCGGCGGGTAACGGCAACAGGTAACGCCTTGGATAAATGTACAATACCATTTGCATCGAGTTCGACCAGATTGAAATAGGGCGAACGCCGGGCGGCTGAGGCAGTTATGACGCTGGCTGCACCGGTCTTCTCAAGCAGATCAACAGCGCCAATGATATCGGAAACACTGCGAAGAGGAGATGTGGCATCAAGATCAACCAGAATATCAAACCGGGAAGATAAAACTTCCTCGGCTTGCATCAGGCAATGACGAATCACCGGCGCTTTGGGAGCAGTATCCGTAGCCATCTCGTCAGGTCTTTTTACCAGAACAGTAGCCCCGTACTGACGGGCTGTTTCAAGAATTTCCGGAGAGTCACTGCTGACCGCAATCACATCAAACAATTTTGATTCAAGAGCCTGCAAAATAGAGTGAGCAATCAAAGGCTTTCCGTTCAGAAGGCGAAGATTTTTGCCTTTGACACCCTTGGAACCGCCACGCGCACAAATCGTACAAATTCTTTTCATGAAAAAATCCATTCCTTTGCGGTAGAAGCTGCTTCTGCTGCTTCAATCAGCCGGAGCACATCAAGTCCCTGTTGCCAGCTGCAAAGGTCGGCTGTCTGATGCGTGAGAACGGCCCGGTGCATTTCTTTATAGGTATAATCACGTTCGGTTATCACGTCATCTGTAGTTTTATCTGCAGTTACTGTGCCCTTGATGAAATCAATCTCAAAAGTATGATTAAGGGTATTTACGATCACAAAGCGGCGGATGCGGCGATCGACGTAATTCATCTGCAGCGATAATGCCGGGCAGCAATCACAGGATATCAAAAGGGAATAGCTGTCATCGCTGCTTATTTCCAGGCTGCTGAATTGCCCGCCAATAGCGGAGACTCTCTGCCAGGAACCAAACAGCCACAATAGATAGTCAAGCTCATGACTCAAATCCCGCAGGGCACCGCCCCCTTTTTCCCGGCTCGCCGAATATGAAGAGCGATAATCCGTCGCTGGCCTCCAGTCAGGCAGGTATTGACCAACATAGGCCTGAACAGAAATAACGGTTTCACCATGCAAAAGATCGCGCAAGCGTACCACAAGCGGATGAAAGCGGAGATTATAACCTACAAAAACATTTTCGGGTAAAGCAGTCACATCCTCTACTTTGTCAAACAACGGTTTTTCAACCAGAATGACTCCGCGATAATTGAGTTGTACCAATTCATCCAGGGTTTCTTTATGGCGGCTGGTTTCATTTGCTATTATCACATACGCAGGCTCTTCTTTTATGATGGCCTCTTCCAGTTGATGATAACAAATGGGGTAATCCACCTGACGATGGCTTACAACCGAAGTCCTGTTTCCCAGCTCTGTCAGAATCCGGGCATGCCGGGCGCCTATGGAGCCATATCCAACCACGAGAGAATTCATGAAAATATTTCCCGGTATTCGCCCTGTGCTTTGTTGTAATCGTTCAAGTGACCGATGTCCAGCCAGTACTCCCGCAGTGGAAAAGAAAGTACGTTTTGTTCTTTCTGAATCAGTTTTTCGAACAAAGTAGGCATATCAAAAAAAGTATCCGGCGGAACATTATTCAAAGCTTCCGGAGACAACATATAGATACCAGCACTGACAAAAAACTTGTGAATCGGTTTTTCATCAATGGACGTTATTCGTCCATCTTTCATGTTTACCGTTCCGTAGGGAACCTGGAAATCATACTCGCGCACGCACATGGTTGCCATTGATTTCTGCTCCATATGAAAATCATGCAGATGAGCAAGGTTAATGGTTGTGAGAATGTCCCCATTCATGACAAAAAAGGGCGATGTCAATCTTTCTCTTGCAAGATCCAGGGCCCCGGCAGTGCCAAGTCTTTTGGTTTCATGTATGTAAGAAATATTGACTCCAAAACGACTGCCATTGCCAAAATAATTTTCGATGATGTGGGAGAGATAGTTCACACTGATGATAATATTTTTGAATCCATATCTGGCAAACTGACGAATGATGGTTTCGAGAATAGGTTTGCCACCAACAGCCAGCATGGGTTTCGGAAGATCTTTTGTTAATTCACCCAGACGGGTTCCAAGACCGCCAGCCATCAAAACAACGGGATTATCCCGCGTAACGGGTAAAAGCAGATCATCGACGACTTCTATGCCAAGCAACCTGCCATTTTCGTCCACCAGAGGAATCTGCGATATTTTATTAACAACTGCCAGTTGTAGAATAGAATCACGATCATCGCTGACACGAGCCGTTACCGGATTCCGATTGATAATGGTTTCCACCGGGCTGTCAAGGGTGAGCCCCGCAAGCAATCCGCGCCGGATGTCACCATCTGACACTGTCCCTGTGAATTTTTCGTCCGCATCAACGACAACAGCAATTCGTATAGAGCCGGCATTGATAGCGGCCATTGCTTCCTTGATAGTATTTGTGGGCTGGATTTTAATCTGTTCTAATTTTTTCATACATTTACCGGAATGTCATAAAACGGCTTTGTGATCAAGCCATCAAGTGGTATTGAAGAAATAATCTGGCTGATCTTTGCACTGGCACCGCCATTACCATAGGGATTTTCAATCGATTGACATACATTTAAAAAATCCTTCTGGTACACCTTTTGCAGTGCTGCCAGAATACTCTGGGAATCCGGCAAACAATCAATCACGCTGACAGCTTTGATTCTGCCCTTCTGACGATCACCAATATTGACTGTAGCTACTTTCAAGGAAGGCGCTTCGATAATACCACTGGATGAATTACCAACGACAGCATCTACATGTTTCATGGCGCTCAGATAGTTCAACTGGCCCATGGACACATACGCCACAGACCTGTCCGGATGAGTCTGAACAAAACGATCAATCATTTCATTAATGATTCTGCCATCTGCATCACCATTTGCTTTGGTAAAAATTATTTTTGTATCTTCCAGACTTCTGCATACCTCGATAAGCTCCCCAAATTGTCTTTCAGCAGTGGATTCCTCCAGCGTGACCGGGTGAAAGGTGATCAGAAGATTTTTTTTGCCAAAAGAAAAATCAATTCTCTTTTCCAGTTCATCCCTGTTCAGCAACGATAGCCTGATAAAGTTATCGATGCCCACGGCACCAACATTATAGACACGATGTGGCTGCTCCCCAAGTTGAATAACCCTTTTACGATATTCTTCCGTTGAAGTAAAATGCAGATTTGATAATTTCGTAATCGCATGACGAAAGGATTCATCGACGGCTCCTTCAGTCAGTTCCCCGCCATGAATGTGTGCCACGGGAATTCTTGAAATCGCAGAAGTAAAAGCTGCAGCAAGTGTTTCAAAACGATCGCCCAGGAGAACAACCATATCCGGTTTCAACTCATGAAGCGCATCTGCCAATCCAATCATACCAAGTCCGGCAGATTTTGCGATCGAAGAAGTAGTATCTGCTGATAACAGCATTTCCACTTTCTTATCAACCTTGAATTCTTTTTCAATCTCATGAACAGTTTTTCCAAATTCAGGAGACAGATGAGCTGCCGTGGCTATGATTTGAAGCTGCAATTTTTCATCCATTTGAATTTCTTTCATCAACCAGTAGAGCAATCCAAATTCAGCCCTGGTTCCGGTAATGACACAAAATTTACGCTTCATATCTGATCACCTTCCGCGTAATTTTTTAATGCAGTTGATCCCAGTAACTCATCCCAGCGCATCGGACTAATACCGTTGCCTGGCCGTTTAACTGTAATATTTTTTTCTGTAAATAATTCACCAGTTTGTATTTTACTTTTGGCTACGATACTTTTTCTGGCAACTAGTTTATTTTTTATTTCACTGCCGGATGCTTTCTTTACACCCTTGCCCAATGCCAACTCTATCCGGCGAATTCCATCAACCATTGCTTTTAATTCATCAGGTTCCAGACTGGCTTTATGATCCGGTCCCTCCATGTTTCGGTCAAGAGTAAAATGTTTCTCAATTATACTGGCTCCCAGAGCAGCGGCTGCTATCGGAATGTCAATCCCCCGCGTATGATCCGAATAACCAACTTCCACCTGAAATGCATTTTTTATGGTCTGCATGGCCCGAAGATTAACGTCTTCCACTGGACATGGATATTCGGTAGTAGCATGGAGTACCGTTATATCTTTAAGTAACGTTCCTGAGGTAACCAGTACGTCCAGGGCGTCCTCAATCTCTCCAAGATCTGCCATACCGGTTGATAAAATAACTTGTTTCCTGAGAGATCCGATATGACGCAGGTAAGGCAAATTAGTGATCTCACCGCTGGGTATTTTAAAAATGTTTAAACCAAAATTTGCCAGCAAATCAATGCTCTCATGATCAAAGGGAGTCGACAAAAACAAAATATTTTTTTTATGGCAATGATCTATCAAATCTCGATGGGCTTCAAATGACAACTCCAGCCTTTTGATCATCTGGTATTGGGACTCATCAGCATCAGTTGTTTTCTTTTGGTACTCGGCCTTTTGTGCAATCCTGCTTACAAGATTATCCGCCTTGAATGTCTGAAATTTTACAGCGTCCGCTCCGCAATCAGCAGCTACATCAACCAGCCGATGGGCAAGGTCAACATTGCCATTGTGATTGACACCTGCCTCTGCAATAATAAAAATTTTATTCATTGTTATATCCCTTGAAAACACTTCCTGCTTTGATGAAGTCATTAGGCCGACTGGAAACATATTCTATCACGGTTGCATTGCTGCCGACAAAACTACCCTCTTTTATTTTACTGCCACCATTTATTACCGCAGCTGTAGAAATATGACAATGATCTTCAATAACACTGTCATGCTCAAGTAGCACTTTCGAATTAATAATACAGTTTTTTCCTATTTTAGAATTTGCATTTATCAGTGCATTATGCATCACAATTGTTCCCATATCAATTTGAGCATGCCTTGATACATAAGCGTATGGTGAGACAATAACTGGAATTTGAAAATCAAGTTGCCGAAGATGGTTAAACAACCTTGCTCGAATATCAGAAGTCTTGATCTGCCCCACTGCAACAAGCGCACAATTATAGCGAAACCTGAGCTTCTCTAAATCTGCGTCGGAACCAAGAATGCTGTAATTAAATACATGATCTGAAGTTATTTTTTCATCAACAATTCCGGCAATCTGATACTTTCCTTCCTGTTCTATTACATCAATGCACGATCGGGCATGACCGCCTCCACCAATCAATATAATTTCAGGCTTACTCATCACACTAAGATAAAAATGAACTACTGGGAATATTAATCAAACGTTGCTCTATACTGATAGAGCTCGAAAGATCATCCATTCGCGGGCAATTTTTATAAATATCCAGCTCATGCATTAACCGCCAGGCTGGCCTGGTCATTATATCAGCTCTATTTGTTGCTTCCAGAACAAGGTCTCTGCTACTTTCAAACCCCTTCTCTAAAAGCAACACATTAAGCCAATAATTGCTTTGAGCAAATTCAGGTTCTCGAAAAAAATTAACCCCTGATATTCCTTTAAAAACCTGAAAATATTTTTCAGCCAGCAATCGCTTTCTGGATAATAATTCAGGTAATTTTTCCATCTGGGCACATCCCAGCGCTGCATTCAAATTCGGAAGACGATAATTATACCCTACCTGGTCATGAACAAATGACCACTTGTGAGCAACTCTTGCAGTAGTGGTCAGATGCTTTGCCTTCTTTCCCAATACTTCATCATTCGTTAAGATTGCACCACCTCCTCCGGTGGTAATAATCTTGTTTCCATTAAAACTCAAGGCTGAAATTACTCCATGATTACCGGTATGCCTGCCTTTATAATAAGAGCCCAAAGATTCTGCGGCATCTTCAACCAGTACAAGATTAAATTCATTACAAACCTCAAGCAATAAATCAAGGTCAACCGGATGCCCAAAGGTGTGCATCGGCAGCACTGCCTGAATTTTTCTGCCGGAATATTTATTAAAGGAAGCTCCTGATCTTGTTTCTACAATATCTTTTAAATAGCTTCGCAACTTTATCGGGTCAAGGCCCAAGGTTGTCTCACAGCTATCTACAAAATGAGGTACCGCATTGCAATAATTAACTGCGTTGGCGGTTGCTACAAAAGTCAAAGTTGGCATCAATACTTCGTCATCAGTCGTTACCCCTGCCAATATGAGGGATATATGCAAAGCGGCGGTTCCGTTAACTACCGATACAACTTTTCGCACACCTGTATACTCTGCTAACATCTCTTCAAATTGATCAACAAATTTTCCTACTGATGAAACCCAGGTTGAATCAATACACTCTTTCACGTAGCTAATCTCATTTCCCTGAAACAGGGGTTCGTGTAAATTATATCTTTTTGATTCCGAAAGAACGACCTTAAGCGCTTTCATGATTTGATCTATATCTACTTCTTTCATAAAAATTTACTCTGACTTTGAAGCTCCAAAAAGGAGTTCATAATTTCCTTTTCGTACAATTTTACCATTCTGTAACTCGATAATTTGATCACACTTTCTTACCGTAGAAAGACGATGAGCAATCATAATTACCGTTATTTCACCACCGAGCGACTCAATGGCATCCATTACAGATTTTTCAGTATCGTTATCAAGAGCACTCGTTGCTTCATCGAAAACCAGAATATTGGCATTCTTGTACAAGGCCCTTGCAATTCCAATTCTTTGGCGCTGACCTCCAGATAACCGAACGCCTCTTTCTCCAACCAGTGTATTATAACCGTCTTTTAAAGTATTCACATACTCTGCAATTTGAGCCTGCTGGGCAGCTTGACATATTTTCTCATAATCAATTTTTGATTCTGCAATTCCAAAAGCAATGTTTTGAGCAATCGAGCTGTCAGAAAGATAGATTGCCTGTGGTACATGAGCAATATTTACCTGCCACGCTCGAATATTTTCAAAAGAAACTACTTTTTCATCTACCATAATTTTCCCAGAAACCGGCTCAAGAAGACCCATGAAAATATCCAAAAGTGTGCTCTTGCCACTTCCTGTTGTTCCTACAATTCCTGTTCTTGACCCTTTTTTAATTTTAAAATCAATATCTTTTATTACCTGAAGACCATCCAAAGAATAACTAAAAGATATTTTATTCAAATAAATCTCTTTTTTAAATTCCATCGGCTCAGGTTCCGGCAATAAAGCATACCCGGGCAGAGGCTGATCTAACAATTCAAGAACATCCATTATCTGATTTTCAGATGCCTTTACCGTAGTCCAGGAGTGGTATCCCATCTGTAACAAAGGCAGCATTTTTTGTGCCCCAATAGCCAATGATCCAAGAAAAGGCAACGCATAACTCAAGCCTCCCTCTCTTAAAGAAAGGGCATAGGCAAATGCTGAAATCAGTATCATTCCCAGAGCTTCCATTAAAAAACGGGGACTTCCTCCAGTGAATCTGCTATCAACAACAGCCCGACTGAAATTTCTCTGTGCATTTTCAAACTGCTCACAATAAACATTTTGAGTTCCGTCAAGTAAGATATCCCTGATACCGCCTAACCCCTCTTGAAGTGACTTGTTCGATAAATTATGTTCTTTAGATAAAATTTTTGAAATAAGTGCCAATCTTTTTCTGGCAAAAACGGCAATTACACCATACAGCAATCCAAATGAAAAAAAGGCAAAAAAAGAGACGAGCGGATCAACACTGATAAAAAACAAAAATAATGAAAATAAAATTAATATTGAACTGACAGTATTAACCACTGGTAAAATCACAGAGGGGACCAGCTGCTTTGCCTTTTCTACTCCTGACAAAATCTCACTGCTATTGCGGGAGATATGAACCTTATATGGTTGATACAAAGTTCTCTGGTAAACCATCTGACTTAAATCAACTCCTGAGGTATAACTAATCAGATTGCTTCCCCATAAAAGCAAAAGCCTTCCAACAACCGAGATAAAAGTAGCAATAGAAAAAAGAATAATTACCGGTAAAATCAATTGTGATGAATTCGAAATATTCATATATAACAGCAATGGTTGAATAGCCGCTAAATTAAATATTTTTTCAGGTGTCGTTAGTACGGCTAAGAATGGCAAAACTGCTCCCACACTAAGCACCTCAAAAACAGAGGAAAAAATACTAAGCAATCCAATTGCAAAAAACTGTTTCCTTCTTCTGCCCGAAAAATGGTTCCAGATACGAAAAAGCAAACTTAACAAATTTTCTGATTTAATATTAGAATCCATTTGCTTTTATTTTTGTAACCTATTACAAACCTTTTTTTTTCAAATTCCCCGGCACCAGATTATCCCTGTGTCTAATAACTATTTTCCACTGAACTCTCTGCTCTTGTAAAATTGCAGGGTCTTTTGAATTCCCTGCTCCAGGCCAATCAGCGGCTGATATCCGAGTGCTTTTACTGCCTTGCTGTTATCCAGAGCACTTCTATCGAGCTCTCCTTCAACCTTTTCACGATACTCAACCCTGACTTTTTTACCGGCAACCTCACCCATTATGCGATGAAGATCATTAATCGAGCTCTCTACACCTGTTCCAATATTAAAAAGACCTGTTGTTTTGTTCTCCAATACACGCGCGTTAAATTCAACTACATCAGAAACATATATAAAATCACGGGTCTGGTTTCCGCTGCCAAATACAGTAATCTCTTCTTCTTTCATTATTTTATCAATAAAAATTCCTACTACTCCAGCTTCCCCTGCCACACCCTGCCTCGGTCCGTATACATTTCCAAAGCGAAATACTGCACAATTGAGACCTTTTCTGCAATAAAACTGCCGCACATAATGCTCAACAGAAAGCTTGCCGATCGCATAGGGCATCAATGGATCAGGCAGCATCTCTTCTTTTACCGGAAGACTCTCTTTCTCACCATAAACACCTGCTGTAGAAGCAAATACAAATCTTTTTACACTGTTTTTACGGGCTGCCTCAAGAAGCTTTAAAGAGCCGATGATATTTTTTTCAGCATCATACACAGGATTATCACGGGATATACGAATATCAATCAGGGCAGCATAATGAAAAACAACATCTGGTTTTATTTTTGTAATTACTTCAAAAATCTTATCATCACAAATATCGATATTTTCAAAACGTGCACCCGGGTTTATCCACTCCATCTGGCCTGTTACCAGACTATCTATAATATAAACCTCATGCCCCTCTTCTACAAGACGGTCTGCAACATGAGAGCCGATAAAACCTGCGCCTCCAGTAACAACGATTTTCATAAGCCAGCACTCTTTTTTATATCGTGCTTGTTTAAATCATGAACATTTTTTTTCAACTCTTCTATCTCTTTTTTAATAAGATCATACTCGACCATTTTTATTTTTAAAAATTTCATTGTTAACTTTGCCTTTGCCTCAATCCCCGAAGGAGTCAAGTGATAAAGATAGGCAATTTTGTTTTGTGAATTTTTAAAATTAGAGGCCTTAATTAAACCCTTCTTTATAAGCGCACGAATACAAAAATTCACCTTCCCCAGACTGATCTGCATATCGCGGGCAAGCTCACGTTGGCTGATATCAGGACTTCCGTCCAGTATTCTCAAGAGCCTGAAATGAAGCTCTTCTTCTTTTAAATCAATACTTTTTTGCATAGTTCAATATTCAAACCAATTACTTTAAAATTTCGTTCGTTTTTTACGAATCAATATTTCACAGAAAGTAAGTTCGTCATCAGATCAGATTCAGGGCAATACTTCGTCACCCCTCTTGTTGAAGGTTTTTTTAAATAATTATCATCTACAGAGACGCAGCCGAAACATGCGCCCCCATATTCAGGTCAAAGCAGAAAGGCCAAGGTCAATCTCTCTCACTGTTCCCATCAACTCAAGAGAAACCCGCACCCTTTTTTTTCGCCTGTTTACCTGCTTTATAATTGCCTCACGCCCCCTTAAAGGCCCGCTTGTAATAACCATTGTATCACCCTGATGAACAAAGGTAGAAAAACCAACCAGATCTCTCTCGTCAGCAAGCATTCTGATCTGCTCAATCTCTCCCTGCGGAATCGGAATCAGAGCGTCACCACCAGATGGAAGCTTGCCACCACCCATACCTAAAACCCGAACCACTCCCTTGTCAGAAAGTGTCTGGTTCACCTTTTTCACGAGCTCAAGCGCCTCAGAAATTATCAGCTGCCCCCTGCTCGATAAAAAAAAGTAACCACTAAAAAGGGGCTGAATCTGCCGGGATACCCGACCCGCCTTGCGAATCTCAAGCTCACGTCTGGGCAAAAATGTTTTATAATGATTAAATATAGCAGCAAGACGCTCTCTCACAAGCTCTTCTTTTCCGGTAGTGCATTGAATTGCATACCAGAAGTTTTGCGACATTGTTGCGTTCACAATATGAACATATCTTTTTCAGGCGATTCACTGTCAATAAATTTTACGGTATCACTTCAAACTAGACGGCAAATTCAAAACGCAAATGCAACGGATTTGATTTTAAAAAAGACTTCGTATGGTGTCCGATAGTTAAGGCTTTTTCTTGGGTAATGATTCAACCATGTCACAGCCTGTAAAACCTCTTCTGAAGACACTTTATCCAGTTGCATTTTTTTTGGAAAAAATCGGCGCAGCATGCGGTTTGCATTTTCGATCAGTGGTTTTTCCCAGGGCCTTCCGGGGTGAGTAAAGAACACTGGAATTTGAAGCATCTCCTGGATAGATCGCCACATTGACATTTCAGAGCCGTTGTCAAATAGCAAGGTTTT
>Ga0224495_10001434_pt1 | contig 16813 bp, 16 predicted proteins | sample SF_Jul11_sed_USG_FD_168128 | JGI IMG/M metagenome (GOLD analysis project Ga0224495, IMG submission 168128) | Sediment microbial communities from San Francisco Bay, California, United States - SF_Jul11_sed_USGS_4_1 | ecosystem: Environmental > Aquatic > Marine > Sediment | place: USA: California... | reverse complement strand
GTAAGCAAGGGCGATGTAAATTTGTTTTTTTATCCGGAAAAAATCAAAAATCTGTTGCAAGATATTTTAGACAAATACAGAAATTTTATTTTTATCGTCAGCATCGGCGCTCTTATACGCATTATTGCCCCTTTTCTCAAAGGAAAGGACGTGGATCCCGCAATTGTGGCAATAGATGAAAATGGTGAATATGTCATCAGTATTTTGTCGGGACATATTGGAGGAGCCAATGAGCTTTGCCGGAAGATTGCCGCAGGAATGGGAGCCCGGGCGGTTATTACCACGGCATCGGATGTGCAGAAAACTCTAACTGTGGATACAATGGGCAAAGAATTTGGATGGTATATGGAGCCATCGGAATATCTTACGGAGATTAGCGCGGCGGTAGTCAACGGGGAAACAGTTGCCATTGTGCAGGAATCCGGCGAAAAAAACTGGTGGAAGTATGAAACTGGTTTGCCAGAGAATTTAATCCTGTTTAACACCCTGGAAGAAGGATTCCAGTCAAATGCTCCGTACCATATTATCATTACACACAGGGATTTTCAAAAAATGCCGGATTTTGAAAGTTCGGGCAATAAAAAAATAGTCATATTTCGGCCAAAAGTAATCGGGATCGGGCTTGGATGCAATCGAAACACGACACAAGAAGAATTAGACCATGTAACGCTGGAAACTTTACAAGCCCTGAAATTTAATGTAAATAGCGTTATGGCTGTGGCCAGTATCGATCTGAAAGAAAATGAATCCGGACTTCTTTTGTTCTGTAGTAAAAGACGCTGGCGTCTTTATTTTTACACAGTATCGGAATTGAATTCGGTAGCCATACAAAGTCCGTCGGAGGTTGTGTTTAAATACACAGGCGCTTATGGAGTAAGCGAACCCGCCGCCAAAATACTTACCAAAAACAGTACACTCGCCCTTGTTAAAAAAAAATCCGGAAATGTTACAATTTCTATCGGCTTGACTTCCTGACGTTAAACTGCCTGGTCTTCTATATTTTCCCTGTTTTCGTCAACTGCGGTTTTATTGCTAATGGCAGACTTCTCTGTGGCTGCAGGAGTAGCTTCTGCTGCCCGTTTTCGAATTTCCACTTCAAGCTTGTTTGTTAAATCCGGATTTTGCAACAAGTATTGACGCGCGTTTTCTTTGCCCTGACCCATACGCAATTCGCCGGAAGAATACCATGTACCCGATTTAGTGATTAAATTACAGGCAACACCCTCATCAAGAATGCACCCTTCTCTTGAGATTCCCTTGTCGAAATAAACATCAAATTCTACCTTGCGGAAAGGAGGAGCTACCTTGTTTTTTACCACCTTTACCCGAACCCGGCTTCCGATTACATCTTCGCCTTTTGTAAGCGATTCAATTCTGCGGATGTCAAGGCGTATAGATGCATAAAATTTTAATGCATTTCCGCCTGTTGTGGTTTCCGGCGAGCCAAACATTACCCCGATTTTCATTCGGATTTGATTGATAAAAACCAAAATCGTATTGCTTTTTTGAATCGCTCCGGTAAGTTTTCGAAGAGCCTGACTCATAAGGCGAGCCTGTAAGCCCATGTGTGAATCTCCCATATCTCCTTCGATTTCTGCGCGCGGCACCAATGCGGCTACGGAGTCGATTACAATGATATCAAGGGCATTCGATCTTATAAGAGCTTCGGTTATTTCCAATGCTTGTTCTCCGGAGTCGGGTTGCGATACCAATAGTTCGTCTACATTGACGCCCAGTCTTTTCGCATAGGATGGATCAAGGGCATGTTCTGCGTCAATAAATGCCGCCATCCCGCCCAGTTTTTGAGCTTCCGCAATTGCATGAAGCGTCAGAGTGGTTTTACCCGAAGATTCAGGACCATAAATTTCCACGATTCGCCCACGGGGAAATCCGCCAATGCCAAGGGCAATGTCCAGTGGAAGCGAACCGGTGGGAACAGCGTCTATGTTGACTTTAAAGTTGCCGCCCATTTTTATTACAGCGCCTTTACCAAATTGTTTTTCTATATTCAACAAGGCCTGGTCAAGAGCTTTTGATTTATCGTTGTTTGCGTTAGCAGTTTTTGGGTTCATATTTTCCTCTGTGTGTTTTGGTCTGGCAGTTTTTTCAGCAGGCAGTTCGGCAGAATTTTTACCTGCAACATTATGTCTAATGGGAAATCCTCTGTCAAACACTTTATTCTTGTAATCCATATTGATATTCTCCTTAAATATTTATTCGGCATGGGCATGAACCTTAATATTCACATTAAAGTGTAGTAAAATGCGTGGTTTTGGGGCGCGTCGCGACCCAAAACCACGCTAATCTAATTTATTCAGACTGAATTTTGAGTTTCGGCCATGTTCTTGTTATTGTTGTTGAAGTTTTATACGATTTTTTACACTTGAAAAGAAAAAAAATTGATTTTTGCAAAAAAAAACAAGAAACAGCATGGATGTCGTGAATAGTATTTGAACAACGGTTTATCAATCTATGAATTTTCTGTGCCTGATGTTTTATCGAATATTGTTTAATCCGGTTTTTGTTTTTATGCTATTGCTGTTTTTTTTGCCTGTAAAAAAAGTGCGCCAGACACTTTTTGCCCGCAAGGGTTTATGGAAAAGATTTCAAAAAAAAATAGCGCATTTTGAAAACCACAAGCCTCTCATATGGTTTCACGTCTCCAGTGCGGGCGAATACTTGCAGGTAAAATATTTAATTTTTGAATTTTATAACAACAATTATTCTGTTTTTATCACTATGACCAGTATTTCCGGTTTTAGCTGGTTAGAACGTGAAAGTATTCCGGGCTTTGAATTTGATTTTTTACCCATGGATTTTACATATAACGTTCATCGTCTTTTTAAAATTCTCAAGCCATCTGCCCTTGTGGTTGTGAAAACCGATATTTGGCCTAATCTTATTTATGGCGCAAAACAAAGAAATATCCCAAGATTTCTCGTTTGTGCTCCGGATCGAAATTTTAGTTCTTTTGGTAAACGTTTGTTTTATTCTTTTATTTATTCCAATTTTTCCGGAATTTTTCCGATTTCAGAATCTTCAAAAAAAAAATATATAGATTTACTGGGTTCGACTAAGCTTATCGAAACGATTGGGGATAGTAAATTTGATTTGGTCATGGAGAGGCAGAGTGAAAAAAAAATTACTCTTACCTCCTTGAAACCAGATGATGTTTGCATTACCCTGGGGAGCATCTGGCCTCAGGATATGAGTGTCATAGGAGACAGTATTCAACAAGCTTTAAAAGAATTTCCAAATCTAAAAATGATTATTGCTCCCCATGAAACAGGTAAAAGCTTACAGTCTTTGTTGCTGGAATATGCCGCTTATAACCCCGTTCTTTATAGCGACATATTAAAATCCGGCGATTATTCTAAAAAATTTAAAGTACTCTTGATCGATACGGTTGGAGATTTGTTTTTTTTATATGCAAACTCCATAATTACCTATGTTGGAGGGGGGTTTTCGACAGGCATCCATAATATTCTCGAGCCGATGGCGATGAATAATGTGGTGATATTTGGGCCTCGTCACGATAAATTTCCAGAAGCCAATGAGTTGATGGATCGGGATTGCGCCTTTAGTATAAAGAATGCGGAGGAGTTCCGGGTTATTTTTTGGAAATTTCTAACCAATTCATTAAATGCCCAAAAAAAAGCTGGCGCAGGTCGTCAGTATATTCAGGAAAATACAGGCTCTACCGTGAAATTGTTCCATCAAATCCAGAGATTCTTATAAAGTTTATCTGCATATTTCGGTTATTTGCTATAATAATATCTATTGGATTAGGCCATAACGATCAGGGAAAACCCTTTTTATTCCTAACCTGTTGAATTTACGGCATAATCGTGTATAAAGATCCTAATTTTTCGGTTGCGGCTTGCTCCAGTCAATTAGTTGGTCAAGCCAATGAATCTTGTACTAACAATGCAAGCGCAACGTTTTATATTTGGGTCAGGAATTTCTCCAAAACTCCGGGAACGTTTACCCTAACTGTAAACTAAATTGGGCCGTAGCGGAAAACGCCGGGCTGTCTTTTCCCCGCAGGGAATGGGCATGCCCGTTCCCTGACTCTTTTTAAAATTTCTGGTTCACAAATTATGATAAAAAATGATATACATACCAGCAATCTAATGAAGTGAGGATTCATGTTCGTTGAAAAAAGCGAAAAAAAATGGGTGTTGTTAATTGATGAACAGGATAATCAGCTTGGGTTGATTAACATCATTCGTTTTTTAGACAGCGTAAACAATGAAATAATTGAAAAGCCTGTGGAGGCTCTTCAACTGGAAATTGATTTGTCTCAGCTTCAATCGGCTAACTCGGAACTGATTGCCCAGTTTGTTATTCTGCAAACCAGCCTAGTGCGTCATAACGGACGATTGAGTATTATTAACGCTAACCCCATGCTAAAGAGTACTTTTGACGTGGTTATGCTCGACAAGATTATCGCCATTCAGTATTCCGGCAATGTAGAGTCTGACTCGTATGAATATGATGATGAATCAGAAGAATGATTTTTTAATTGTTGCCCTTGACTTTAGCCAATCCCGCCAAGCCCTTGATCTTGTAGAAAAACTTCCTTCTGTACATTTTTATAAAGTGGGCATGGAGCTTTTTTATGCCGAAGGCCATGCGATTATCGATCGTCTAAAATCTCTTGGAAAAAAAGTTTTTCTGGATTTAAAAATTAATGATATTCCCAAAACCGTTGAGAAGTCGGTGAAAAAACTATGCGAATATCAGCCTGATTACCTAACGGTTTTTTGCAATGCCGGGGGCGTCCGCGCGGCGCTGGAGGGTTCGTCCGGGTCAAATACAAAAATTTTAAACGTAACGGTCTTAACCTCGCAGGCGTCAGAATATTCAGAGGTGCAGGCAAGAACCCGAATTTCCCTGGAAGCCGGAGCTGCCGGCGTGATTTGTTCCGGACTCGAGACCATGAAGCTGAGGGACGATTTTAAAGAGCGCGATTTTATCATTGTCAACCCGGGCATTCGTCTCGAAAATTCTGCCGGAGGAGATGATCAAAATCGCGTTGTTACTCCTTTGTACGCCCTCCAATCGGGAGCCACGAATATCGTCGTTGGCAGACCCATTACTCAATCCAGTAATCCGCAAAAAACAGTAATGGATATTTTCAGTCAGATTGGTCAGGTTGAATAATTTAGTACAAAATATTTTTCATTGTTTTTAATTCGCTCGAATAAAGAAACTTTGGATAATCGGCCTTGATTTCTTCCAGAATTTCCTTGCTGACATAGTAAATGCTGCGCGAGAATGGTTTTTGCTTATAGGGGTCTATCCATTGAATTATATATCCGCTGTTGAGTGTCCAAACATAAAAACCGCGGTTGGTTTTATCATCCAGCGTGCCTCCGTTTCGGGGGCCATACTTGGCTTCAATATTTTTTTGGAGTTCCAGCGCCGGTACATAAGGGAATGAGCTTTCTATGAAAAAGAGTCGCGCCGACGCCTCGTTATTGTTTGTTGCCGACTTGTTTTCAGGCGCGGCAGTATCCGGATTTGCATTGGCTCCGGCATCCGCGCTATTCCTGTTTTTTCTGAGAATTTCCGGAGTCTGATAAAACACGTACCTGTATATGACATTTTTCCTTTTGAGCTTAATTTCATTTTCGGGAGTATCGGAAATAATATTGGCCGGTTCGCTAACTCCCGGGCTGGATGCAATGGTACGAAAATGTTCCTTGGCTTCGCCATATTTACTTCCCCATTTTAATCCGTCAAATCCAGTAAGAGAGCCTTTGGACTCCTCATTTGCCGGAGGATTTGTCTGGGCATTATTTTGAGCCCGGATAATTCCAATGGAAAGAAATAAATACAACAATGCTTTTTTCATAATATATCATTATCGTCCAGATGAGTCCGGGCATGAACTCAAAATTCATTCAGAATGATTTAAACTTGCGCAGTTTTGGGACGCTTCGCGACCCAAAACTGCGCGAGTTTTGGAGCATGCTAAAATCTTTTATTTACTGCTTAAATTATTTACTGCGTAACTGGGAATTCTTAGACTGACATATCATGGAATTGCATGGCACTTTTACTGCAATGGTTACGCCCTTTCAGGCAAATCAGGAAATCGATTATCTGGCTCTTAAAAAATTAATTCAAAAGCAATTGGACGCTAAAATTGAAGGGCTTGTGCCCTGTGGTACAACCGGGGAGAGCCCGACTTTAAATCATACAGAACACAGGGAAGTTATTGCAAAAACAACTCAATGGGCCAAAGAAATAAATCCGCACACCATTATTATTGCTGGAACGGGTTCTAATTCTACTCGGGAAGCAATTGAACTAACCAAATCTGCGGCCAGCGATGGCGCAGACTACGCCCTTGTGGTAAATCCCTATTACAATAAACCAACGCAAGAAGGTTTGTACGCTCATTTCATGTCCATTGCAGATGCATCTGCTATTCCTTTAATCCTTTACAACATCCCGGGACGAACCGCCGTTTCTCTTTCTATTGAAACCATTGTTCGTCTTGCGCAACACAAGAATATCGTCGGGATTAAAGAAGCTACCGGCGATTTAAGTTTTATGGCAGAAGTCATTTTAAATACGCCGCCGGATTTTGTTCTGTTGTCAGGCGATGATAATTTGCTGCTTCCGGTTCTGGCCATTGGCGGCAGGGGCGGCATCAGCGTAATTTCCAATGTTTTTCCCCGGGAAACGGGCGAGATCACCCGGAATTTTAGAAAAGGAAATATTCAGGAGGCCAAATCCGGTTTTTACAAATTATTTCCTTTAATGAAAGCCATGTTTTATGAAACCAATCCGATACCGGTGAAAGCGGCTCTGTATATTCTGGGAGAAATAGAAAATACCTTGCGATTGCCGATGACAGCATTGTCGGAAAAATATTTTCAAAAAATCCGCGATTTAATCCAGGAATTTCAAACCCGATGATTCATTTTGCAATAAACGGGGCTCTGGGGAAAATGGGTCGAGCCATTGCGAGACTGGCTCTTCAAAAAAAAACCATGGAGCTTGCTCTTGCCATAGATATAAATGCACAAGATGCGGCGTTAGGCGAGGGAATTAAAAAAGAAATTCTTGTTTCACAAATTGACCCCGAAAAACCAGGCAAGATTTCCGGATTGATTGATTTCAGCGTTCCCGATGCATCTTTGAATATGTTGAAAATATGTGTATCTGCAAAAATTCCCATGGTGATAGGAACGACGGGTTTTGGTTCCGAACAAGAGAGCTTCATTCAGGAAGCCTCGAAACAAATTGCTATTTTAAAATCTTCCAATATGAGTATTGGCGTAAATCTTTTGTTTGCATTGACCCGCATGGCTGGCGAGGCTTTGGTGAATAAAGATTTTCATGCCGAAATGATGGAAATTCATCACATGCATAAAAAAGACGCTCCTTCCGGAACCGCAAAAAGTCTGGAAAAAATACTTCTGGAAACAATGAATCTGGATAAGAATGTGAAATATGGCAGAAGCGGTATTACCGGCGAAAGAAAACCGGATGAATTAGGCAGTTTTGCGCTTCGTGGCGGCGATGTTGTTGGCGATCATACCGTATTTTTTCTTGGCAACGGCGAACGCATAGAATTAAAGCATCAGGCAACCAATCGGGATGTATTTGCCAGCGGCGCCCTCGATGCGCTGGAGTTTATTGTTCACCAAAAACCCGGATTATATAACATGACCCAGGTATTGGGTTTGTAAGGGTTAGTATCATATGGAACATTTTTCAATAGAAGGAGGTTTTTCGGTAAGCGGTTCTATAACGCCGCAGGGCAATAAAAATGAAGCTCTTCCGGTAATATGTGCCGCTTTGATGTGCCCGCATCCGGTGCGAATTCACAATATTCCGGATATTGAGGACGTAAGAAATTTATTGAAAATTGCCCGATTTCTGGGGGCTGAAATTCAACCCATAAATGGCGACGCTCATTCGCTGGAAATGTACACCCCGGAAATTAAAAACGTTGAGCTCTCCGAAGAGCTTACTTCGCCCATTCGCGGAGCCATCACCCTTATTGCGCCTGTTCTTGCGCGGCAAAAAAAGGTGTACATGCCCCGCCCCGGAGGCGATAAAATTGGACGTAGACGGGTAGACACGCATCTTTTGGCTCTGGAAGCTCTTGGCGCTATCATTGAAGTTTCTCGAGAAGGGTATTTAATCAAGGCTGAAAAATTAACCGGCACAGAAATATTATTAGACGAAGCCTCTGTGACGGGTACAGAAAATGCCGTAATGGCTGCCGCTGTTGCTCATGGCAAGACGGTCATTGAAAATGCCGCCAGCGAACCTCATGTGCAGGGTCTTTGTCATTTTTTGGTTGCCTCCGGAGTAAAAATCGAAGGTATTGGAAGCAATATACTAACGATTTATGGAGTGGGCGATTACTCTAAACTAAAGAGCGTCGAACATCATATTGGCCCCGATTATCTTGAGGTTGGCAGTTTTATTTCCATTGCCGCGCTTACCGGCGGCGAATTAACGGTGAAAAATATTATTCCCCGCGACTTGCGGATGATTCGCATTGTTTTTAAAAAACTGGGCATACATTTTGAATATGCCGATGAAAATGCATCCCGAACCGATTTACACATTCAAAAAAATCAAAAACTGGTTATTGAAACCGATGTACACGGTGAAATTCCAAAGCTGGATGATGCTCCCTGGCCGGCTTTTCCTGCGGATTTAATTTCCATTGCTCTGGTCACGGCTGTAAAATGTTCCGGAACCGTTTTGATACATGAAAAACTTTTTGAGAGCAGGCTGTATTTTACAGACAAATTAATTTCTATGGGAGCAAAAATTGTTCTTTGCGATCCGCACAGGGCGGTCATCATTGGGCCTTCCCAGCTTCACGCCGCCCAGTTGACTTCTCCCGATATTCGGGCTGGAATGGCTCTGGTTATTGCCGCTCTGGCCGCACAAGGAACGTCATTGATTCAAAATATTCTTCAGATTGATCGCGGTTACGAGAAAATTGATGAACGATTAAGAACCCTTGGCGCTAAAATTAATCGTGTGATTTTGTAAAATAAAAGAGGGGTAGCGAAAAAGCCCGGTCGATTTGTCTGGAATAACTTTCGTATTCTATCCAAAAAGACCGGGCTTTGAAGCGAGGGGAGAAGGGGTTGTCGTAACGGGGGGTTTTAACCCGCCGTTACAAACAGAATTTTACGCATTTTCCCCTTTTGACTGGTTTTTGGATTACCAGCGTCTGTCGCGATTTCCACCGCCACCGCCGCCGCCGGCTGGTTTTTGCTGGGCTTCGTTGACTTTAATGTTTCGGCCATTTAATTCCTGACCATCCAGTTTTGATATTGCTTTGATGCCCTCATTTTTTGAGGCCATTTCGACAAAGCCAAAACCTTTTGACCGGTTTGTGTCGCGATCCATGATGATCTTTGCGCTGACGACTTCGCCAAACGGGGCGAAAAGTTCTTTCAGCGATTCATTTGTGGTCCCGTAATCCAGGTTTCCTACGTAAATTTGCATAATATGCTCCTTATTGCTAATGCTTTAATTTTTAGATGAACTTAATTTGAAAGGAATAAACTATAGGAGGATTAACAGGAATCTCTGCAAGGACATATTCTAAACAATTGAACTTCAACTAGGTTCCATTATGGCCGCATATGCTGCGTTGTCAAGCAAAAAAACCTTGCTGCTGTGTTTCGCCTGATTTTACTATCCGGTTTATATTATGAAACATTTATTTAGACGAAAATCCATTACACAATTAATCAGCGAATCCGAAAACAACGATCATGGGCTGCATCGGGTACTTTCTGGCAGTAATCTGGTTGCTTTGGGAATTGGCGCCATTATTGGAGCCGGAATATTTGTTTTGAGCGGTCAGGCAGCGGCGCAATACGCCGGACCCGCCATTGTTTTATCGTTTATATTATCTGGTATTGCCTGCGCGCTTGCCGGTCTTTGCTATGCCGAGTTTGCCTCTATGATTCCCATTGCCGGCAGCGCCTATACCTATTCGTATGCAACCATGGGTGAGTTCATTGCCTGGATTATCGGCTGGGATTTAATTCTGGAATATTTATTTGCCGCATCAACGGTGGCTGTGGGCTGGTCTGGGTACGTTGTCAGCTTTTTAAACGATTTTGGAATTCACATTCCCGTAGAATTTATTGCCGCATCGGGATCGCATCTGGTGAATGTTCCAGGGGAAGGCTGGAAGGTGATTACAGCCAGTCTTTTGTCGCATTTGACCGAGACAGGGCTTGATGTAAATACTTTGCCCCATGTAACGGCTCTTTTTAATTTACCCGCTGTTTTGGTGGTGTTTGCCGCTACCGTTCTTCTGGTGGTAGGCATTAAAAAATCGGCCAATTTTAACGCATTTATGGTTATTATAAAAGTTTTTGTTATCATTGCTTTTATTGCTTTTGGTTTTTTCTTTATTCAACTGGATAATTGGTCTCCTTTTATTCCGCCAAATACGGGCAAGTTTGGGGAATATGGATTTTCCGGAATTTTTCGCGGAGCCGCCGTGATCTTTTTTGCCTACATTGGTTTTGACGCGGTTTCTACTGCCGCACAGGAAGCCCGAAATCCCCGCAAGGATATGCCGGTGGGAATTCTGGGTTCTCTGGGGATTTCTACGATATTATACATTCTGGTGGCTCTGGTTCTTACCGGTGTGGTAAGTTACAAACTGTTAAATGTTCCAGATCCTATTGCCGTTGCCGTAAATGCCATGGGTCCAAAAATGTTTTGGCTGCGCCCAATTATAAAGGTAGCTGCCATTGCAGGTCTTAGCTCGGTAATTCTGGTCTTGCTGATGGGACAGCCCAGAATTTTCTTTTCCATGTCGCGCGATGGATTGCTCCCCAAAGTTTTTTCCAAAGCGCATCCCCGATTTAAAACGCCGTATATCAGTTCCATTGTTACCGGTTTGGTGGCCATGATTGTTTCTGGCGCAACGCCCATTGATATTCTGGGCGAACTGGTATCGATTGGAACCCTTTTTGCGTTTTGTATTGTTTGCGCCGGCGTGATTATTCTTCGATACAAACATCCGGAATATCCGCGCGGGTTTAAGACTCCAGGATTGCCGTATTTGCCGGTTCTCGGAATTATCATTTGCTTTGTGCAAATGGCTGCGCTGCCACTGGATACATGGATTCGACTGATTGTCTGGATGGCCTTTGGTTTTCTGATTTATTTTATGTACGGTCGCAAACACAGCAAGCTTGCGTAAGGTTGTTGGGGAGACTCGTTTCGATCTTGGGCAGACTTTCAGGTTCCTGCCAAGAATTCAATTGATCGGTGGATTCATAAACAAAAAATGCCCAATGCAGGAAAAACAGCAAATACATTCTTCGATGGTGGTTCGTTCGGAACCCCTTTTAAAAGAATATCAAAATAATAATATTCCAAAGACATCCTTTCCGGCACTGCGAAAAAAGCCGGAAAGTTTTCCGTCTATTTCGGAACCCGAACTGGTGCGCCATTATTACAGATTATCCAGACTGAACTATTCCTGGGATGACGGACTGTATCCGCTGGGTTCGTGTACTATGAAATATAATCCTGTGATTAACGAAGTAATTGCAGGTATGGAGGAATTTTGCCGCCTGCATCCGGCTTTGCCCGCCAGTGAGGCGCAGGGCGCTTTAAAAATTATTTTTGAAACCCAGGAGATGATTGCGACTATACTGGATATGCCAGGGATATCGCTTCAACCTGCGGCTGGCGCTCATGGAGAGCTTGCCGGCGTATTTATGATGCGAAAATATTTTGAAGCTAAAGGCGAAATCCGCAACAAAATATTGATTCCGGATTCGGCGCATGGAACAAATCCTGCATCTGCGGCGTTGGCCGGCTTTGCTACCGAAAAAGTGGCCTCAAATGAAAAAGGCTTAACTGATCTTGAGGCGCTAACAAGGCAGACCGATGAAAATACTGCGGCGCTTATGATAACCAATCCAAATACGCTGGGAATTTTTGAAACGGATATTTTAAAAATTAAAGAAATTCTGGAAAAAAAAGGAGCCTTGTTATACGTTGATGGCGCCAACCTGAATGCAGTAATGGGGATAGCTTCTTTTGGTCAAATGGGAATTGATTTAACGCAATTAAATCTGCACAAAACTTTTTCAACGCCGCATGGAGGCGGGGGACCGGGACAGGGCGCCATTGCCTGTTCCCAAAGAATGCTGCCTTTTCTGCCATCTCCACAAATCGTAAAAAAGAATGGAAAAGATGGAGATTATTATGACAAGAAAAATCCTGAAAAATCTATTGGTCCGGTCAAGGGATGGTATGGGCAATTTGGTATTATTTTGCGGGCATGGGCGTATTTAAAGCGCAACGGCGACAGCATCCGGGAAATTTCAGAACGGGCAGTAATTAACGCAAATTATTTGCGAAAAAAACTTGAAGGTCGGCTCACGCTTGCAAGCAACGAACCATCCATGCACGAGGTTGTGTTTTCTCAAAAAAGTCTCGAAGCAAAGGGCATTACGACCAAAAATTTTGCCAAGGCATTGCTGGATCGCGGATTTTATGCTCCAACGGTTTATTTTCCTCTTCATGTAAGCGGCGCAATAATGATTGAGCCTACGGAAACAGAAAGCAAAATAGAGCTGGATGCGTTTATCAATGCGGTGGAAGAAATTTTTGATATCATCGAAAAAAATCCCGGGGAAATAAGAAATTCGCCGCATCGTACTTTTGTCCGGGAAATAGACGAAGTACAGGCTGCCCGAAAACCCGTTTTAACCTGGAATCAAATAGAGAAATAGGTTTATTATTGCGGCAGCTTGCCGTATATTTTTTCCATATCGGGGCGCTCGGTACAGAAATAATGTACCCATATATAGGCATGGTTAAACAAAGCGACCAGCAGAGCGGCCCTGGACAATAAAAGCAGTCCAGGGAGATAAAGTATCCACAAGCCAAAACTGTACATGGCGTTATTGCTGTAACGGAAAATACCTTCCTTGATAAAGGGTTTGCGAAAATTTTTCCTAAAATGGTCTATTCCAAAGGCGCGTTCAATGGTAAAATATTTTTGTACCGAATAAAAAAGATAAACAACAACTGGCGTAATGGCTGCCGCCGCCAGATATGCAATCCATGGATAAATATAGAGACTGCCGCGGTTACTTACTGCCAAAAAAACAATAAAAATAAACCTTGAAATGAAAAGCCCTGCAAATCCTATATAGTAAATTTCAAATGCGCTTTCCCCCAGTTTCCGGGTAAACCAGTTGTCATAAAGTTCAAGTCTCCAGACAAGCCACACATAAGTTTGGTGAAAGATGGGCATAGATACGCTTATCCATATCCATTGCCTTGTGGTGAGATCCCAGAGAAACCCTTCGGTCATGCTGTAATCATGGTTGATTATAATACTGACTGCCGTAACAAGAACTATCACCGCCAATAAATGATACTCCTGAAATTTAAAAATATTTTTCATATCACCCTCTACCAAGGATAAAAATAATTTTGTTAGTTCCCGGTAAATCACATCAATTCAATATTTTGGAGGATGGGCATGAACCTCAATAATCAGATCAAAATGTATTAAAATGCGCGTTTTTGGGGCGCTTTGCGCCCCAAAAACGCCTATTTTTACCAATGATGCGGTTGATTATTGAGTTCCGCCCCCAAGTTCCCTAAAAGTCTCGGCATGAACTCCAAATTCAGTCAGATTGATTCAAATTAGCGTGCTTTTTTGCCCTGTGGGGGGAAAGATACCGGGCAAGTCATTGCTCATGCTTTAATTGACGCAATATTTCTTCTTGTCCCTCGCTGACAGTCAGGGGGAGGCGCTGAAATGAAAACCCGTTTTCATTTTCCAAACGGTAAAATAATTCAGCGATGCAGGGAAGTCTCAGTTTTATCTGTTCCATGTTTTCCGGGTTCATAAATATTTCCTGTGGCGTGCCGCTTAAAAACATGCCGCCATTGTTCAAAATATAAATTTTGTCAAGAAAAACAGGAACAATATCCACATTATGCGTTGCCATCAAAATGCTTACTTTTTTCTCGCGGTTGATTTTTTTTAGAAGTTCCATCATATGAAATTCTCCGGCTGGATCAAGACCCGACGTGGGTTCATCAAGCAAGAGAATTTCATGCCCCATGGCAAGTAGCCCGGCAATGCAAATTCGCTTTTTTTGACCATAGCTTAAATAGTGGATGGGTCGATTTCCGGATTCCGCCATGTCCACTTCGGCCAGCGCCTCGTTGACCCGCAATAATACTTCATGTTCTTTAAATCCCATATTTCGCGGACCAAAGGCTACATCTTCAAATACATTTGCGCCAAAAAGTTGATCATCGGGATTCTGAAATACAAGTCCAACTTTATGAAATATTTCCTTTGGAGTTAGTTTTTTTATGTCTTTTCCGTCAAGTAAAACCACCCCGTGAAATTGTTTTACCAATCCATCCATAACTTTCAAGAGAGTGGTTTTCCCGGATCCATTGGCTCCCAGAATTCCGGCAAATTCTCCGGATTCAAGTTTCAGGATAATTTGTTTCAGGGCGCAGGTTCCATCATCGTATGTAAACTGCTCAATATTTACATCCAGTCTGTTTACAACGTCCATACTGCTCCAAGGATGCCAAGAAATGAGAACGAAATAAATATTTCGCGAAGTTTTACAGGATGATTTTTCAGTAAAGGAATGGAACCATCGTAACCTCTTTGAATCATGGACGTGGTAATTTTCTGGCTGTGATCGAAAACCTTGATGGTCAATGCTCCTGTCAGAGTTCCAAGTGATTTTAGCCCGCGCAATAAACCGCTGTATCCAAGCCGTATTTTCTGAGCTTCATAAATTGTCGCCGCCTCCTCAACAAGAACAAAAATATATCTGTAGGCAATCAGGCAGATCTCCAGAAAAACTGCGGGCACTTTAAACCAGGCAAGAGCTGCTGCAAATTGCGCAAAGGGTGTGGAAAAACCAAGCAAGGCAACGATGGCAACAGAGCTTATTATTCTGGACGCCAGCCGGAGACCTTCTGCAAGTCCATTTCTGGAGACCTCAATATTAATTGCGCCAATATGGACAAAAGAAATTGTTTCGCCGCCTGAAAAAAATGTTTTCAAAACAAACAAAACCAGGGCAATAAATACGGGTTCCGAAAATCTTAAGATAAAGATTTTTAAAGGGATCTTTAAATAAATGATAAACATCAGGCAAATGCAAATGATTATAAAGGGAAAAATAATTCCAGGAGAGCTTAGGTTCATGGCGAGTGCGGCGGCTGCCGTAAAAATTTTTAGCCGCGCATCTGATTTAAAAAGAATATTACCGCTAACAATATTTTTTTGATGAAAATTTTCGGCAAAAATATGCATCGATTTCTACCGTTCTGACCTGGTCGGTTTGGCCAGGCTGGATTTGTTTTTTTGCTTTTCAGAGATCAACATATGCCAGTAATAACCCGCCATAAATCCGCCGGATGCGCCCGCTAATAAAAAGACAAAAAGCAAAAGATCCCCCTGACCGGTATTAATAAATGGAGCGTGCGTATTTCTTCCATGTTCCTGTGCAACTTTTTCAATAACACTTTTATCGACGCCTTCCCAATGCGCGCTATTGTCCTTTGTAAATACCGCTGCTGGTCTCATAACCGCAACAAGCAAAGTTATTAAACATGCCCCAGGTAAAATAAAACTCTTCATATTATTCCTGCTAACGGCTTTATAACATGCAGTTTCGCCAGTAAATCGGGCCGTCTTTTTTGCAGCAGCAAAATCATTCCGGCAGTAATAGCGCCCTCAACAATCCCCAGCGGCAACTGCGTTGGAATAAAAGCAATAACAATTTTTTGCAGCAGCGACAGAAATTCGCCTTTTTGACCAATACCCGATGCAAGCTCGACAGAGGTTGTAAAGTAAGTTGCCCAGTCGGCAAACAATCCGGCAAAAAACCCGGCAGCCGCAACAGAAATATTTATGCCTCGCAGAAATTTAAAAGTCAGATAGCCACAAAAAGAACCGGCAACGCCCATGGAAAACACATTGGCTCCCCATGTACTCAGCCCCCCATGTGCCAGAAACAATGCCTGAATCAAAAGGGCTGCTGCAGACACCAAAATACTCAGAACTGGTCCAATAAGGATTCCCGATAGTCCTGTACCGCAAGGATGCGAACACGATCCGGCCACAGGAACCGGGACGGGCAGGCACGAAATGATAAACACCATTGCCGCCAACAGACCAACAAGCGGCTTTATGGACATATCCTGACGTGAAATTTTCTTTAATCTGTACAATCCAAAGGCAATAAACGGCAGCGCCGCAGCAAACCAAAACGCCGCCCAGTTATACGGAAGTATTCCTTCAGAAATGTGCATGGCAAATAAATTGTCTGAAAATAAAAACAGACACGTTGCCATAAATAATATATATCGATTCATATTCCTCCCTCGAGAAAAGTTAAATTTGTATTCCGGCTCCGGACTTAACCTACTTGTCCGCCTTCCCATTTGCGCATAGCATATAGTGGCTTAGTGGACTTTCGTATCCGATACGGCTGCGGGGCAGCGAAGGATTTTCACCTTACTTCCAGGTATTTAACTGAAAACTGAAAAATCAATTTTCATGGTCATATCAGCACAGATATGCAGGTCGTCAATCTGATTGAAACTGTTTCGGGTATGAAATTCAATATATATATGAAACCAATGCTCCCAAACTCGCGCAGGTAAAACCCGCGTCCCAATTTGATTTTATGTCATTGAGTATAAAATTTACAGAAATTCTCCATTGTGGGATGAAAATTTCGGGGAAAAGCGAACCTTTCTGCAATTTACCTGCGCGAGTTTG
>Ga0224495_10001433_pt1 | contig 16818 bp, 12 predicted proteins | sample SF_Jul11_sed_USG_FD_168128 | JGI IMG/M metagenome (GOLD analysis project Ga0224495, IMG submission 168128) | Sediment microbial communities from San Francisco Bay, California, United States - SF_Jul11_sed_USGS_4_1 | ecosystem: Environmental > Aquatic > Marine > Sediment | place: USA: California... | reverse complement strand
GATTCAGTATGCCCCCATTTCCAGGAAGTTCACTATTTTCTCTAGGGTTTCTTTTCGGCAAATACTCCGGCAATGCAGGATCAGTACTTATCCACATGCTTATCTTCGGATCATAGTACCTTGCGCCGAAATAATACAGCCCGGTTTCTTCATCTAGTTCTTTACCGGTAACTTGTTGCCCTATACGCCCTTTTTCAAAACAATCGGCCGGCTCTATACGGGGTTTTGCATTGTCTGGATTTTCGTCTAATGAGGGTTCTCCTTCCTGAAAACTTTCAGCTAAAAGGGAAACAAGGTTGAATAAAACAAGATAACGAACAAGAAGAAGCCTGTAAAAATAGAGAAGCTGGAAGTATTGAACGGCTGCCTTGCTCACTAAAAACGATTTATGATTATTCAAATGACCTTTCAAGTACTTTTCTTTTAGCCGAAATGCGTTTAGGCTGCGGCCTCGCGCCGATTAAAAAGGCCGCAGCCATGATTCTAAATAGGGTTTGGATTGTGCCCGCCGCCTTGCGTATAATTATGGGCAAGCGCAATTTACGTATAAATCGAAAAGAAAGTTACGTACAAGTAAACATCGCTTGCCCCCGCATTATACGCACCCCACACCAATTTCTTTGATTTGTTGCTTAAAGATTTTAATGGATAATTGGTGTGGGGTCGGCGGCGGGGATTTGTTTTTCTTACGGCTTTGATTTTTTCTCTGCTGGATGCGTCATTGCGTGGACTTCTCTCAGCTTTCCAATAGCAACATGCGTGTAGATCTTCGTCGTTTCCAGTGACTCGTGACCAAGAATACTCTGGATATAACGCAGATCAGCATCATTATCCATCATGTGTGTTGCCATGGAATGCCTGAAAAGGATCGTAGAACCGGTCTTTTTGATACCGGCCTGTTTCATGTATTCTTTTATTTGCGCGCCCAGATTAACACTTATCTTCTGGCCAAACCGGTTCAAGAAAAGAAAGTCTGTTTCTTTTTGCTTTAAATGAACTCTGGCTTTATTTATATATTCGATTATCCAAAACAAAGCCCTTGTACCCACCGGAATATAACGATCTTTCTTGCCTTTGCCTTCTCTTACAAACAATGTTTTACTTTCAAAATCAATATCAGAAATCCTTAAATTACAAAGCTCCTGTTTCCTTATTCCGGTAGAATAAAATAGCTCTAAAATTGCCCGGTCACGAAGACCATTCGGGGTTTTTAAATCCGGCTGTCTAAATATACTTTCTATTTCTTCAGAACTTAGAACATCCATCGGAAGAGATTTAACCACCTTTGGCATACTCAGATCGGACGCCGGGTTTATGGCAATATGACCTTTCTTACTTAACCAGCTAAAGAAATTGGCCACATGGCTTATCATATAAAACCGACTGGCCATCGAAACAGGTTTGCCTTTGTGCGTAAATTCTGCGGCGTATTTCTGGTATCTTCTCAGGGTTTCTTTATTTACATCAGACAACGAACGGTAATTTTCTTCTTTTAGCCGTGCCAAAAAGCGGTTTAGATAAGACTTCTTGTTTATGATAGTTTTAAAAGAAAAGTTTTTCATTTTCAAGTAATCCAGATACTTATCTAAAAGCTGTTGGGGTTCGGTTTGAAGTTTTAACAGGTTAGAAGGTCTTCTGCCTTTTTTCTTTTTAGCTGTCTCTTTTCTCTTTCGTGCCTTAATTTCCGGCAATTCAAGCTCCGGAGAATTATATGCAAAATCAAAGGTCTTCTCATGAACTTCTTTTAGTTTTTCTATGGCAACTTTTGTATAGATCTGCGTTGTCGAAAGCATCGTATGGCCAAGCATTTGTTGAACGTATCGAATACCGGCGCCATTTTGAAGCATGTGCGTTGCCATCGTATGCCGGAATATATGACAGCCTGCTCTTTTTCTAATGCCAGATTTTTCCATATTCTCTCTGACAATTAAACCGACCTGGTGATACTTCATGGCATAACCACCATTTATAACAAAAAGCCTTTCTTCTTCATTTAAACCTAGAATCAATGGCCTTGATTTTCCAAGGTATTCTTTAAGCCAGAAAAGAACCCGATCACCCAGGGGCACAACCCGGTCTTTTTGACCTTTGCCTTTTCTAATCGAAAGAGTATTTCTGTTAAAATCAATATCATAAACGCAAAGGTTTAAAAGCTCTGATCTTCTCAAACCGCAGGAGTAAAAGATTTCAAGAACAAGCCGGTCACGAAGACCGTAAATGTTGCCTGTATCCGGCTGATCTAAAATTGCCTTTGCCTCGACTTCTGTTAAAACAAATCGAGGGAGAGTCTTTTCTTTTTTGGGAAACTCCAGGTCAGCTGCCGGATTATACAAAATAAACCCACGCTTAAGAAGCCAGCTAAAGAAAGAACGAACGGCAGAAATTCTCTGTCTTTGGGTTAGAAAAGTCAGTGGTTCACCATTTGTTTTCTTGTAATTAAAAAGGTAAACTTCAAAATCATTTATTCTTTCTTTTGTAACCTGATTTAGAAGATAAAGACCAAGACTAAAAGCCCATCTTTGAAAAAAGCTCAAAGAGACTCTTTGTGTATTTAAAGTATGACTTGAAAAACCACGTTCATCTTTTAAGGACTTCAAGAAGCTTTCAATGAACAAGGAAAGTTCTTCTGTAAGCTTTTCTTTCAAAGCGTTCATTTAATGCACCCCTGTGTTAAAAACGGGGGCCGTTTACTTTTGGAGTTTTCCGCAGGAAAACAGGATAAAGAATTTAATATAAAGAGAGAACACGCTATTTTTAAAATTTCAAGGTCAAATTTGCCAGGGATCAGGTAGGGAAGCCTAGGGAAAACGGCCTGTTTTCCCGCCTTGCGATTTTCCTTCATGCTACTTCACCCTTATAGTCAGAGTCAAAAGCCTTGAAGACAGAAGCCAGGTTATCTTTATAATCAATATACTCTTGTCTCTCCTTTTTAGTTGAATGTTTTAGAATTTCTGTCATTCTTACAAGCTTTAACCGGTCTATGAAAACCTCACCAGATTCAATTTCGGGCTCATATAAAAACCGGTAGGCCATTCCATTTTGATCTCTTCTTGTCGTCAGGATTTCATGGTCTACCATTCTGTCTAAATGCTCGTGGGATCTCGTATTACCAAGACCAGTCACAGCTCTTGTTTCTTTACGGTAAAACCAGACCTGGTCAAAGTCAATACTCTGGGCCTTTGCCATTTCTTTGATGTACTTAACAACGATACCCATAAAGTTCAATGTCTGCGGCGGAAGCTCTTCGAAGGAGTGAGCAAAGATAAACCTTGAGAGATAATTACAAATCTCAATATCTATTGGATGTGTTTTAACACAAAACTTAAAGTCTTTATGGACTTTCTCTCTCTGGTGCTGGAACAAAAGAGTTATAGAATCTAAAAGTGTTAAATACTTCTGGTGATCACGGCGCGCCTGGTGGCTTCTGGCATTAAAGCTTAAATATTTGCTGTAAGGGTTAATTATCTCTAATGGTTGAAGTTCTCTTTGAATATGCCTGTAGAAATCGCAGATAATCTCTTTTTGCTTTCGAAGTAAAACGCCCTCGGGGGAATGTAAAAGCCTCTGGTATTCCATGATCCTTTCTGTTTGTTTCAGACTCATATCAAGGACCAGAGTTACGCTTCTGTTTGATATTTCCTCAGAGAGACTCTCTACAGGCTCTGTGATGGCAAACTGTGCCGGCCCCTCGATCTCTCTATTGTCTGACGTATGTTCTCCTGTTTTTGGGTCAGTCCTGGTCGAACTGATTGAAAGACGACCCTCACTCATCATTTGTTTAATGGGAAATTCAGCTTCTTTAAGCCCGTCAGCTTCAGCTATAAAGATACTTTTGTTTTTAAGAAAATCCGGTTCGCCATAGTAGAAACTTCGTGGTGTTACCTGGGTTAAATAAATCATACTTTCTTCGGGAACAAGTTTAGAAAGTAAATTCAACATATTGGATTTACCGGCTGATGATTCAGACTGAATAATCAAATGAAGCGGATATTTCATGTACCGGCTCAGAGTAGATAAAAAACCAAAGAACATATTAAGCCTCTCTCCAACGACTCCGGCTCTTTCCATGTCTTTTACAAATTTAACGATAAACAAAGGATCAGTTAAAAACTCTCTGGCTTTAAAACTGGTTTCAAGGTTCTTGTGGTATTCCTTTTTCTTTTCTGTTGTCTTATTCTCTTTTTCTTCAAGAGTTTTCTTTAAAAGCTCATCCAGTTTAATAGTTAAAGAGTCCAGATCAGAAGATATAACACCATAATCAATGTTTAACTTGCTTCCTGCAGCGCGGCAAAAGAGGCCCGTGGCTTTTGCATTGAAAAGATCAAGATTGTTATCTATATGAAACCTTTCATCGTGATTCAATCGAAGAAAAACCTTTAAAGCAGAATCTGTTTTGTTCTGGTCAAGACCTCTGATTACATATTCTCTCTGACCGATTTTATAAATATACTCTTTACCTTTCTTCTCCACAGCACCAGAAATACTGGTGCTGGGCGAGCCAGATTCATTCACCATGTCAGTCAGTTGTTTTAATGGAAGAGCCGTTTCTATTAGCTCTGCCACCTTTTCTCTTGCCTGGTCAATGTTCTCTGATCTTTTCAAAAGATCGTTTGCGTCTGTATTTTCATCGAAAGTAATTCTGTAAGATTCTATTTTGTGTTCAATCAGTTTTTCAGCTAAAAGAGAAGCGGAAGTGTTGCCCGCATTGTCGTTATCAAAGGCAATAAAAACCTTTCGAACTCCGCTTGTCATGATCTGTTCCAGCAGATTATCTTTCAGACCATTGACACTTAAAGCGCTCACAACATTTCTATAACCCATTGCCATGATAGATAGAGCATCTATAATACTTTCGCAAAGAATGATCTCAGAGCTGATCAAAGCTTTCGGGTTAAAAAGAGCAAGGGGCGCAGAAAGCAGCATGTGCTTGGGGCCCGCATGGGTAATATTTCTCCCGTATATCTGAACAATTAAACCGTTCTCGTCATAGACAGGAAAGATCACACGGTTCGAAAAGTTTTCTTTAAATGATCCGCTGCCATTGCCAGATGAATCAGTTTTAAATACTCCAGGCTCCACAAGCGCCCGGTAAATCTCTTCATCATTTACATTGATCGTGTTGTCAGAAAAACCAATTCTGTACTCTTCAACAAGTTCTCCATAGACAAGACCGCGTTTCATCAAATATGCAGCACCCTCTTTTTTATTCTTGAAGTTATTATGATAATAATCTACAAGAAGCCTGAGAGCCTTTTGTAAACGAGGTTCTAACAGGTTTATAACCAGACGATCTTCACCGGACAAACTCACAGATTGCCCCCCTGTAATGATATTACGCCTGTACTCTTCTTTTAGCCGCCTGATACCGCCTGCAATATCTAACTTCTCTGTAAGCATGAGCCAGTCTAAAACAGAGCCCTTCTCGCCGCAGCCTTTGCAGTGAAACAGATTCTTCTGCTGGTTAATATGGCACGAGGGTGTTTTGTCTTCGTGTTTACCAAACGGGCAGCGCACAACATATTCCCCCTGACCGATTCTCCTGGGCGATAAAGAAGCTGCTAAAAAAAGAATCTGAACTGCCTGTTTCATTTCTTCAAGGGTTGGCTCTTTATCGTTCATTTGTTACCTCGCTTGTTAAAAATATCAATTTTTTTATCATCTATAGCTCCCATATAAAAGAAACTACTTGATTTCCATTTATTACTGACTAGTAATCAATATTTTACTACTTTGTCAATTGAAATTATTAAATAATTCTTATTTTTCCTCGACAATACCGATAAAATTACTAGTTTATTACTATTGTGGAAGAAGAAGTAACAAATAATACTAGTAACATTCAGGAATTCTCAGAACGCTTAAGGAAATTAAGAATTAAAAGTGGTTATTCTCAAAAGGAGTTTGCTGAACTTGTCGGTCTTCATCAAGTCCAATATGGCAGATATGAAAGAGGCGATTCTAAACCTTATTCTGAAACACTTACTAAGATTGCTGATGCTCTCGAAGTTTCCACAGATTACCTTCTTGAAGGTGATTCCGAAGACGCAATAATCGCAGACATGAAAGACAAAGAGCTTTTAAAACTATTTACAGAAATTGAAAAGCTCGATCCTGATGTGAAAGAAAAAGTAAAATTCTTGCTCGATGCAGTAATTACAAAAAATAAAGTCAGAGAACTTGCAAGTTAACTTTCGGATTTTAACCGATCTCTTTCAGCTCTGATTTCATTCTCAACATTCGCCAATTCCGATAAAATGGTTTCTTTATTATTTATAAATTTAATATATTCAGGACTACCTGGCGGCGCACCAAAACCCTCACCGGCATGAAACTCTTGATCAAGTTCATTTTTCCTTGTCAACAATTGCTTTAATTTGTCTGTCATAATATTTATCCTTTACTATAAAATATATTTCAGTATATCAATAAACAGCATTATTGACTACAATAAATAATATGTCATTTATTCAAAAATCATTTTTATAAATCAATATCAATAAAGCGTGTGGATATGTGCGACAAACCAGACCAACACCATCACGTTGGTATTGATCAAGCAAAGTACAATGCCCCAGAGAATCAACCCGGTTTGTCCACATATCCAGCACGTAATAATATTTAAAAATGATTTTTAGAAAAGCCAGGAAAAGCCTAAGAGGGAAGAACAAATAAACCCCGCCGCCCGGTCAGATTTATTTTATCTGCCAGCTTCTATAAACGAAAATCAATAGAAAAATAAATCTGATTTTCATAAGACGTTTTTATGTACACATTTTCTCAAGACTCTTTCAAAACGGTTAAGCATAAATGTGATATAAAAACTCTTATGAAAAAAGGCGGCGCCGGGATGATTTCAAAAGACTTTTCTCAATACGTTTCAACAACTCCTGCCTGGTACGACCATACTGCTTCAATTTTCGCTCTCCCACACCAAACACGCAGGTGTGGGACAAGTCTCATGACAGCATCTTCCTTTAACCGATAAGATTCCGAATAAATCAAAACCCATCTGCCAGCACCATCACGTTGGTGCTGGCCAAGGCCATCTTTCCTTTTAGTTGATCGGTTTATTCCCCTGTTATGCTCTGAAACTCTGCGATCGATATAATTGGTTATACCAATGTAGGTTCATGACTATAACTGTTTTGAATCAGATATAAACTCCACATTCTAATTTATATATCATGAAAAAATTGATATTTTTTCATTGAGTTCATTTGTATTCGAGGTTAATATTTACTTGTCCAGCACCACTGGCAGTGGCGCTGGATGTAAAAGGGCGGCGGTTGGGGTAAATCTTTTGAGCGACCTGGCTGCGGCCGTATTTAATCGCCGGTCGGCCGCAACCCCAACGGATCGCGATATTAAAAAGTAACATTATTTACTCAAATATTTTATTGACACAAAAATTTGAATATTTATTTTTCTTTAAATAGAGAACGTTTTCTGCGGTACCAATTGAAATACACCTGAAATATTTACCCACTGGTAAATATGAAGTGCTATCTTTTAGAGGTTTTTTATAATCTGGATTTAATTCACCAAAACCATTCAATATGCTCATATAATGTTCATCAAATAAAATATAGCCTTTATCCGATTTATATTGCCATTTGCCTTCCGATAAATCTGTCTGGTTATTTCCCTTAAAAATTACCTCTTGCCGAAAAGTCCCACCGGCTTTTATAGTAAGGGTTTCTTTTGCTACACTATATTCAGCAAAATACTCACCATAAAGTTCATTATGATTTTTGGGATAACAATTCCAAATGAACATCATTATCCCCCAAAATACATATATTGGTAGATTACTTCTCCTGAACGTCAGGTAATTTAAGTTTAGTTGCATCTATTTTCTCTGTCCACTGAAATGTTTGCTTAATATTTCGCATAGGACCTTCCGTACCTTTCCTATCAGGTAACAAGTGATAAAAAAACGATTTTGCACCTGCCACATTTTTTACTGTAAAAGTAACTGTGCCGTCACCATTGTTTTTTGCTGTTGCACCACCAAAGCCACCAACCTGTGCTGAAGTTTCTGACCAATCTGCAGTTTTAGGATTAAGCACTGTATCTTTCGCAGCCTGGACTGTCCCATAAGAGAAACTTTTAATATCCTTACCACCTCCTTCATAAAACGCTTCTCGTAGTGCATTTGCACCTGGTGAATGTTGCATTTCCTTAGATTCGACAGATTTTGGATCGTAAGTTCGATTACTACTACCACCACCTGTTAGCCAATCCATAAGAAAATTAAAATTGCTCTTCCATGTTTTACCATCAGGATCATTATACTTTACTGGATTTAATCTTGCATAATGATATAAGTTGATATTTGGTGTATTATAGACACCACCTTGGCCTTTTACTTGCTTATATGGGTCTAATACCTTTTCTGGAAAGAACAACTGTTCCCCCGTGGGCAAATACTCCGGCAATGCAGGATCAGTACTTATCCACATGCTTATCTTCGGATCATAGTACCTTGCGCCAACTATTACACTCCCTGCGCCATTTTCTAAAACATCCGGTTTCTCTTTAGCGGGGTTTTCACCTTCGCGCGTTTCCCCTAATGAGGGGTCTTCCTCGAACTCATTTTCAGCTAAAAGAGAGGTAAGGTTTGATAGATAAATATAACGAATGAGGAAAAGTCTGTAAAAATAAACAAGCTGGATGTATTCGACGGCCGCTTTGTGCATGGATAAGCTGATTTATAGACCAGAGACGATTTTACAAGCAGATTTTTTCCTTTTTAGCCGCCCTCTTCGTTTGTTCGCGCTCAGCCCCACGAGGCAGAGCGCGAAAGACTCCGCTAAAGGGGAAAATTTTGTGCCCGCCGCCTTGCGTATAATTTAGGGCATACGAAATTTACGTATTAAACAAAAGGAAGTTCTATTCAGGTAAACATCGCATGCCCTCGCATTATGCGCAACAGATTTACCCGGCACCGCTTTTTTGATTTATTTTTGTTTATGGGATAAAGCGGCGCCGGGTAAATCTGCACGGCAGCGGATCGGTTTAAAATTTCTGCGGCTAAAAAGAACGTTCTGCCGGATGCGTCCTGGCGTGAACCTCTTTCAACTTTCCCAGCGAAACATGCGTGTAAAGCTGTGTCGTCGAAAGGTCAGTATGGCCAAGCATTTGTTGAATAAATCTTATGTCGGCGCCATTTTCAAGCATCGTCGTGGCCATTGAATGGCGAAACAAAAGACAACCGCCCTTTTTGCCGATCTGCGCTTTGTTTACATAAATGCTGACCTGGATTCCCAGGTATGCCTCGCTCAGCCGATCGGCGTTCATGCTTAAAAACAAATACTTACTTTCTTTATCTTTTAAAAAAAGAGGTCTGATTTTCTGCCTGTAGTCGGCAATCCAGGTTAAGGCAGAATTGCCAACCGGAATCCACCGATCCTTTCGACCTTTGCCTTCACGAATAAGCAAAGTCTTGCCCTCAAAGTTTATATCTTCAAGATAAAGATTACATATCTCTTTTCTTCGAATTCCGGTAGAATACAAAAGCTCCAATATCGCCCGATCACGAAAACCAACCGGCGTTTGAACGTCGGCTGTCTCAAATATCTTTTTTACCTCGTCGGTTGTTAAAATGTGTCTCGGGAGAGACTTTGGGCTTTTGGGGTTTTCGATGTGACCGGCCGGGTTTAACAAAATATGGTTTTTAGAATAAAGCCAGCCAAACAAACCCTTGATCGACTCTAAAACCGTAATTCTGGTTCTGGTTGAAATATCTGGTTTTTTATCGTAATAATCATAAATGTAATCTTCGATTGTTTTTCTGGAAATATCTTTTACAAAATGAATCTTCTTTTCCAAAGACCACTCTAAAAAATATTTCAAGGCATAGTGTCGTTTTCTAACCGTAAGCGGCGAATAGTTTAAAACCCTTAATTCTTCTTTATACTTTTCAACTAAAAAAGAAAGATCACCCTGGACAGCCGGCGTTTCTTTGACAACCACAGGCGGCCGGCCTTGTTTTCTGGTGTAGGTTCGTTTTAAAACTTCGCCAGGCTTATTTTCTGACTTTATATCCAGCACCGTTGCCGCATGGATTTCTTTTAACTTCACGATCGAAACGTGGGTGTAAATCTTGGTCGTCTCTATCGTTTCATGTCCAAGGATGCTCTGGATAAAGCGCAGATCGGCGCCGTTTTCCAGCATGTGCGTTGCCATACTATGTCTGAATATATGGCAGCATCCTTTTTTGCCGCTTTTTAAAACATAGTACCTGGCTGTGCCGGCCAGATTGCCTTCACTTATCGGGTATCCCTTTTGATCTAAAAATAAACGATTCCCCGAAAACCGGTTTTGCCATTTTGGCCGAACGTCGTTTAAATATCGTTTTACCCAGAGTAACGCTCGATAGCCTGTCGGCACATGCCGGTCTTTCTGGTTTTTGCCGCGGCTTACAAAAAGCGTTCTTTGCTCAAAATCGATGCTCTCTAAAGTAAGCTCCATAAGTTCGCGCTTACGAATTCCGGTAGAATAAAAAAGCTCTAAAATTGCCCGGTCTCTGATGCCGGTTGGTTTCTTTGTATTGACAGAGCTTAAGATTTGCCTTACCTCTTTTGGGCTTAAAACATAACGCGGAAGCTTTCTTATTTCTTTAACAAGAGCCAAAGACAAAGCCGGGTTATAAAGAATATGGCCTTTTTGCGTCAGCCACCGAAAAAAACACCGTACACAGTGAAGCCTGGCGTTGATCGTTGTCGTCTGAAGACATTCGCCGGTTGTCTTTTGATAGTCTTTTAAATAGCTTCGGTAGTTTTCCAAATCTTCCCGGGTGATCTGCTGCGGCTCGTTTAAATTCTTCTCTGATGCCCAGTTCAAGAAAAAGCCAAGCGCCGCTTTATAGCCTCTCAAAGTCCATCTTGAAAAGTTGCGCTCTTTTTTCAGGTAAGCAATAAACTCCCGTACGATGGCAACCAGAAGGCTTGCCGAATCGTGCTTACGAAGGGCGTTCATGGAACACCTCGCAAAAATAAAAAGGCTTGTCCAGCACATGCTCGCTTGTGCTGGGGGGGTGCCTTCCTTTTGGCGTTTTTCCGGGAAAAACGGCTTTTTAATACATTTATGTTGTGTTTTTGGCCTGAAATGCTATAAAAATACAACATGAATGTTATATTTTGGCCTTTTGGGGGGTGCGTTTTTCCTACCTCTAAAGCGGAATGGGTAGGAAAAACGGCCTGTTTTTCCGCTTTGCACTTGTTTTTCATACCCCCTCACCATTTGATTTGGGGTCAAGAGCCTTAAAGATTTCTTGTAAGTTCGGTTTAAAATCTTCATACTCTTGTCGCTCTTTTTTGGAAGCATGCCGAAGTATTTCGGCCATGCGAACCAGCTTCAGGCGATCCAGTTGGCCGCTGACTTGTTCATCGGGTTTTATTAAAAACCTGTAAGCGATACCGTTTTGATCGCGCCTGGTTGCGAAAAGTTCGTGATCGGCCATTAGACTTATATGCTTGTGAACCCTGGTATTTGAAAGCCCCGTCAGCTTTCGGGCATCTTTTCGATAGAACCAAAAATGATCAAACTCTACCTGCTTTTCGTCTGCCTGCTCTGAAACGTATTTTACCAAATCTTTCATAAACAGCATCGTCTGCGGCGACATCTCTTCCAGGGAATTTGCAAAGATGTAACGCGCTAAAAAATTAGCCTGGGCAATGTCGATCGGGTGCGTCTTTACGCAAAGCTTAGAGTCTTTATAAATCTTCTCCCGTTGGTGCTGGTTTAAAAGCGTGATCGTGTTGATGAGCGTCAAATACTTCTGGTGATCGCGCCTGGCCTGGTGCGTGGTTGCGTTGAAACTTAAAAATGAACTAAAAGGATTGATCACCTCAAGAGCTTGAATTTCTCTTTGAACGTGTCTGTAAAAATCACAGATGACTTCTTTTTGGCGTCGCAAAAGAACGCCTTCGGGTGAATGCAAGAGTCGCTGAAACTCCATAATCCGTTCGGTCTGGGCAAGGCTCATGTCTAAGATCAACGTCACGCAGCGGTTGATGATCTCCTCGATTAGACTTTCTACCGGCTCCGTGATGATAAACTGTGCCGGCCCCTCGATCTCTCTGGAATCTGACGTGTGTTCGCCGGTCTTGGGGTCGGTCTTGGTTGAACTGATTGCAAGACGCAGCTCTGACATCAATTGCTTGATCGCGTATTCGGCTTCTTTTAAACCGTCGGCTTCGGCAATGAAAATGCTTTTGTTTTTTAGAAAATCCGGCTCGCCATAATAAAAACTTCGGGGCGTTACCTGCGTTAAGTAAATCATGTCTTCTTCGGGAACAAGCTTTGAAAGTAAATTCAACATGTTAGACTTTCCCGAAGAGCTTTCTGATTGAATGATCAAATGAAGCGGGTACTTCATATAGCGACTCAAAGTCGAAAGAAATCCGAAAAACATGTTTAGCGGTTCGCCAACGACGCCGGCTTTTTCCATGTCTTTTACAAATTTTACGATAAATAAAGGATCAGTTAAAAACTCTCTTGCTTTAAAAGATAATTCTAAATTTTTATGAAACTCTTTTTTCTTTTCGGTCTTCTGACTTTCTTTATCTTCAATACTTTTCTTTAAAAGCTCATCGAGCTTTACCGTCAACGAATCCAGATCAGAGCCGATCACGCGCTCATCGAGGGTAAGTTTTGTGGCCGCCGCCCTGGCGTAGATGCCGGTCGTCTTGGCGTTGAACAGATCGACGGTATCGATGTGAAAGCGTTTTTCGTGCTTGATCGGCTCGAGGTAATCTAATCTTAAAAAGATTTTTAACGACGAATCCGATTTGTTCTGATCGAGGCCGCGAATGGTGTATTCTCTGGGGCCGACTTTGTAGACATACTCCTTGCCGCGTTTCTCTAAAACATCTGTGTGATAGCCTTTGGTCTGCACGGTGTCGATCACTTGCTTTAACGGCACGGCCTTCTCTAAAAGCTCTTTCATTTTCCTTTGAGCCGCCTCGATGTTTTCTGATTTCTTTAAAAGATCATTGGCGTCGCTTCCTTCGTCAAAGACAATTCGATAGCTTTCGATTTTCTTCTGAATTAACCTTTCCGCTAAAGAAGAAGCGGCAGAGTTGCCGGCGTTGTCGTTGTCAAAGGCCACGTAGACCCTTCTTACGCCGCTGGTAACGATCTTCTCTAGCAGATCGTCTTTAAGGCCGCTTGCGCTTAAAAAAGCGACGACGTTTCTATACCCCATGGCCATGATCGACAAAGCGTCGATGATGCTCTCTGCCAGAATCACCTCGCCGGCGATCAGCGCTTTGGGGTTAAACAAAGCCAGCGGCACATTTCCAAGCAGTAAATGTTTTACCCCGGAGTTTGAAATATTGCGGCCGTAAATTTGAACGATTAAACCATTTTCATCAAAAACCGGAAAAATAACACGATTAAAAAAATGTTCTTTTAAACTGCCGTTGGTTGGGCCGGCCCCACTTGTATCGCCGGCTTTTAGTATGCCGATCTCTGTCAGGGTTTTCAAAATCTCTAAATCGTTTATGGCCGTAAGAAGCGAACCGTCACAAAAACCGATTTTAAAATCTTCGACCAGTTCACCGTAAATAAGCCCTCTCTTTAGCATGAAGCTGGCGCCTTCTTTTTTGGCTTTAAAATTGTTATGGTAATAGCCAACGCCAAGAGAAAGGGCTTTCTGGTAACGCGGCTCTAAGATGTCGATCGGCGCAGGCTGTGGGGGTTTCTCTTCGATCTCTCGCTGCTTTACCCTTTGAAACTTTTCGTATTCATCGGTCAGCCGTTTCATGACGCCGGCAAAGTCAAGTTTTTCGGTCAGCGCGATCCAGTCAAACACAGAGCCGCCCTTAGAGCAGCCCTTGCAGTGAAAGCTGTTCTTTTGAGGGTTGATATGACAAGACGCCGTTTTGTCTTCGTGTATGCCAAACGGGCAACGGACGACATATTCGCCCCTGCCGATATTCCTGGGCGAAAGCCCCGAAGAGGCGGCTAAAGAAAGAATCGGCACGGCTCGCTTTAGTTCGTCGAGGCTGGGTTCATCGTACATCATGGCGACCTCCCTGTAACGGCGCCGGCGTCTTCGCGAATAAAAGAAAGTCTGAACATTTGTTCGGGCGTCAGGGTCTCTTTGCCCTGGTCGGCATCGGTTTTGTAGACATCGACTTCACGAACAAAGGCAAGCTTTTTGGCCAGCGCCTCGATGCGTTCGGGGTTTCTGGCATATTGCGATGCGGCGATCAGTTCTCGCTTTGTGGGCGGTCTTTTCTGGATTTCTGGAAAAATAATTAATTTTTTTGACATATACACCTCTAAATATTGGGTGATATTTAATAATACACCCATGCTTTAACATAAAGCATGGGTGTATTATTGCGTCAAGCATATATTTATTATTTCAATACACCAATTAATCATTTTTTTATAGACAGCCCGATTTTTAATGCACATATGTTTGATTATGAATGAAAATAAATCAAAAGAGCAGACTTTTGGTGAACGATTAAAACAATTAAGAACACAAAAAGGTTTCTCTCAATCCGAATTAGGAAATCTCATTAATATGCATTATACACAAATTGGTAGATATGAAAGAGGTCTCTCAAAGCCTTCTGCTGAGGCATTAGCTTTATTAGCTGATATTTTGAATGTATCCGGTGACTACTTATATGAAGGCCAAACAGAAGATGCGGCCGTTGCTGATTTTGAAGATAAAGAATTATTATTGATGTTTAAAAAAACTGAAAAGCTTGATCCAGAAAGTAAATTACTTGTTAAGAAATTTTTAGCTGCATTTCTAAAAAACAAAGAAATGGAAAGCCTTATCGCCTCCTGAAATTCTTACCTAGCCCAGAATAAAATCGGGTGTGAATATGTGAAATACTGTACAACTTTCTTTAAGATAAATCCCCAGTTTTTCACATATTCAACACCCTGCATCACTTTATAAAATAAAACTTCCGGAAAAAAGGATCACGAACAACCCCCGCACAAAAAGACATCTGAGGGACAAGCCAGCGTGTCGGCTCCGTTTTCTCTGGCAATACGCCCCAGCCACAATATCAAAAGAAAAACGGAGCCGACTGACCATAACGCCTTTTTATGTCGAATTGCTGGAATATCTAAAAGCAATAATAGCGCAATGCGGGATAAAAAGTGTTATGGTTAAGCCCTGTTTACGCTTTTCTTTTTTCAAAAGAAAAGCTTAGCAAAAGAAAAGGTTACTTCTCTCTCGCGCTTCATGGTTTTGAATTAATATCTATTTTTTTATTGTTATAATAATATTCTCGTTCAGTTACCTTCCCATTTTTAAAATATTCAACCTGTACTGTTTCAAGAGATGTTAAATACAAACGTTCTGGTTGGATTCCAAGCCAACCCTTTAAACCATCAGACTCCCCACTGCTAAAAACTTGATATTCTCGTCGTATTAAACTACCGCTCTTATCAAAATATTCAATCAACTTAGTAAAACGAATATTGACTACCACAAAGTGATCGTTACAGTTGGGCTTCAAGCAAATGATGACAGGAAATTCAAATTCATTATAATCCAGTTGCGCGACTTTATATAACAGACCAGATTCATCCCAGTCGGTATATTTAATTGGGCGGCCTTTTTTATCGTATTCTGTTAGAAATTTCTGAGTATTATTTTTATCATCGTACCATACTGCATTATACAAGGGTATACGTTCCTGAGTCGCTTTATTTATTCTGACTATATATGTTTCATATACATTCCCCGATTTATATTTAGACAAATACTCAATTATTTTATAATCTTTTGTGTTTTCAGTTATGGTGGCCTTGTTGTAGCAACAATCTAAATTGTCATATTGGACCCATTTGGTTTTATCTAAATCAAAAAAATCATCATTATCGGCATGCAATAATCCGTTAACCGCTAAAATGAGAAGGAATATTTTGAAAAATACTTTCATAATATTTTTCCCTGCCTACGGCACTACAAATGGGAAACTATTAATATTTTCACCCACCAAAGAATTTGGTGTCTGATTTTGATGAGCATTAGCCGGGTCAGTTGCTCCACGTGCATCATTGTCAGGCCTTTGCCTCATAATCAGAACGTTTGGAGGATTATTACTGGCATTGACATCTTCAGTTCGTCCGGTATTGGTTCGGTACCCGGCTGAGCCATTTCGAATTTCTTCTGTTGCGGTCTGTCTATTTCCACCTCCATTAACATTAAAACGAAATACGGTGTTTGCAACATCGATAATGCCTGCGCCAATCCGATTTCCAAGTCCTTTTAATTGCATCAATCTTGTTGGATTGCCATTCCTGCCATTATCGCTTAAACCTTCAAATACATCGGTTCTCAAAATTCTACCTATTCCACCTTGGGGCGTTTCATACATTAAGCCTTGATTTGTTCCGGTAGTGACAACACTACCATCCTGCCCATCATTTGCACCTTGGGCAAAATTAAATTGCCCAGTTATATTGCCACTTGCATCAAAAGTAGGCACAAAAAAGTTCGCATTGCCATTCCGCTGAGCCTGTGCTACGTCCTGAACAGACATATATTTTGCGGCCCACTCGTCCTTACCATCAGGGTCCACGAACTTCAATGGATTAAGCATGGAATATGTGTATAAAGCGGTCTTTCTTGTTAAGCGAGAATGCTGTTTGGAATCATTGATAACATCCCCCAACGCCGGATCCGTACTAATCCAACTTGAAATCTGCGGATCATAGTACCTTGCGCCAACTATTACACTCCCTGCGCCATTTTCTAAAACATCCGGTTTCTCTTTAGCGGGGTTTTCACCTTCGCGCGTTTCCCCTAATGAGGGGTCTTCCTCGAACTCATTT
>Ga0224495_10001432_pt1 | contig 16831 bp, 14 predicted proteins | sample SF_Jul11_sed_USG_FD_168128 | JGI IMG/M metagenome (GOLD analysis project Ga0224495, IMG submission 168128) | Sediment microbial communities from San Francisco Bay, California, United States - SF_Jul11_sed_USGS_4_1 | ecosystem: Environmental > Aquatic > Marine > Sediment | place: USA: California... | reverse complement strand
GGTCAAGCCGAATACGGATCTTCTGACGGGCCATGATATCCTTCAGCCCGTCAAGCCATTCCTTGAACGGCTTATCGCCGGCCTCGGTAAGGTAATACGCTATTGTGTAGGGGAAGCTTTCCACGTGTGCTATTGTAGCATATAAGCTACAAGAACGCAAGGACGATTTCGGAAATGCAGATCAAAGCAGAGCGCCTGAACATCGGACTTCCCTGGACGCCAATTCAAATCCCACGTCCGCTATTTAATAGGTTGTCCAATAGCTTGAATTACCGGCGCTATCGTTGAACAGCGTACCCCAAAAGATACCCCTGTTCATCAGTCATTGCGGAAAAAGAAAAGAGCTAACTCTTACAATGAGTTAGCTCTCATCAAAAACACCATTCCGCTTAATTCGATTCCGCAAATCAAATTAACCCTGTAATATCAATTAGTTATGGTGGAGGCGGCGGGAATTGAACCCGCGTCCGAAAACCATCAGCTGAAAGCTCATACATGCTTATCCCCTCGTTTACAGCTCTCGCATCCTCCGGCGCCTCAGGGAAAGCTCCGGGATCAGCCAGCCCGGTTTTTCTCATCCTTCCGCCCCGGACATAGCGGAAAGACCAGCCCGAATTTTGACATCTCTTCAGCCGCTCAGGCGGCAGCCGGGAGACGCGCTACTTAGTTAAGCAGCGATTGCCAGTTCGTTATTGGCAGTTGTGTTTTGCCGCGTGTTTAACGAGCCCCACGGCACCTCGGCATGCAACTTTCAACCTCGCGATCCCCGTCGAAGCCTGTCGCCCCCTTTCATTAAAATCAGTTTTATAGTAGTAAGCTCTAAAGTAGTAAGTATGCTTACAACTTACTGCTTACTACTTACTACTATATACTACGCTATTTGCCGCTGCTATACAACATCCCCTCGGCGTCCTGCTGGCCGATTCCGCTGATCCTGATGATCTTCTGGCGGCCGGTGTGGCCCGAAAGGATCTCCACCTGCGACCGGGGAACGCTGAAGGTCTCGGCAAGATATTTTATCAAAGCGTCGTTCGCTGCCCCATCCACGGGCGGTGCGGTCAACCGGATCTTGAGCGATCCGTCCTCCATGCGGGAGATGCCCCTCTTCGATGCCCGCGGTTGGATCCGGACCGAGAGGACTGCCGCGTCCGGACCGGCCTTACCCGGCTGCGGGCCCTGCTTCGCCTTCACCGGCGCTCCCTTCGAAACTCACCATCTCCATGTGCATCTGGAGCATTTTTCTCAGGTCCTGCAGGAAATGGTGCTTCTTGCGTCTGAGCTCGATGATCTCCGCGTCGAGCTTGAGCTTTTCCTGCCGCGCCTGCTCAAGGGTCTGGTGGAATTTCAGCTCCGCGTCCTTCACGATCAGGTCCGCTTCCTTGCGTGAATTTACCTTGATGTCCTCGGCCAACTTATGCGTGGTCAGCAGCGTGCTCTTGAGCGTCTCTTCGCGGTCACGGAACTCCCGCATGCGTTCATCGTAGGAATCATGGAACTCCCGGAGCTCGGTCACTTCCCGGACCAGGTCCTCCATCTCTTCGCGCACCGTGTCGAGGAACGCGTCCACTTCGGTCCGTTCGTAACCCCGAAAGGCCACATGGAATCGCTTCTGCTGTATATCGAGCGGCGTGACTTTCATGGTTCGCTCCTTTTGATCACTGCACCCGGTACTTCATGCTCAGGCCCCACTCCCGCAGGTTCCCGATGAGGGCGTACTCCAGGAAGATGAGCACCAGGATCGCGATGAGCGGGGACAGGTCGAAGCCCATCCTCCAGGTCGGAACGAGCTTCCGGAGCGGCTTGAGCACCGGCTCGGTCACCTTCACCAGGAACTGCACGATCGGGTTGTAGGGATCGGGATTGACCCAGGAGATCAGCGCCCGGATGATGATGATCCACTTGTAGGCGCCGAGCAGGATGTCCAGGACCTGCGCCACTCCCAAGATGATGTTGCCCATAATGCCTCCTTTCTTATAACTGAACTATTTTCTCCACGACCTCTGCGGTAATATCCTTCTTACTTTCGCTTTGCTGACCGTCCTCTTTTTGCGGTCATTTTTTTCCTCTGCTCCCGTCGCGGCGAGACCGTTTTGCCGCCCAGTTCCATCCCCCGCTTCGTTGCAGCCTCGACCGCGCTGATCAGCGTGGCCCGGAGCTTTCCCTTTTCCAGCTCGTGCATGCCCGCGATCGTGGTGCCGCCGGGAGAGGCGACCATGTCCCGGAGCTTGGCCGGATGCTCCTTGGTCTCCAGCACCATCTTGGCGCTCCCGAAGACCGTCTGGGCCGCGAGCTCCAGGGCCAAAGCCCGGGGGATCCCCACCTTTACGCCTCCGTCGGCCAGCGCCTCGATCATCGTGAACACGTAGGCAGGCCCGCTGCCGGACAAACCGGTCACCGCGTCCATCAGCTTCTCATTCACCTCCACGGCGCGGCCCACGGAACCGAAGATCTCCTTTGCCATAAGCATGTCCGGCTGGGTAGCGGTCTTTCCCGCGGCGATGCCCGCGGCTCCTGCCAGCACCAGCGCCGGCGTGTTCGGCATCACCCGGATCACCCGCGGTCCCCTGGCCAGGCCCTTCTCGATGCGCTCGAGCGTTACGCCCGCGGCGATCGAGATCACGAGCTTGCTGCTGTCCGCTGCCTGGCTGATGTCCGCGAGGACCGCGTCCATGACCTGGGGCTTCACGCTCAGGATCACGATGTCCGCGGCCTTGACCGCGTCGCTGTTGCTCTGGGTCACCGTGACGCCGAAGGTCCTGCGCAGGAGGTCCAGCCGGCTCTGGTGCACGTCGGTGACCGTGATGTTCTGCACGTGCGCCTCGTCCGCCACCACCAGTCCCTTGATCAGGGCCTCGGCCATGTTCCCGCCGCCGAGGAAAGCTATTTTCTTGTCGATCGCCATGGGACCTCCATAGAGAAATTCGTTAGCCACGGAAGAGTCGGAAACGTCTCAATGTTTTTTGACACTGAAGACACTGAAAGAACATATGATAACTCCGGATAATGCAATGTCTTGTCATGGTCCTTCATAAGCCGTTATCCGCCGCTTCCGTGGCAAAGGATCTTTCAGTGTCTTTCCCCAAATATCGCCGTTCCCACGCGCACCAGCGTCGCGCCTTCGGCGATCGCCACTTCATAGTCCCCGCTCATGCCCATGGAGAGTTCCTTCAGCGAGACGTTTGGGATACTTTCTTGTTCGAGCCTGTCGCGCAGTTCGCTAAGCTTCCGGAAATAAGGCCGTGACGCTTCCGGTTCGTCGGAATAGGGCGGCATGGTCATCAGACCCTTGATCCTGATGTTCTTGAGCTTTGCCGCTTCCCGCACCAGATCTGCGGCTGCGCTCAACGCCACTCCGGCTTTGGCGGCTTCACCGGCAATGCTCACCTCGATCAGGACGTCCTGCACCTTCCCGGTCTTCGCGGCCTGCTTGTCCAGTTCCCTGGCGAGTTCGATGTTGTCCACGGAATGGATCAGGTCAAAGAGCTTGACCGCGTATTTCGCCTTGTTCGTCTGAAGCCGGCCGATCAGATGCCAGGACGCGATACTCCCGAGCTTCTCGATCTTCTCCTTCGCCTCCTGCACACGGTTCTCGCCAAGGAGCAGGCCCCCGGCAGCCACTGCTTCGCGGATGCGATCGATGTCAACGGTCTTGGTCACGACCACAAGGCGGACCGATGAAGGTTCGCGCCCGGCGTGGCTGGCGGCAAAGGAGATGCGATCCAGGACAGTCTTGAGATTGTGAGCAATGGACATAGGCTAACAACATTCTTGGACACTGAGGACGGCGTTGATACCAATCGTCTCGCTTCTCACGTTTCACGAGCTCTCACTCGTCTCTTGCCCCTACCCGTTACCCCTTACCGCTGCTCTATCATCACCGCCGACAGCATCCTGCCGGTCCTGCCTTCGGCGCGGAAGGAATAGAACAGGTCCCGCCTGCAGGAGGTGCACATGCCAAGGCTGTGGATATTCCGTTCTTTCAACCCGGCCTGCACTAATTCCCTGCTGTTCAGCTTCCGCAGGTCCAGGCTCCAGCGGCCGTTCCCCCGCGCTTCCGCGATCTCCTTCCAGAAGGGAAATGCCCCGCGCACCGGGCCCATGACCGGTTCATCCACTTCATAGCACTCGGGCCCGATGGCCGGGCCGATGGCAGCGATCATACGCGAGGGATCGGACCCGAACTCGTGCTGCATGCGGCTGACCGCCTTTTGCACGATCCTCTTCACTGTGCTGCGCCAGCCTGCGTGTACCGCAGCGACTGACGGCGTTTGCGGATCCATGATCAGCACAGGAACGCAATCAGCGGTTTCAATACCGATAGCGATGCCCGGACTGTCCGTCACCAGACCGTCAGCCTGGCGCGGCCGCATATCCTGGTAATCGTTCCCCTTCACAACAACGATCTCGTCTCCGTGCACCTGCTGCACGGTCACGAGTTTGTCAGGCGCTATGCCGAAGGAATCGGCAACCAGGTTCCAATCATCAGGAGATTTAAACCCTCCGATCCGGGCTCCAAGGCCGTTGGCCCTGGTCGTGAACCCATGCCTGATGTTCGGAACCGTCTCAAACGCCGGGATCAGTAATAATTCAGCGCTCTTTCCATTTCCTTTCTTATTTTCTTTCCACTCCGCACTCCGCACTTCGCACTCCGCACTTGTTGATTTCGATTATCGGCACACCCCGCAGGTCCTGCACGTTCCCACCTTGCAGGGCGGCGTGAACTTCCCTTCCATGCCCCGGTTGAATTCGTTCCTAAGATATTCTTTTCGCACTCCGATGTCAATGAAATCCCAGGGAAGCACCTCGGTGAGGCCGCGCCTCCTTGTCACATAAAAGTCCATGTCCGTGCCGGTCTCCCTGGCAGCGGCCTTCCAGTCCCCGCTCTTTCCGTGGGCCGCGAGCAGCAGCTTTCCGAGCCTCCGGTCCCCGCGGGAGAGCATTGCCTGGAAATACTCCCACTTGGGAAGGTCGTGGATGATGTTCATGTTCCCGATGTTCTTTACCGCCTTCTCCAGGTTGCGAATCTTCCTGTTCAGGCTTGACACCGCTTCCATGGGCTCCCACTGGAACGGGGTGAACGGTTTGGGCACAAAGGAGTTGACCGACAGTGTGATCCTGCCGATCCTTCCCCTCGGACGGGCATGGTCAAGCTGGACCTCGTGCACTTTTTTCGCAAGATCGATGATCCCATCCACATCCTCCTGCGTTTCCGTGGGCAGTCCGATGATGAAGTAAAGCTTCAGGTTCGGGATGTCCGCCCTGAACACCTTGTCCGCGGCTGCCAGGATATCCCCTTCGGTCACCCCTTTGTTGATCACTTTCCGGAGCCGTTCCGAACCCGCCTCAGGTGCCAGCGCAATGGTCTTGTGTCCGCTTGCGGCAAGCCTTGCGACCAGTTTTTCGCTCAGCGAATCCGCGCGAAGCGATGAGACCGAGACGCTGCCGGTGATCGCGTCGCAGAGACCCTCGATCTCGGGATAGTCGGAAAGCGCGGCGCCGACCAGTCCGATCCTGCCGCAGGTTTCGTCTGCATGCTTTGCCTGGGCCTTTGCAGCGTCAAGCCCCAGGTTCCGGGGAGGAAGATAGATATAGCCCGCCATGCAGAACCGGCAGTGGCGTCCGCAGCCCCGCGTTACCTCGCTCAGGTGCATATTGCTGAACTCGGTCTCGGGCGTCAATATGACGGTCGAAGCCGGCTTTGCGTCGAGGTCCCGGGCAACCTGCTTGATGATCATCTCCGGCGCTTCGGGCACAAGGGCTTTCCGTTCCCTGATCGTTCCGTCCTGATCATACCGGACCTCGTAATATTCCGGGACATAGGCCCCCGCCAGTTTTGCGATCTCCTGGAGCAGCTCGTCCCGTCCCTGCTGCCGGTGCTGCGCGTAAGCAGCGGCAAACCGGCCTGCCAGTTCCTCTCCTTCGCCCGTGAGCACAACGTCGAAAAAGTCCGCAAGGGGCTCGGGATTGAAGAACGAGCAGATGCCTCCGAGAACCACCAGCGGGTGACCGCTTCCCCGCTGCGACCGCTCCGGCGGAATGCCCGATAGCCGCAGGATCTCGATCACGTTCAGGTAGTCCTGTTCAAAGGAGACCGAGAACGCGAGGATGTCGAAGTCCTTCACCGGCTGCCTGCTCTCAAGAGCAAAGAGCGGGTTGCCGGCGCCGTCGTATTCCGGCAGATCTTCTTCGTCGGGAAGGAATACACGCTCGCACCGCGTGTCCTCGCGGCTGTTCAGCAGCGAATAGATACGGTGCAAACCGAGGTTGGACATGCCCACGTGGTAGGTGTTCGGGTAAGCAAGTGCGACGCTCACCGCCCGGTCGCGGGGCTTGCTGATGGCGCCGCGCTCGGACGCGAGCAGTTTGTCGAGCTTATCTTGCAGGGTGCGGTTCATGTTTAACAGGGAACAAACCGATCACGCTTTTTACCGCAAAGACGCAAAGGGCGCGAGGACGTCAACTGCCATATTCTTAAGTTCAATTTAGGCCTTCCTCGAGACCCTCGCGCCTTCGCAGTTCCAATATTTTGCTTTCGTCTTTAGTGCTGAGGAATAATAACGGAAGGGTACCTGCGAAGCAAGCGGTTTGTCCTGAAGAAGATACCTACTCGTAGCGGAGCGCGTCGATGGGATTGAGCAGCGAGGCTTTATACGCGGGATAGAAGCCGAAGAACATGCCCACGATCCCGGAAAAACCGAAGGCAAGAAGCACGGACAGGGGCGACACGATGACCGGCCAGCCCGAAGCGCGGGAGATGATCGTCGATGCGGACACGCCTATGACGATGCCGATGATCCCGCCCAGGAGCGACAGCGCGAGCGCTTCGATCAGGAACTGGAGCCGGATGTCCCAGGTCTTGGCGCCGATGGCCATGCGAATGCCGATCTCCCGCGTGCGCTCGGTGACCGAGACGAGCATGATGTTCATGATCCCGATCCCGCCCACGAGCAGCGATACCGAGGCGATAGCTCCGAGCAGCAGGGTCATGACCTTCGAAGACTCCTCCCGCGCCTGCATGAACTGCGTCAGGTTCCGCACCGTGAAGTCGTTGTCCTGCTTCGGCCCGATCCGGTGGCGCTGCTTCAGGAGTTCGGTGATCTGGCGTTCCGCCGCGGCAAGGTCCTGAATGCTCTTCGCTTTCACCGTGATGATCCGCACCATTCCCGGGAACTGCACGCCGAAAAGCTTTTTCTGCGCCGTGGTAATGGGTATCATGATCGTATCGTCCTGGTCATGCCCCCGGGCATCCTGGCCCTTTTCCGCAAGGACCCCCAGGACCGTGAAAGGCAGGTTCTGGATCCTGATGACCTTGCCCACGGGATCCTCATCGCCAAAGAGGTTTTCCACAACAGTTCGCCCCACAAGGGCCGCCTTGGTCGCGCTCTTCACATCCTGCGCGGTGAACGTCCTTCCGCCGGCCAGTTGCCACTCCCGTATGTACAGATAGGAAGGGGTCGTTCCGACAACGCCGGTGGACCAGTTCATATGACTGTACACGACCTGGGCCACACCGTTGTGCGTCGGCGCCACGGCTTCCACGGCAGGACATTCCCTCATGATGGCCTCGGCGTCACCCATGGTGAGCGTAGGCTGCGTACCCGCTCCCATGCGCACCCCTCCGGACGTCGTGGCGCCGGGAAGGATGATCAGGAGATTGCTGCCCATGCTCGAGATCTGCTCGGCGATCTTGCTGCTCGCGCCCGCACCAACTGCCACCATGGCGATCACCGCGGCCACGCCGATGATGATGCCGAGCATGGTGAGGCCCGACCGCATCTTGTTGACGCGCAGCGCCCGGAAGGCGATCCGTATGGTTGAAGGGATGTTTACCACACTAACTCCAGGATTACTGAAATACAGGATTACAGGATCAAAGGTTTAGAGTATTAATCCTTACTCCTCCTAATCCTTGTTCGACATTTTAATCCTTTTGCGTCAGCTCGTCGCTGACAACAACCCCGTCCTTGAACCGGATGATCCGTCTGCTGTAGGCCGCGATGTCGTGCTCATGGGTCACCAGGATGATCGTAATGCCTGAATCGCTGTTCAGGCGGACCAAGAGCTCCATGATCTCCCGGCTGGTCTTTGTATCGAGGTTCCCGGTTGGTTCGTCGGCAAGGATGATCGGCGCACGGTTCACCAGCGCACGGGCGATCGCGACGCGCTGCTGCTGTCCGCCGGAAAGCTGATTGGGGTGGTGGTCTTCCCGTCCCGCAAGACCTACGGACCGGAGCGCTTCCCGGGCCCGGTCGTGCCGCTCCCGCGCGGCATGGCCGTTGTACAGCATCGGCAGCTCCACGTTCTCGAGCGCCGAGGTGCGCGAGAGCAGGTTGAATCCCTGGAACACGAAGCCAAGCTTGTTGTTCCTGATCTCCGCGAGGTCATCACGGGAAAGGCCGCCGATGTCAATGCCCTCGACAAGGTAGCGGCCTTCCGTGGGTTTGTCCAGGCAGCCCAGGATGTTCATGAACGTGGACTTTCCGGAACCCGACGGCCCCATGACAGCCACGAACTCGCCGCGGTCAATGGTGACCGTCACGCCGCCGAGCGCCCTGAGCTCCACGTCGCCGAGCGAGTAGATCCTGGTGATATTCTGTGCCTGAATGAGGGACATCAGAACATCCTTGGCGGGCCGGACTGCGACGCGCCCTTGTTCTTCTTGACCGTCTCGACGATCACCTGCTGATCTTCCTTCAGTTCGCCGCTGACGACCTCGGTCCAGATCCCGTCGCTGATGCCCGTGGTAACGGCCACGCGCTTTGGCTTGTTGTTCTCCTGCACCCAGACCGACGGTCCCGCGGGACCTTTTTTCTCCGCTGCTGCCTTTGGCTTTGCCGCGGCCTGGTCTGCGGACCGTTCAGGCCGGAACCGCAGGGCCGAGTTCGGGATGCGAAGCACCTCATCCTTGGTCGTGATCACGATGGCGACGTTCGCGGTCATGCCGGGCATGAGCTTCATGCCGGGATTGGGGACCTGCACAACCACATCGTAGGTGACCACGTTCTGGACCGTAATGGGCGCCCGCCGGACCTGCCGCACGCTTCCCTTGAAGTTGGTGTCCGGATATGCGTCCACAATGAACTCCACTGCCTGGCCGACCTGCACGCGTCCGATGTCCGACTCGGCAACGTTCGTGTTGATCTGCATCTTTGTCAGGTCCTGGGCGATCGTGAACAGCGTGGGCGTCTGGAAGCTCGCGGCAACGGTCTGGCCCACGTCAACGTTCCGCGAGATCACCACGCCGTCGACCGGGGAAAAGATCTTGGTGTAGCTCAGGTTCGTCTCCGCAGCCTTGAGCGCGGCAAGGGCCTGGGCGACCTGGGCCGCGGCGCTCTCCTGGGCCGTGACCGAGGCATCGTAGTCGTTCTTGGCGATCAGGTGTTTGGGATAGAGCGCCTTGTTCTGGTTCAGCACCCGCTCGGCGTCCCGGAGCGCGGCCAGCGCCCGGTCCGCGTTGGCCCGCGACTGTGCCAGCTGGGTCTCGAAAAAGGCCGGGTCGATCTGCGCTATCAGCTGACCTTTCCTGACCAGGGAGTTGAAATCAACAAAGATATCCTTGATCGTGCCCGAGACCTGGGTCCCCACCTGCACGGTCGTCACGGGATTCACGGTCCCGGTAGCAGTAACGGTCTCCCGGATATCGCCCCTGGTAACCGGCTCGGTGCGGTACTCTACGCCGTCCTTGCCGCAGCTCGCGGCAACCAGTGCGAGGAGGAAGATTCCCGCGGTCAAGGCGGGCGAGGTGCGAATATTATCGTTTCGTTTATTCATAATGCTCATATTCTACCCGGGACAGCCATGTCGAAACAAAAATGCGTCTCGCGCAAAGCCGCCAAGCTGAAAAGGAAAGAAAGACCCGGTCAACTCCTGGCTTTGACTTCCTTTGCGCCTTTGCGGCTTTGCGCGAGATAAGATTCGTTGCTTCCTTGTTCTGATTCTTCTTCGTATTGTTTTTCAGACATTAATCTCTCTTTCCAACTCCTTATGCAATTCCTCGGCATCACGCCTCTTCCCTTCACGCCGTTTCATGGGATGGAACCATCCCTTGCCGGAGATCCAGTGCTGGAAGCTGTCCATGTAAATATACACCACCGGCGTCACGTACAGCGTAAGGGTCTGGGAGAACAGCAGGCCTCCGACCACAGCAAGACCGAGCGGTCTCCGCGCCTCGGCGCCCGCTCCGAAACCGAGCGCGATCGGCAGCGTGCCCAGGAGCGCGGCCATGGTGGTCATCATGATCGGCCGGAACCGGACGATGCTGGCCTTGAAGATCGCCTTTTCGGGGTCGAGGCCTTCGGCCCTCTGCGCTTCCAGCGCGAAGTCGATCATCATGATGCCGTTCTTCTTCACCAAGCCCACGAGCAGAATGACGCCCACGAATGCATAGACATTGAGATCGTTTCCGGTCAGGAGCAGGGTTACCAGCGCTCCGAACCCGGCAAAAGGCAGGGCTGAAAGGATCGTGATCGGATGGATGAAGCTCTCGTACAGGATACCGAGCACGATATAGATCACGAGAGTCGCGCCGAGCAGCAGGAGCCCCAGGCCCTGGGTCGATTTCTGGAAAGCCTGGGCGGTCCCCTGGAAGCTCGTAGAAACCGTCCCGGGCAGCACTTCCGCCGCTTTCTTCTTCACTGCGTCCACCGCGGTACTGAGCGAAACTCCCGCCTTCGTATCAAAGGAAACCGTGACTGCCGGGAGCTGGCCCAGGTGGTTCACCGACAGGGGGCCGAATCCCTGGGAAAGCCTGGACACGCTCCGGAGCGGCACGAGCTGGTTGGACGACGACCGGAGATAGAGCAAGGAGAGCGCCGCGGGATCGCGCTGGTACTCCGGCTCCAGCTGCATGATGACGCGGTATTGGTTGTTCGGCGCATAGATCGTGGAGACCTGCTGATCGCTGTATGCTGTCTGGAGCGCGCTCTCGACCTGCGCCGCCGAGATGCCCAGCGCCGAGGCTCGATCGCGGTCGATCTCCACACGCACCTCGGGATTCTTTATCTGGAGGTCGCTGGTCACGCCCTGCAGCATCGGCAGTTCGCGCAGCGCTGCTTCGAGCTTCTGCGCGCTGCCATAGAGCTCATCCATGTCCGGGCTCTGGAGCGTGAGCTGATAGGGGCTCTTGGAAAGGGTGCCGCTCAGTCGGATCGGCGGGGGGACCTGCGGATAGGCCACAATACCCGGCACCTGCGCGAGCTTGGGCCGGAGCGCCTGGACCACCTTCTCGACGTGCACCCGTTCATGCCGCGGCTTGAGCCGGGCGAAAATGCGGCCCTGGTTCGACGATGAACTGGATCCGCCGGCGCCGATCGCGGACATGAAGCCTTCAATGTTCGGATCATTCAGCGCGATCTCCGCCACCTTCAGCTGCCGCTCCTTCATGGATTCGAAGGAACTCCCCTGGGCAGCTTCCGTGGCGATGAAGAGCTGGCCCATGTCCTCATTGGGAAGGAACCCGCCGGGCATGATCATGAACAGCACCACGGTCAGGACCAGCAGCACGAGGGACGCGATGATCGTGATCAGCCGGTGATGGAACACGATCCCGAGGGTCCGCTCATAGAACTGGAGCATCGCGTCGAAGACCCGCTCCGACGCCTTGTACAGCCTGCCGTGCTGTTCCCTGCCGTGAGGCTTGACGAACCGCGATGCGAGCATGGGCGTCAGCGTCAGCGACACGAAACCCGATATCAGGATCGATGCGCCGATCGTGATGGCGAACTCGTGCAGCAGCCTGCCGATGATATCGGCCATGAAGAACACGGGGATGAAGACAGCGACGAGCGAGATGGTCATGGACAGGATGGTAAAGCCGATCTCCCGGGACCCTTTGAATGCGGCCTCCATCACCCCTTCGCCCATCTCCACGTGGCGCATGATGTTCTCGAGCATCACGATGGCGTCGTCAACCACGAAACCCACGGAAAGCGTGAGCGCCATGAGCGTCAGGTTGTTCATGCTGAAGCCCATTACGTACATCACCGCAAAGGTGCCCATGATGGACATGGGCAGCGCAAGGCTCGGGATCACCGTGGCGGAAAGGTTGCGCAGGAACAGGAAGATCACCAGGACAACGAGGCAGACCGTGAGCACAAGCGTGAACTGCACGTCGTCCACCGATTCGCGGATCGATATGGACCGGTCGAAGAGCACATCGAGGTTCACCGATCCCGGCATCTGGTCCCGGAACCTCGGCAGCAGTTTCTTGATGGATTCCACCACGGCCACGGTATTCGTGCCCGGCTGGCGCTGAATGGCCAGCACGATCGCCCGCGTGTCCCGGTACCAGCTCGCGATCTTGTCGTTCTCCACGCTGTCGATCACCGTGCCCAGGTCCTGGAGCCGGAGCGGAGAACCGCTGCGGTAGGCCACGATCAGCGGACGGTAGTCCGCCGCCTTCATGAGCTGGCCGCTCGATTGAATGGTGAACATCTGGCTGGCGCCCGAGAGCGTGCCGGTCGGAAGGTTCACGTTCGCCTTCTGCACCGCCGATGCAACCTCGTCGATCCCCACGCCGCGCGAGGCGAGCGCCCGGGGATTGAGGCGGATCCGGACCGCATACTTCTGGGACCCGAACACCTGCACCTGCGCCACGCCATTGACCATGGAGATCCGCTGGGCAAGGAGTGTCTGGGCATATTCGTCAACCTGGGACAAGGGCAAGGTGGGAGAGCTGAGCGCGAGATAAAGAACGGGATCATCGGCGGGGTTCACCTTGCGGTATGACGGCGGCGAAGGCATGTCCTGCGGCAAATTTCGCTGGGCCGCGGCGATGGCCGACTGCACATCCTGGGCCGCGGCGTCGATATCACGGGAGAGGCTGAACACGATGGTGATCGAGGTGATCCCCTGGGTGTTCGACGAGGTCATGGTGTCGATGCCCGCGATGGTGGAGAACTGCTTCTCCAACGGAGTCGCCACGGCGGACGCCATGGTTTCCGGTGAAGCACCCGGTACATTCGCGGTCACCACGATGGTCGGAAAGTCCACGTTCGGAAGGGCCGAGACCGGCAGCAGACGATAGCCCGCCACGCCCACGAAGAGGATCGAGAGCATCACGAGGGTCGTCATGACAGGACGGCGTATCCAGATATCGGAAATGTTCATAGGTACAAACCTTCACCACAGAGACACAGAGACACGGAGAACGGCAACGAACCTTCTTGGAAGTCCGTCCCTACTTCCCCGTCACTGCCTGTGTTCGCTCATTCTCTTTCGTCTTTCTCTGTGTCTCCGTGCCTCCGTGGTTACCCTTCCCTTTTTCAGTTTCCTGCTCCGCGTTCTTGATCTCCACCTTCGCGCCCGGCGCGATGCGGATCTGGCCGTCGGTCACCACGGTCTCCCCGGGTTGCACGCCCTTGTCGATAACGGCCCAGCGGTCGAAGGTCCGGACCACGGTCACCGGCCGCATCTCCGCGGTCATGTCCTCTTTCACCACAAAGAGAAACTGGCCCTGTTGGCCGGTCTGGATCGCCGGCGACGGGACAACGACGCGGTCCTTTTCCGTGGTGAGCGTCAACACCACGTCCACGAACTGGCCGGGCCAGAGCGCGTGGTCCTGGTTCGGAAAGGTCGCCTTGAGCAGTATCGTGCCTGTCGCCGTGTTCACCTTGTTGTCCAGGAAGGTGAGCGTCCCGCTGATCGGCTTCGCCCCCGGGGACAAAACCGCTTCCACATGCAGTTCTCCGGTTGACTTGTACTTTCTGATCGCGGCAAGGTCCTGTTCTGGCATGGAAAAGGTTACATAGACCGGCGCGACCTGGTTGATCGTCACGAGTGAAATATCGTTCGCCTTCACCACATTCCCCTTCTGCACTGTGATCGCGCCGGTCCTTCCGGTGATCGGGGACATGATCGCGGTGTACTCCAACTGAAGCCGCGCGTTCTCCACCGCGGCCTCGTCGACCTGCACGACCGCGTTGAGAGCGTCGGCGTTGGTCCTGGCGCGGTCATACTCCTGCCGCGACACGAAGCCTTTCTGGGAAAGCTGTTCGTAGCGCTTCGACTCCTCCGCCGCGTTCCGTGCCTGCGCGCGGTCGCGGGCCAGGGCAGACTCGGCCTGCCGGAGCACTGATTCAAAAGGCCGCGGATCGATGCGGAACAAAAGCGTCCCTACCCGCACATCCTGGCCCTCGCGGAAAAAGACCTCGGAGATCTCGCCGCTCACCTGGGATTTGACCGCCACGGTATTGTAGGCCTCCACATTCCCGATGGCCTTGAGCTGGAGCGGCACGTTCTTCCGGTCCGCGGTCTCCACCAAAACCGGCGCCACCCTCGGCGGCGCCTGCTTTGCCTTGGAGCAGGCAGACAGCGCGGACATGACGACAAGAACCGACAGGACGACTACCGGCAAGATTTTTATTGTCTTTCCCTGCTGATTCCGCATTCCCCATTCCGCATTCCGCATTGTATTCATATCACTCCGCATTGATCTCTACTCTCCCATCGCTTTCGTGAGCGCCGCGTCGGCTACTTTGTAATCGGCAAGAGCGGCGATGTAATTGGTCTTGGCATTGCTCAGGGCCACGAGCGCGTCGGCCTCTTCAATAGGGCTGCCCACGCCCGCCTCGTATCTTCCCTTGGCAATGGCGTAGTTCTCCTCGGCCTGCTTGACCGTCAGTTCCGCAACCGCCACCCGCTCCTCCGCCTCCTGCAGGTTGAGATAGGACTGCTGGACCTCGAGCAGCACGCCCTGTTTGAGCGCGTCCTCGTTCGCCCTGGCGATCACGAGGTTCTCCTTCGCTTCCCGGACCTGGCTGTTCGTCAGGAATCCGCTGAAGAGCGGGATCGTCAGCGTCACGCCGGCGCTCCACCCGCTCGGTTCGGGCGGGAAGTTCTCCTCGGTGCGCGTGTAGGCCGCGTTGCCCGTGACCGTGGGATAGTAGTTCGAGCGCGCCAGGGAAAGCGCGGCTTCCGAGGCCTGCCGCCGGGCTGCCAGGGACCGGAGGTCCGGCCGGTTCGCGTACGCCCGATCGCGGGCTTCTTCGAAGGCAATGGTCCGCTTTTGGAATGCCAGCGTATCCTCGATCGTGTACTCGGGCGCGTCGGACAGTCCCATGGCGTTGTTCAAGGTCACCCGCGCGATCCTGAAGGCGTTCTCCGCGCGGATCAGGCTCAGCTTCGCGTTGCTCAGGTCCACCTCGGCCTTGGTCACGTCGAACTTGGACTTGACCCCTGCCTCGAAGAACCCTTTCGCCTGCTCCAGGTGCTGTTCAAAGGACCGCACGGTCTCCCGCAGCACGTCCCGGTTCTTTTCCGCGCGCAGGAGGCCGTAGTATGCCTGCTTCACGTTCAGCACGATCGTCGCGGTCGTGTTCCGCAGGTCCTCGCCGGCCGCGGCCGCGTTCTTCTGCTGGACCGTGACCTGGTTCCAGGTCCTGCCGAAATCGAACAGGTTCTGCGTTACCGTGGCGCTGGCTGTGTACTGCTCCTGGACGCTGTTCGTCGGGTCGGCGGCCAGGGAATATTTTGAGTAGCCTCCGGAAAGCGTGGCCTGGGGATAGTACGCGGACCGGGCCTGCCCCACCCTGCTCTTTCCCACGTTTACGGCCCCGGCCGCGGCGCGGATGGAAGGGCTCCGCTTGAGCGCTGTAGCAACGCACTGGTCCAAGGTCATCCTGCCGCCGGTCATTGCTTCACCGGCCCCGGCCGGAGCGGACACCGGCGCTGAGACCGTTCCCTCGACCGTCCCCGCGGTCGCGGTCGGAGCGGTCACCGCAGCGGGCGGCGGAGCATCCTCCGCCCCTGCTCCGCCGACAGGGGCCAGCAGAAACATAGCCGCCGCCAGGAAAATACCATGCTCTCGTTGTATCGTTATCATGACCGTTTCCGCCTCACTGTGCCGTTCGTTCTCGGCAGCGTGCCGTGCACGAAGATATCCACGAATTCAGCGACCGCCTTGTTCATCCGTTTTCCCCGGGTGATATCGACATTGCGCATGATCTCCTCGGTCCGGAAGTAGGAGAACAGCATGCCCATGAACATCCTGCTCGCCATTGTCGGCGAGAAGTCCCGCAGTTGGCCCTTTCGCTGGAGCGATTCGAAATAGAGCGCCAGGGTCCCGAGCATATCGTCCATGAAGTGGCCGTAGACGCGCCGCATCTCCGCCGGGTAGCGGGTCATCTCCGACTGCATGATCTTCACAAAGGGTTTCCGTTCCTTAAGGGAAAGCAGGAATCGCGTGCCGAGCATTTCAAGCGCCTCTGCATAGGACATCTCTTCGAGGTCCGGCAATATCTCCCGGAGCGCCGGCAGGAAGCTGTTGCTCCCCATGATAGATCCGAAGAGCTTCTCCTTGGTCCCGAAATGGCGGAACAAGGTCAGTTCGGTCACCCCGGCCTTTTTCGCGATCTCGCGCGTCGTGGCTCCCAAATAGCCCTTTTCGGACACCAGGAGCACGGCGGAATCGAGGATCTTCTGTCTGGTCGCGGTTATTTTCATGGGTCGTCAAAATGTAAGTAGGTACTTACATTACATTTGATGATACCGGTATGACCCCTGAAAAGTCAAGAGGTTGCACGCGGGGAAGCATAAAAAACCGCATACAATCGCATGGATAGACCTTCCCCGGCACCTACAATATATGGTGTTCAGCACCGCCCTGGAGAACCGCGTCAACCTTTCCACCCGGTCTGCCGCCTCGGCTAGCCATATATTTGAACAATGTTGCCCTTGCGCGGTTATTTTTTTCTGTTACTATATAGACTAGAGTTTCGAGCGAGCTGACCCGCTCGTCGCGATTTTTACGACGATTTCAGCATTGCCCTATTGATCTTTCACATAGCATCTACGCGGCTTTTGGCAGTTTCCGCGTCGATGCGGCTGTTTCCGG
>Ga0224495_10001431_pt1 | contig 16833 bp, 14 predicted proteins | sample SF_Jul11_sed_USG_FD_168128 | JGI IMG/M metagenome (GOLD analysis project Ga0224495, IMG submission 168128) | Sediment microbial communities from San Francisco Bay, California, United States - SF_Jul11_sed_USGS_4_1 | ecosystem: Environmental > Aquatic > Marine > Sediment | place: USA: California... | reverse complement strand
GCCGGTCAATATCGAGCGGATGATGGCCGCGGCGGCCGACGGGCATTTCGGCTTAGTGCGGAAGCTGCTGCGGGCGCATGGTGACTGGAATGTGGCGACGCGCGAGGGGCGCACGGCGTTGATGGCCGCGGCTGAGGCCGGGGAACTGGAGTTGGTGATCGCGCTGATTCGCGACGGCGCCGATGTGGACCGGACGGATCTGGAGGGACGTACGGCGCTGACCTATGCGGCGGTGCATGGGCAAGTATTTGCGGCTGCGCAGTTGGTGGCGGCCGGCGCGCGGACGGATGTCTCGGCGTGGGATGGCCGCACGCCCCTGAGCGAGGCACGGCTTTCGGATGAGATCCGCGAATTGCTCACTCGAGCAGGCAAGAGTGACCGGGCGAAAGAGCGGACCGGCGAGAGCGGGGCCGCTCGGCCCCGTGATTCTGAATCCGCTCCGTGTGGCCACGAGGCACAGGCGGGAGGGTAATGATGAGGCACGCATACCGTGTGCAACAATTTCGGCGAGGCAGCGTCCTGATCCTGGCGGCCATGGCACTACTCGTCTCCAGCGCCCAGGCTGCTACGCGCGATCTGCGGGTGGAGGGGAAGAAACCGGCGGAGTATGTGGCGGCGCAAACGGGGAAGTCGTGGGCCGTGGTGATCGGGATCAACGAGTATGAAAAAGTTCGGCAGCTCACCTATGCCGTGCCGGATGCCAAAGCTGTCGCGGATACGCTGGAGAGGCAGGGCTTCTCTGTCACCGCGCTCTATAACCAGGCCGCTACGCAACGCGCCATTCGCAGTGCGCTTGGCACGAAGCTAGCCAAGAAGGTGCGGCCGGAGGATCGCATTGTCATCTATTACGCCGGGCACGGCGAAGAAGCGAAAGTGACGGGGGGGAAGGGCATGGGCTATCTCATCCCTGTGGATGGGGAAGTGGATGATTTGGCCGGGACAGGGGTGAGCATGGGGTTGATCAAAGAATTGGCCGATGCGCTCCCTGCCAAACAGGTCTTATTTCTGATTGATGTCTGCTACGGCGGCATTGCCGGACAGCAATTTCGCAGCCTGCCGAAGATGACGGAAGACTATCTGCGCGTGATCACGCGCGAGCGCGGCCGACAGTTGATTACTGCGGGCGGTGCCGATCAACAGGCGATGGAAGCGCCCGAATGGGGGCACAGTGTGTTCACCTATTATGTGCTTGAAGGGTTGAACAAAGGCCACGCTGATTTGAACAACGACGGCATCATTCCGGCCACGGAACTGTATACCTACCTCAATGAACGAGTCTTCACCGCCGCGAATCTGAAGGGTCACCAGCAGCGGCCGGAATTGTGGGCATTGGCGGCGGAGAAGGGAGAATTCGTGTTCTTCACGGAGCGCGGGCAGGGAGACAGAGTAGGCTCTTCCCCGGTTTCTGACAGTGGCGCAGCGACGGATGAGTTGGCGAAGATGAAGGCTGAGCTGGAGATGCTGAAGGCACAGATGGCCAAACCGGCAGAGGTGCCCAAGCCGATCGAGTTGGCTAAAGCACCCTCCTATAGTGCGCCGCAACTGTCAAGTGATCCGCAGCCACAGGTCCACGAGATCACCGGCAAAGACGGCGCCCCGATGATGCTGGTGCCGGCAGGAGAGTTTCTCTTCGGCGACAAGAGTGAGCGGTTGTCACTCCCCGCGTTCTACATGGACAAATATGAAGTTTCGACCAGACTGTACGCAGCCTTTTTGAAAGCGATTCCTGTGGCACCGCACCCGAAGGACTGGTCTGAACAGATTTCTGGGGTAGTAAGTGACTTCCGACCGGTAGTGAATATCTACTGGCAGGATGCGGACAACTACTGCCGGTACTATGGCAAACGCTTGCCGACCGAGCAGGAGTGGGAGAAAGCGGCTCGTGGCACAGACGGGCGTATCTATCCCTGGGGCAATGAGGAGCCAACAAGTCGGCACGCGTTGTTTAACACTATGGATTGGAATGGCTACGGGATGTTGGCCGTAGTGTGGAGCCACGGCGAAGGGGCCAGCCCCTATGGGATTCTGGGACTATCAGGGAATGTCTGGGAGTTGACGAATTCGGACTTCGACAGCAGTTACAAGGTCCTTCGCGGTGGATCCTGGCGCGATGAATCGGTGGCTCTCCGATCCACAAATCGGAACAAGATTCATCCACGTCACCAGAGTGTAATGGTTGGTTTCCGTTGCGCTCAGGATGTTCCGTAACACGGTGTTGACCTTATTCGTTACACTGGGATTGAGGTCTTCCTCGAGATTCCTGCCACCAGATGGCCGCGGCGGTGCGGGTCTCCACGCCGAGCTTGTCGAGGATGTGCTGGAGATGTTTGCCCACCGTTCGGCTGCTGATGCCCAGGATGAGGGCGATGTCCTTATTGCGTTTGCCGTGACTGACCCAGTGCAGGATCTCCTGTTCGCGGAGGGTCAGCGCGGTGTTCGCGCGTTTGTTGAACGGATCGGGTTCCACGATGATCTGGTAGCTGGTTGGACGGATGAGTACCCGCATAGGCGGGGTGATTTGCTGGGGCCACAGGCACGACGGAGCTGTGATGCTTCCGGATTGGCGATATGCCCATTGTGTGAGCGACCTGAGCAGCCAGTCCGGGAGGACCGTGGCGTCGCGCCTTAGATCGGCGGGCGACGGGGCGTTGCCATCCATTATTATTGGGGAGCCGGTCTCGTCGATAGACACGGTGGAGACGATTGTCGAGCGGACCGGTTGCGTCGAAGAACTGGTCTGGTCGGGAGTCGAGGAACGTGCCATGCCGGATGGAATGAGCAAAGGCCTTGCCACGGGTTCTGCCGTTACGGCCTAGCAGCATTTTGGCGTAGTGCACGCCCACACGAGTCTGCTCTGGCCTTGTCTGAGAAGGGCGCTGTGGGGAATCTGACGGGATCCCACCCCGGTTCCCCACGCGCTGTGGGGAACCGGCTGAATGCCACTGGCTGTTTGTGGAGTGGGGCATGGAGAGAGGCATGGCATTGATGAACGTGGCTCCAGATACCAGCGTGGAATGGAGTTTGCTCAAGTCATTCAGCGCGCGCGAGACAGCACGAGGCTTGACCGATCAACCAGCGTGAGGCTCAACCCTAAAGGAGATTGTATGAGACCACATCGAGTATCCCATGCCATCGCATTGTTGTGCACAACCTTGAGTCTCTTTGCCGTGGGCTGTGCCGGACAGAAACCCATGGGGCAAGAAGCCGGCGGGCTGGCCCGGCCGGATTCCGTCATTCAGGATGTGAAAGGCCTGCCGAAGTGGGTCACGCAAAAGGGCGCCGCCTTTAGCGGCGAGCGGCGGGTGTTCCACGGGGTAGGCAATGCAGCCGGGCTCCAGAATCCGAGCCTGCGGCGGCGGGCCGCCGAAGGCCAGGCCCGGCGGGATATCGCCCAAACCATGCAGAGCTACGTGGCGGCGTTGCAGAAACAGTACATGGCCGAAACCACGGCAGGGGACATGAGCAAACAGAGCGTCGAACAACACATCACCGACACGATGAAACAGGTGACGGAAGCGACGCTCGTGGGGGCGCAGATCATCGAGTATTGGGAGCATCCGTTGCGGAACGAAGCCTATGCGCTGGCCCGGCTGGATCTGGAGCAGTTTCTGGACGTGATGAAGAGCTATCAGTCGGCAGTGGGGAATGCCAAGGAGCTGGACGCCAAGGTGCGGGAATATGTCCGGCAGAATGCGGCGAAGGCGCATGACGAGTTGAATCAGGAATTAGCCAAGAAGAGCGGCGGGAGCGCGGTGTCCACGCCGGCTCCGTCACCGAGCAAGGGCAAGGTGCTGAAGAAAGCGCTGAGCCGTGACCTACTATTGGCCGGTGAGTTCATGCCGCTGGAGGCGGGGAACGAGGGTGCTGCCCTTGATGCCGCCGATCTTGTGGACATTGCGTATAGCGACCTGGTGGAAATTGCGGGCGGTGTGGATCTGGTATCCTTCGCCGGTCAGGCTTCGCGGATTGAGGCGGCCGAAGAGGTGGAGATCAGCTATGGCGATCTGATCGCCATTGCCGAGGCTACGGAGATTGCGGCCGATGGTATTGAGGTCGGAGCCAGCTCAGCGCTGGGGGAGTCAACCTCAGAAAAGAAAAAAACCTATCACTGGCACAAAAAGGGGGCCGAGAAACCGCTGCGGTATCAAGAGTTTCAGGAAAAGGCCAAGAAGCCTCGTCATCAGCTTCGCGTGAAGACCAGGCCTGTCTGGATAGGCCCTCGAGGCTAGCGATGGTGAGCCGGGCACCATCGCTTGGCCATGACCACTTCGTGATGGGGAAGAATACGGTGAGGGGATAAAGATGCAAAAACCGCGCAGAGACCATCGGGCTCGACTCTCCTATCTCTTCGTGGGCGGGCTTTTTCTTGTGAGCGCCTGCCAGACCGCACCGGGGCCTCAGGTACCACCGGACCAGCGGGCAAGTCGTTCCGATGCTGCGGTGTCCTCTGTGCCGCCACGCCCAACCCCGAACGAGTCGATGGCGGCCATGCAGCGTGAGCTGAACAGTGAATTACGCAGACCGACGGGAGTTGCCTCGCTCGAAGAAGAGTCTCAAAAGCCGGGCGCGCTGCCTTCGAAAGTCGCCTCGCAACCGACAGCTCCGGCGCAATCCACCGCCACATCAACTTGCAACGGAGCCGGTTTGCCTGAGTGGTGGTCGCTCAAGGTGCCGCTCGAAGATGTCGGTGACTCGACGGTGAGCCAAGAGGATGCCGACAAGGTTGCACGGGTGGCCGTGATCAAGCAGCTCGAAGTACAGGTGACGGGCAAGGATGTCAGTTTTCAGCAGGAAACGACCGGCGGCGCCTTCAGCTACAGTGTGTCCTCCGAAGTCGTCGAACAGGTGAATATCGGGATCTCCGGGCTGGACATTGTCGCGCGCCATGCCGATGTCTGCCGAGGACGCTTCTATGCGCGGGCGAAACTCGATCGGGCGCAGGCTGCCCATGCCTGGCAAATCGATTTGCGCAGTCTGACCGGCCAGCGCCAGGAGCTCATGCGCCAGGTGGCCGAGGCGCACACACGCGGACGCGTGCTGTCTGCGCTGGACGGTTGGGCGCGGGCCTTTGAACTGGACGGCACGGCGGCCCAGCTCGAACGCCGGCTGGAATATGTGGCGCCGGACCTGCGGCCCATGGAACCCAGTGCGCGCCGTATGGAGCAGGACCGGCAGGAGTTTAACGTCCGATTGGGGGCGCTGCAACTGCGCAAGGTTGTGGGCGATGGCCAGACCGCCAAGCCTGGCAAGCCGCTGAGCCAGCCGCTTGTTGCAAAAGTCCTGGCGGCGTTGCCGTCAGGCGAGGTGGCGATCCCCAATGCGGTGGTGCAATTTGCATTTGAATCGGGCCAAGGCGAGGTGGATGTGGCTGCGCACACCGATGCGCAGGGACAGGCGCAGGCCGTGGTGCGGTCGGTGGTGCCGGGTGCTGGGCAGGTGACGGTGACGGCGCGTCTTGCGGTCGATTCGCTGGGACTCCATCTGCCGACCGCCCTGGCGCAGGATGTTGACCGGAGGCTCGGCGGACAAGTCGCGCGCTTCAGCATTACGCCGCCGCCGGCGTTCACGGAAGGCAGCGCGTTGGGCAAGTCGCTCCACGAACTCGCCCTGAAGCTGGCTGCCAACGTGAATCATTCGCAGGGATCCTCAGCCGTCATGCGCGAGTTTTTGGAGAATCGAACCAAGCGCCGCATGTCCGTCAGCTCGCGGATCGAAAGCAGTCTGTCGGCCGGGCTGATCCAAACCGGCGCGTTACAGATCGTCGAGAGCCTTCCATCCGCCGTCACGACACGCAATCTGTCTAAAGAGCAGCATGGGCCGGCTGCTGCGGTCTTCGGCGTCTATGAAGCGGAAGCGGACGGAAGTCTCTGGGTCACGGCCAAGATCATCCGGCTCAGCGATCAGGTGACGGAAGCGACGGCGGAAGGGAGTATTCCTCGCTCGGCCTTGACCGAGGCGGACGCCCGGGAATTATCCGGTTTGCGGCCCAGCACGGCGCCGACCCCCATCCTTCCGGCTCCTGCACCGAGCCAGTCATTCACTCAGTGGGTGGAGGCCTTTTGGGACCTCCACAATCCGTCCGGCTTCAAGACCGAGTTGATGGCCGAACAACCGCAGTACCAAGCAAATCAAACCGCGAGTTTTCGCTTCCGTACGACGCGGGATTGTTATTTGAACGTCGTGAATATCGGGGCGAGCGGGGCCTGGACGGTATTGCTGCCGAATGCGTACCGGTCAGCATCCAAGCAGACGTTGGTGCGCGCCAGCGATGGCTGGGTGACGATTCCTGATCGCGCCGATCAGTTCGATTTCACCGTCAGCCGCCCCTTCGGCACCGAGCGGATCAAGACGGTCTGTACCACCAGGCCCATCACGCTTGTGACACACATGGACTTAAGCCAGGGTCTGTTTCAGCTGTCACCGAACAATGACAGTGCGCTCCGTGATTTGACCGTGACGGGCGTCGCGGTGCGGCAAGAAGACTGGAGCGAAGCCCATGCCACCATCGTGACGCTGGACGCAGGCCAATCCGAAACGCGCGGGATGCGCGGACTCAAGTCGCGGGGGCTGGTTGCCCCGTGAGGGCAATACTTGCGTGAGTACGCTTCTGCTGTGGTGGCCCGCAGCTTGTTGGGATGAGAGAATGCAGGTTCTTGTCTTTCGTTTGGAGTGGACGTCAGCATACAGGAGGCACAGGATGAGACAGCACTGGATCGTGGGAGCCCTCTGTCTGGCCTTCGTAAGTGGCCTAGCCGGGCCTGCGGTGGCGGGGAAAGAGAAGTCGCGGGATTTGGCCGTCACATCCAAAGTGGCGCCGAACAGCGTCGCGATCACCGGTCAGTACTGGGCGCTGATCATTGGCATCGACCAGTATCAGCATGCGCCAAAATTGGAGAGCGCGGTCAAAGATGCCACAGGCATCCGCGATGTGTTGACGGCACGCTACGGGTTTCAGAAGGACCGGATCATCGAACTGTTCAATGAACAGGCGACCGGCTCCAATATTCAACAGGCGCTCTATCAGCTCGGCCGTCAGGCCGGCACAGACGACAGCGTCTTCATCTACTACGCCGGGCACGGCCAGTATGACGAAGACGGCAAGCTCGGCTGGTGGGTGCCGGTGGAAGCGCAGCCCAAGAACCCCGGCACGTTCATCATGGACAGCTCCGTCCTGAGTTTTGTGAAGGGGATGAAGGCGAAGCACGTCTACCTGGTGGCCGACTCCTGTTTCAGCGGCACACTCTTTGGAACCCGCGCCTTGCCGCCGCTCAACGACAAGTTCTTTGCCCGCATGCATGCCAAGCCCTCCCGCTGGGGCCTCACTTCTGGCGGCACGGAGCCGGTAGCGGATCAGGGCAAGAACGGCCACAGCATCTTTGCCTATCACCTGATCAATCTCTTGAAGGAGAACACCGAGCCGTATCTGGTCCCTAGCCATCTCTACGACCAGCTGGCGCCGTTGATTGCGAACAACTCGGACCAGACGCCCCGGAGCGAGCCACTCAAGGGTGCAGGAGACGAAGGCGGGCAGTTTGTGTTTCGGCTGGCGTCGGCCTCCGGCGGGCCGGTGCCGCCTCGTGAGAGCAGTGGTGGGTCAAAGGACGAACTGGCAAGGATGAAAGCCGAGTTAGAGACGCTGAAGGCGCAGATGAATAAATCGGGCGAGGCACCCAGGCCCATCGAGATGGCTAAGGCGCCAACGTACAGCGCACCGCAACAAGAGTATGCCGCTCCGGACCATCACGGCGACATCATCGGCCAAGACGGCGCGCCGATGATGATGGTACCAACAGGGGAGTTTCTGTATGGAGACAATAATCAGCGGCTGTCGCTCCCCGATTTCTATTCCGCGTTCTATCTGGACAAGTACGAAGTGAGCACCAGACTCTATAGCGCATTCATACAAGCCACCCGTCATGAGGAGCCGAAGGACTGGGCTCAACAGATTGCGCTGGTGAGTCAAGGCGACCGGCCCGTCGTGAATGTCACCTGGCATGACGCCGAGGCGTATTGCCGGTATTACGGCAAGCGCTTGCCGACTGAGCAGGAGTGGGAGAAGGCGGCCAGGGGCACAGATGGGAGGATCTATCCCTGGGGCAATGAGGAGCCGACCAGCCGTCATGCCTCATTTGAGATGGTTCACATGTTCTCCAAGAACGGCTACGGGACGCTCGCTATGGTGGGAAGTCATGAAGCGGGGGCCAGTCCCTATGGCATTCACGATCTGGTCGGGAATGTCTTTGAGTGGACGAGTTCGGACTACGATAAATTCCACAAGGTGGTCCGCGGCGGGTCCTGGAACCTCTATGCTCCGGTCAGGTTCCGGTCTGCCGATCGGGCCGGAGGTTATCCGACGGCTCAGCACGCGTCTATCGGTTTCCGTTGCGCTCAGGACGCCCGGTAACCCACCTGTGCGTTTCTCTTTTTTCTCCCCTTGGTGAGGGGAGGACAGGTGGGGTCGAGCCTGAGAAATTCGACCTCCTCTGAGCCCTTCGCGAATGTCATCGGCTTGTGTTGTGCACGGGACTGCTCGGTTCGTGCGTCTCTCGACGCTCCTGCCATTGGAGTGTCGCCGCGGTGCGTGTTTCCACGCCGAGTTTGCCGAGGATATGCTGGAGATGTTTGCCCACGATTCGGGTGCTGATGCCGAGGATGAGAGCCATCTTCTGATGGCGTATGTCTTGGCTGATCCAGTACAGGACTCATTCACTGACCTTCACTATAACGGCTCTCTGTCATGATAGAGCGCGGAGAAGCCTAACTTGCAACCATCTGCGCCAAGGCCAAATCCAAATAGGAAATACCTGAAGTCTGTTAGGCCTCACGAAAGTGGTTCCTATGGGTGAGGATCAGATTTCGAGCAGGAAGCCTCTTCTTGCTCGATCGCTTGAAGAATTCAAACCTCTCCATAAGCTCTGCCGAGAAGGACGTCTTTATGAGGTTGAGAGGTGGATTTCCGACGGCCGTCCGTTGCAAGCTGAGCCCGCCGCGATCGTGAAGGGGACGCGCCCGAAAACCGCGCTCCAGATCGCGATTGAGAGCGGGCAGCACTCGCTCACCAAACTCCTCTTGAGCAACGGCTATCAGCTTCAGCTGGAACGGTATCGACCGCTGGATTTGGCCTTAGCAATCAGGCGATGGGACCTGTTCGATCTTTTGCTGGAGTGGGGAGCAGATCTGAAGAGCGTCGATGTCTACACGGTGTTGAATACGTATAACACAGAACTCTATGAACGCTTTCGGGCTGCCGGGTTTGACCTCACCCAAGGCCATGAAATGGCATCGATTCTGGGGCATGGGACCTCGAATCGCCCGCTCTTGGGATTTGTCAAACGCTATCGTGCGGAAGATCCGAAGATTCAGAGCGAATTGAATCTGGCGCTCCGCTACCAGGTTCGCAAGGGGAATGAACGAGGCGTCGCGCTCTGCCTCTGGGCCGGAGCAGATCCTCATGTGCCGGCTTCTGATACTGTGGAGCAATCCGACACGGAGAACGGAGAGGAGCCCAGCGGGTGGTCGGCGATCGAAGAGGCAGCGAGCGAAGGCGATCTGGCCATTCTCCAGCGACTGGGACCCGATCCTGTCCGTGACAACTTTGATGAGCTGTACCGATACGCGAGATATGGGACCATCGTGTCTTTCCTCTCGACGATCCAGAAGCCGAACAACATCACGTCAATTCTCTCTTCACAGCTCTGGTGGGTGGCTACGCCATTGCCATACAGCAGTCCGAGGGGATCGGGAGTGATCGAGGCTGTCCTTTCCTGTGGAGTCCGTTGGGAAGAACAGAATCCGCGACTGCTCAATAACATAAGGCGCTCTCTGCTCAAGCTGCATGACTATGGACTCACGGTGCTCGTGAAACGGCTCAAGCGGCCAGAGGTCTGCGTGCCGGAAACGTACCAGGCACTTATCCGGACTCCCAATATGCAAACGCGGTTGCTCGCGCTGGGCCTTTGGAAGAAACCTGTCAGTGAGGCGGAACGACGAAAGGATGAAGTCGAACGGCTCTTGAGCCGCTATGATCGAACCGCGTTGTATGACCAAGTCTGGTCGCGGCCAGCCTACGAGGTGACCAAGTCGTATGGCATTTCCGGCGTGATGCTGGGAAAGGTGTGCCGAAAACTGATGGTGCCCGTTCCCCCGCGTGGTTATTGGGCCCGTATCCAGAATGGCCAGCAGATCAAGAGGCCCTCCTTGCCCAAGCTGAGTTGAGCATCATGTCATGTCCTACCACCCCCGTGGAGTGTGAAGTGCAAGGAAGTCTTCGGGGCTACGTCGAGAGACCACGGCAGAGGTGGATTGTGGTAAACCGGGGGGTGCGTATTCCGACCCAAGCCAGCGAGTGATTCCGACGCAAATCTGTGGAACCTACGTGAGCTGTTGTCCTGGCCTCTCAACCTTTGCGCCGTTGTGCGGGTCTTCGCATGAAGGCAGTAGAATTCATATAGAGAGAGCCAGTGGCATCACGCGATGGCGAGCATCAAATGCCCGACAGGGTCAGAGGCAGGCCGTACCTTGATTTCGATATCGTAGCCCAGCCGATTCAGGCAATCCATCAGTTTGCGTTCGGACAGGTTGGAGAAGTCGCCACGCATCATGCCGGAGACCTTCGGTTGGGTGATCCCCATGCGCTTTCCGGCTTCTTGCTGGGTCAGCCCTTGCCGGCGAATGGCCTTTCTGATCTCAATCACCAACCCGGTCTTGATCTTGAGCTTGTCGGCATCAGGCAGACCCAAGTCGGCAAAGACGTTGCCTGAACTGCGGTGTACTTCAACTCCATCAATGACTCGTTTTTTCATGTCGTAGCTCCTGTGCAAGTGTCTCGGCTACTTTCAGCCTGGCACGAATGATGGCGATATCCTCTTTCGGCGTGGCGATGCCGCGTTTACTCTTTTTTTGAAAGCAATGCAGAACAAAGACCGCTTCTTCGAACTTCACGGTGTACACGGCCCGATAAGTGCCGCTCCGATCGTAATCGACCACCTCAAGCACTCCTGCACTACCAAAGCCTGTGAGTACCTTCGCTGCATCGTGTTGGTCACCGGCTTGAGCCAGCGAAAGAGCGTACCCAAAGAATCGCCGGACGCCGCGGGTAACGCCATCAGGTCTTTGTAGCTGCTGCCTATCCATTCGAGCGGCCTTTCATTTGAAGACATGGCCCGTATTATACATGAACAGGTATAATCTGCAAGGGACTGTGGAGGTTACGGGGTGCGTTTCTATAAGCCCATCCTGGTTCCTTGCGGTCCCTCAATACTCCGAACTCTCGTGAGAAAAAGCCTTTAGTAGGGGCTCGCCGTCGCTGAGGAGCATCGGCACAGGCCTTCCCGCGAGAAAGCCGTCCAGGCCTGTCCGCTGCGAGAGCGCTGTGCTCGCGTTCTCCTTGTCTGTCCCACCCCCGGGTGTTGTGCGGGGTGGGACAACAATCAAGCAAGGAGACACAGCGATGCCACAGACTCTGAAGCAGCAGACAGTCAAAGCGAAACGGCGTTCCGAGCAGCCAGAATTGGCTCTTGCCTATCAAGCGCCGCGATATCGAGTCACATTAGTCTGTGAAGAAGGGGGAGAAGAATATGTGATCGTTCACAATTCAACGGCGGCTGCATCGCTCTTGCGCCCACACCTTTCTGGCCTTGATCGAGAACACTTCCTTGTTATCGGGCTGGATGCAAAGAATCGTGTGATCGGAACCAACCTGGTGTCGATTGGCTCACTGACGGCGGCGATCGTCCATCCTCGTGAGGTCTTCAAACCGTTGATCCTAATGAATGCTGCCGGATGGATCTGTGCGCATAATCATCCGTCCGGTGACGTGACGCCGAGCCAAGAAGATCGTGTGCTGACGAAACGGCTGCGAGAAGCCGGCCAGCTGCTCGGCCTCAACCTGTTGGATCATCTCATCCTTGCCGACGAGAACCTCTACAGCTTTGCCGATCAAGGCTGGCCGATATAGCCAGCCTCACTCCATCCCAGTTTTGCTATCAGCCATCCGCCATCAGCCATGTGCTCCCCATCCCCAAGAGACGTGATTTCTGACGGTGAAAGAGGTATTCTTCGGCGGCATGTATTCGCAAAAACGATGGCGGGATGGAGTGCAACCCCCAGTGGATCAAGCAACGCATTACAAGATCGTTTCTTTTGGGAAAGAGATAGAGGGGCTGCTTGATGAACTGCTCAAGGGCGTCAAGCCATGAAGAAGAACGCCAACCCTTCACCTCAACCTCCCAAGCTGTTGGCGCGACAGCAGAAGGTACGCACGCAGCGCAATCCGCTTACTGCGAAGCCAGTGCCTGTGGTCGTTGATGCGACGATTCTCCTCTCGGATCTGCGCAGCCTCATCCAATCCGCCCGCCTACGGATTGCCTCGGTTGCACAATCCACTCAGAGCGTGCTCTGTTGGCACATGGGACGGCGCCTGTTGAAAGAAAATCTGCAGGGCAGCCGGGCTGCGTATGGGAAACAGATTCTCGTGACCGTGTCACGAGAATTGACGGCGGAGTACGGGCGCGGCTTTAGCTATGCCGAAATCGCACGCATGATCCAGTTCGCCCAGTTATTCTCGGATGAGAAAATTGTTGTGACGCTCTCACGACAATTGAGCTGGTCCCATTTTCACGCGCTGCTGCCAATCAAGGACCCGCTCGCCCGCGATTTCTACGCGGAGATGTGCCGAATCGAACGTTGGGATGTGCGCACGCTCCGGCAGAAGATCGGCGGCATGTTGTTCCAGCGCACCGCACTGTCGAGAAAACCGAAAGCCGTCATTTCAGCGGAGATCGGCAAACTTCGCGGTGGACAGATGAGCCCCGACACCGTCTTCCGCGATCCCTATCTGCTCGACCTGCTGGGCCTCAAAGGCGCGTACAGCGAACGTGATCTTGAGAGCGCGGTCCTGCGTGAGATCGAAGGCGTGTTACTGGAGTTGGGCACCGGCTTCACCTTCGTTGCCCGGCAAAAGAGAATGACTGTGGGCAAGGACGATTTTTATCTCGATCTGCTCTTCTTCCATCGCCACCTCCATAGGCTGGTCGCCGTTGAATTGAAATTGGAGTCATTTCAGCCCGCGCATGTGGGCCAAATGGAGCTGTACCTGCGCTGGTTGGACAAACACGAACGCGCTCCAGGCGAGAAATCTCCGATCGGACTCATCCTGTGCGCCTCGGCCGATGCCGAGCAGGTAGAATTGCTTCAGCTCGACGCCAAATCCATCCGCGTGAGCGAGTACCTCACCGAGTTGCCGCCGCTATCTGTGCTGCGTGCGCGACTGCATCAAGCGATCGAGCATGCGCGGGAGCAGGCGGCTAGACGGGGCTCAGGCTCAGAGGAACTGCCGTGAGCGACGACGCCATGCAAGCGATACGCACCCTCGCGGGCAGTATGCGTGATCTTCAGCAGCAGGCAGCGCGGGAATTGGCGCCGGTGGTTGATGATATTCTGCGCACCAGCAGCCGCGATATCCGGCACATCGAACACACGTTGGACTGCCTGCTCGCTTTTTGCGGGCATGGACCGGTGCTGGAGATGTACAAAGAACTCTGCCGCCACTATTGGGACATCGACCCGGCTGCGACGGCTGACTACGTCAATGCCTACCGCGAATACTGGGATGGCGAGGCGCAGGGAGGAATGCCGTGATGGCCAATAATCCAAGGCGAACGCCGTGTGCCGCACGGAATCCAATATGTGATTGCAAGACCAGACCTCGAAAGGTTGCTCGAAGTCTTCAAACCGTTGATCCTGATGAATGCTGCCGGATGGATCTGCGCGCATAATCATCCGTCCGGTGATGTGACGCCGAGCCAAGAAGATCGCGTGCTGACGAAACGACTGCAAGAAGCCGGTCAGCTGCTCGGCCTTAATCTGTTGGATCACCTCATCCTTGCCGACGAGAACCTCTACAGCTTTGCCGATCAAGGCTGGCCGATATAGCCAGCCATCTATTTGCCAAACAAGTATCGGCTCATGCCGAATGTTCGTCTATCGCGCACAGAGGACGGATGTGTTACAAATCGTGAGTGTTCCCGTGACTTCTCCAGCAAATATCGGTATTCTGCGCCCCCGAGGCCGGTTGTTCTTGGATGAAGGTGGGATGAATCTCACTCCTTACCACGCCAAATATTTTGCCCACGAACTTACCAAACGTTGTCCGTCCGATAGCATTGAAAAGCTCGCCTCTGCCCTGGTTGATGCCCAGGTTGACCTGAATCCCCACCAGATTGAAGCCGCGCTCTTTGCCTTTCGGTCGCCTCTGTCAAAAGGGGCCTTGCTGGCCGATGAAGTCGGTCTCGGAAAGACCATTGAGGCTGGGCTGGTGCTGTCCCAGAAGTGGGCAGAACGGAAGCGGCGGGTCCTCGTCATCACCCCGTCCAATCTGCGCAAACAGTGGCATCAGGAGCTTCAAGAGAAGTTCTTCCTGCCATGTCGCATTCTGGAAACCAAGTCATACAACTCGGCTGTCCGGCAAGGCCATATCCGCCCATTCGAAGGCAGCGATATCGTCATCTGCTCCTACCAGTTTGCGAGGTCCAAGGCCGCAGAAATCAGTCTCATGCGCTGGGATCTCGTCGTCATCGACGAAGCGCACCGCCTCAGGAACGTGTACAAGCCGACCAATGTGATTGCCAATACTCTGAAGCAGTGTCTGAAAGATGCGCCGAAGCTCCTCCTGACCGCCACGCCCTTGCAGAACTCGCTGCTCGAACTCTATGGACTTGTGAGTGTGGTCGATGACCGGATTTTTGGCGACATCAAAAGCTTCAAGGAACAGTTTGCCAATCTGCATAACAAGCCGACCTTCGACATCTTGAAAGCCCGGTTGCAGCCGCTCTGCAAGCGGACGCTGCGCCGTCAGGTGTTGCCCTATGTGCGCTACACCAAGCGCCTGCCGATGGTGCAGCCGTTTACACCGGCAGAGAGCGAAGACCGGCTCTACCATCTCGTGTCCGACTACCTGCGGCGGGACAATCTGCAAGCATTGCCAAGTAGCCAACGGTCACTGATGACGCTCGTGCTGCGGAAGCTCTTGGCCTCGTCATCATTCGCCATCGCCGGGGCGTTGGACTCGATGAGCCGGCGGTTACGGGAACGGCTTCGACAGGCTGACGGGCCGAACCCCTTGGAAGAAGCGCTGGAGGAAGATTTTGAAGCACTCGATGAGATCGCGGAGGAATGGGAGGAGGACGAGGCTCCACCGGAGCCGCTGACCGAGGCAGACCGGAAGGCCATCCAGCAAGAAATCGATGATCTCGAAGGCTTCCGGAAGCTCGCCGTGTCCATCACCCACAATGCCAAGGGGCAAGCGCTCCTCACCGCACTGCGCACGGCCTTCGGCAAAGCCACGGAACTCGGCGCCGCACAGAAAGCCATCATCTTTACAGAATCCCGGCGCACGCAGGAGTACCTGCTTCGGGTCCTGGCTGATAGTCCATGGAAAGACCACATTGTCTTGTTCAATGGCTCGAACAATGACGAGAAATCAAAGCAAATCTACCAGGCATGGCTTGAACGTCATCAAGGGACAGATCGAATCACCGGCTCGCGTTCTGCCGACCTGCGCTCGGCGATCGTCGAGTACTTCAAGGAACAGGGCCAGATCATGATTGCCACGGAAGCCGGATCCGAAGGCATCAATCTTCAATTCTGCTCCCTTGTTGTGAACTACGATCTTCCCTGGAATCCCCAGCGGATCGAACAGCGTATTGGGCGCTGCCATCGGTATGGGCAAAAGCATGATGTTGTTGTGGTGAACTTTCTCAATCAGAACAACGAAGCCGATCAGCACGTCTTTCGCCTGCTTTCCGAAAAGTTTCAGCTCTTTGAGGGTGTCTTCGGCGTCAGCGATGAAGTCTTGGGCGCGATCGAATCCGGCGTCGATTTCGAGAAACGCATCGTCGACATCTATCAACGGTGTCGGACGCCACAGGAGATCAAGGCTTCATTTGAACAGCTGCAAAGCGAACTCGGGACCCAGATCGACGAAGCCATGACCCGCGCCCGCCAGCTCTTGTTTGAACACTTTGATGATGAGGTGCGAGAAAAGCTGCGCGTCAGCGATGAACGCTCTCGGCTGTATTTGAATCGCTATGAGCGCATCCTGATGCAACTCACACGGTTTGAGCTGCGCGATCATGCTGACTTTCTTTCCGACACCTCGTTTCGACTCAGCTCGTGCCCTTTCACAGGAGAGATCCCGCTCGGACTTTACGAACTGCCACGCCGGACTGGGGACGCGCATCTCTATCGTTTGGCACACCCACTGGCCGAGCATGTGCTGGATCAGGCGAAGAACCGTATGCTTGATCCGGCAGAACTGACCTTTGAGTATGGGAAGCATGATGGCAAAGTCAGTGTGGTGGAGCCGCTCCTCGGCAAGTCCGGAGTCTTGCACGTGTCACTGTTCACCGTAGAGGCATTGGATCAGGCGGAAGATTACCTCATCTGTTCAGGGATTACCGACGATGGAGCAGTCATCGAGGACGAAGTGGTCCAACGTCTCTTCTCATTTCCCGGTGAGGTGACTCACGCGGGAACCTCGGCGCTCGATCATCCCACGCTCCGTGCCAGAACAGCGCAGCGCCAGGAGGAGATTCGGCGACGGATTTCACAGCGCAATGCAGATTTCTTTGAGATCGAAGTCGATAAGCTTGATGCCTGGGCTGACGATCTGAAAGTAGGGTTGGAACGGGAGATCAAAGAGTTTGACCGGCAAATCAAAGAAGCCAGGAAGGCGGCGATTGCCGCGCTCACGTTAGAGGAGAAATTGGCCGGCCAGAAGCAGATCAAGGCAATTGAGGCTGAGCGAGGGAAGCGCCGGAGAGCATTGTTCGATGC
>Ga0224495_10001430_pt1 | contig 16839 bp, 16 predicted proteins | sample SF_Jul11_sed_USG_FD_168128 | JGI IMG/M metagenome (GOLD analysis project Ga0224495, IMG submission 168128) | Sediment microbial communities from San Francisco Bay, California, United States - SF_Jul11_sed_USGS_4_1 | ecosystem: Environmental > Aquatic > Marine > Sediment | place: USA: California... | reverse complement strand
ACATTAAAAAAACACCTATAAAGTAATTTTGCATTTGGTAAAGTTTTATTAACCTTGAATGGCAGATAGCTTATTTAATGCTATATTTAAAGTTATCTGCCTGTTTTAAGTAAACATTTTCCTACTTTTAACAAATTATAAAAATAAATATACAATAAATATTTTACATTAACCATATCTTTTCTTATTTACACTCTATCCTATGGAAAATTTATTTTGTTTTTAAATAATTATCAGCATGTAATAAAACGCAGCAAAGTGTATAAAAATCCCTCTTTACAAATGCATAATTTTTTACTATATTTTAACATAGGATAAAAAAGATGCCACAATCTGCTTTAAAATCACATCAAGAAGCAATGTATTATGAAAAATTGGAAGATAACAAAGTAAAGTGCCATTTATGTCCCTTTGAATGCCGTGTTAAAGAAGGAAAAACTGCACGTTGTATGGGTAGAGAGAATATTGGAGGCACATTTTATGCCACTAATTATGGTGAAACTACGTCTTATGCAATGGATCCCATTGAAAAAAAGCCATTATTCCATTTCTACCCAAAATCTCAGATTTTATCAATTGCTGCAAATAGCTGTAACCTAAAATGCATCTTCTGCCAAAATTGGTCAATCTCACAAATAAAGACTCACACAACAAAAATAACTCCAGAATCCGTTGTTCAGTCTGCCATAGATAATAAATCCATTGGCGTGGCCTATACATACAGCGAACCCCTAATGTGGTATGAATTTGTCTTGGATACGGCAAAGCTAATAAGGAAAGCAGGATTAAAAAACGTTTTAGTGACCAATGGGACAATCAATGAAAAACCATTACAATCACTATTACCATATATTGATGCTCTAAATGTCGATTTAAAAGGAATTAACGAACAATTCTATAAAAAAGTTTGTAAAAGCTTATTAAAACCAGTTTTAAGAAATATTAAAATTATTCACGATATGAAAACCCCTCTAATGGAGCTAACTAATTTAATTATTCCCACACTTAATGATTCAGAAGATGATTTGAGCAATCTAATTAACTGGATTGCCAATCTAGACCCAAATATTCCCCTACATTTTTCTGCATATCACCCATCTCATAAGCTAAGTATCTCACAGACACCCATTTCAACACTAAAAAAGGCTTATGATATGGCAATTAAAAAATTAAATTATGTTTATGTTGGAAATGCTTCAATAGAAGGTACTTCAAATACTTACTGCCCTAAATGTCATTTTACTCTTGTTACTAGAGATTGGTATTTTACTAGTATTACTGGACTTAAAGATGATCATTGTAAAAATTGTAACGAAAAAATAAATATTAAAATAAATAAAATTTGTCCCTAATAGATACTACTAAATTATGAAAATTTAATTTATCATATTATAATTATCGATATATAAACTATAAAAAAATATTAAATTATTATGAAACACCTTAAAACCCATGAAAAAAGAGAATTTGCAGATGTCACAGACCCAAAGCAAATATCATATTTAATAGAACAATATCTAGATAAAAAAAAGGTTTTTGTAAAAGGTTTACCTCTTGGTACTACAGCCGAACTAGAGATATTATATCCTAATCCAGTAGCTAAACTTACCTTTAAAGAACCTTTACCACAGGATTATATAAGAGATGAAATTACTATTTTTACTGTTGTAAAAAGGTATATAGAAATTAGTTTAGTAAAATCTTCCTTTGACAGAACAACTGGTGAATTTGAATTAGTTAATGCTAGAATAGCAAATAGTGTTAGGGAGGATCCTAGAATAGATGTAAGATCAGAAGATTTTTTTGCTGAAAACTTTAGATTGAGTAAATATTCAATTAATAAAAATATGAAATCTGCTCCTATTTGTGTTCAGGTTTCATTTGATGCTCTTAGACCAAAAATTATTGAAGAATTTCCTAATTGCACACTAAATATTTTGGAAGAAGATGTTTACAAAAAGGACGTTCATGCTGTCTTGAAAACGCAAAGAATATTATATATTAAAGATGTACATGATCCTATAACCTACGCATCCTCAAATTCAGACTTTCTTGACTATGGAAAATACTTAGGACTCAAATTCGACCAGGAGTTTGAAGCTCTTAATCGTGAGGATATTAAATCTCTCCTTGTTTATCCCATTATTTATACAAATTTATATGGTGAAAAAACGTCCATTGGATATTTTAAAATGATTTCAAAAAATGATTTTTTGTCTGAACATATTTTAAGTCGTCTTAAAGAATATTCTCACGTATTATCCTCAAATGTACGCGATTCGAATACTCAAATCATTAAAGAGGCACATAAAGTTGTGAATATTTCAAGAAAAGGTATTCAAATTCAAGTCAAAGATCCCAAATTTGTAAGCATTTTTCAGTCTAATAAAAATGAAGTAGTTCTTGATGTTAAACCAAAACCAACATTTAGATTATCTTTATTTGCAAAAATTGCTACAATCACCAAGGGAAACGATAATATTTATAATATTGGTATGCAATTTATTGGTGGTGAATCAATACGAGGACTTTCGGACTGGCAAAACTTTGTTAATAAACTTGTTATGTAAATATTTACCAATTCATTTTAAAATTAATTAATTTAAAATCTGATATTTTTAATAATTAACTTTACTGGAAATAAATTATGAGAAATTTTACAGAATTAACTGATGAAGAACAACTAAATTATATGGTAGATCAATATTTAGATAAGAAAACAGTCTGCATAAAAGGAATTCCCCAAGATCTTACCGCTGAAATCCAAATTATTCAGTCTAGTCATACAGTTAGACTATCATTTGAAGATAACGCTCCCCTTGGACTTATTAAACAAAATGAACTCACAGTTTATACAATAGCAAAGCGATACATTGAAATTGATTTAAAAAAACTTGGTTTTGAAAAGAATAAAGGTGAATTTAAGTTTATAAAAGCTAGGATAGCAAACGATTTTCGTAAGGAAGCAAGAATACTACTAAAAAATACTGAAAATTTTGTTGCTGAAAACTTTAAACTTAGTAAATACAACATAAATACAAAAATGAAAAATGCACCAATCTGCGTTCAACTGGCATTTGACAAGTTAAAACCAGAAATTATCCAATCAGTCCCCAATTCTACCCTTGAAACTTATGATGAAGAAAAATCTACCAAAAAATACATTAATGCTGTAAATAAAACTCATAAAATACTTTATATAGAAAATGTTTATGATGAATCCAGTTATTCTCCAACTGATACAAGTTTTTTGGATTATAAAGATTTTCTTGGTACTAAACTAGATCAGGAAATTGAAGCATTAAAACAAGAGAAAATTAAATCTCTCCTCATACACCCTGTTGTTTACGAAAATTTAAAAGGCGAAAGGGTTTGTGTAGGGCATTTTAAGATAATTTCCAATTCAGAACCTGTATCAATAAACATTATAACAAAATTAAATGAGTATTCAAAGATTCTAACAGATAATATTCGTGATGCAAATCTCCAAATTATTAAAGCACCACAAAAAATATTAAATATTTCAAAAAGTGGTATTTCAATTCAAGTTAAAGATAAAGAGGTTATAAATATATTTAATTCAAATAATAATGAAATTGTTTTTGATATTAGACCTAAACCTACTTTTAGATTTTCTATTTTTGCAAAAATAGTACAAATGTATCATGGCAATAATTCTAATTATATAATTGGTATGCAATTTATTGGCGGTGAACAGAGGCGAGGATTATCAGCATGGAATAAATATATTGATAAACTTTATAAAACTGGTAAAATTGATTATCTTTAACTTTATACAAAAACAAATTATAAAAAAGTTTAACTTTAATAATTAATATTTATGAAACAATTCAATACCTTTCTGAGATAGTTACTTTCCGGTCTAAAATATACAAATTGTATTATAATTTAAAAAAAGCTTTTAATTATTTTTGTAAATCAAAAAAAACGAGTTAAATTTTAAAAGCATTTAATAATATATATTAATAATAAAACGAGATAAAATGAATAATATTGTAGCAATTGTAGGACTTTGTGGTTCAGGGAAATCTGAAGTATCTAATTATTTTGAGGAAAAAGGATATGAGAAAATTCACTTTGGTAGTATTACAATGGAAGAAATGCAAAGACAAAATCTTCCTGTGAATGAGAAAAACGAAAAACTTATTAGAGAAAAACTTAGGAAAGAAAAGGGGATGGGGGTTTATGCATTACTTTCTCTACCAAAAATTGAAAATGCTCTTAAAAATGGTAAAAACGTTCTAATTGATGGATTGTACAGTTTTTCGGAGTATAAAATATTAAAAGAAAAATATAATTTTAAGCTTATTGTGTTGGCAATATATACACAAAAAAAACTTCGATATGAACGTTTGTCTAAAAGAAAAGTAAGACCACTTACAGAAAAAGAATCTGAAGAGAGGGACTTTGCAGAGATTGAAAACATTGAAAAAGGTGGTCCAATTGCAATAGCAGATTATACAGTAATTAATAATTCTGGTTTAGACCAGTTGAAAATAGAATTAGATAAATTTGTTAATTGTATTAACTTGTGACACTATGTTTTTAAATTATAAAGTAAATAATTTTAAACTTTGTATGAAAATAAAAATTATATTGACGAATTTTTGAAATGAGCCTATCTTTGAAATTAATACATTTAAAATATTTTAAAAAAATATATAATTTTTCTTTTTCACAAAGAGATTTATAAAATATTAATTCAATTTTAGATTATTATTTTTATGATTTATAGAATATAATTATAGTTTAACTTTTTATGAGTGAGATAGTTTGTGAAATCATCAAAACATACTGTAAATAATGAAGCATTAGAAAATAATACATCTATATCTTCTGAAACAGTGGAGAACTCTGATTTTGAAGAAGAAACTATTGAAAATCAAGGGAAAGAAAGTAAAAAAAACACGGGAAGGAAGCTAGGAGATGAATGGCAAGATTGGGATGGTAGTAATACCACTGTAATAGAGTCTAAAAAAAGTGTTTTTCTTATTTTTGCCCTTGGAGTAATTGTTTTATTTAATTTAATCATTTATGGGTCTTACTATTTTGTAATTCCAAGATTAAGTGAGTTTTATTCGAATTTACCTATTATTATCTTAATTTTATTAGGAATATTGTCTATTTACATAATATTTTGGTATTTAGTTTTAATTATTACATCCTATACCAATATTAAACTTCATTTTTTAGGAAAAGGAAATCGTTTACTATTGGGATTTTTATTGGATAATGTATTCAAATTAGGTCAGTTAATGAGGTATTCAAAGGATAGGTTGGGTAATTCATTTGTTAAGGTGTCTAATTCTTTTGTTCGTGGAACAAAAAAGTTGTCTGGAAAAGAAAAGATTCTAATCTTACTTCCAAGATGTTTAACTAAAGAGATGTATCAGTCAATTAAAATATAAGTAAAGAATACAAAATCGAAATGGCAGTTTGTACTGGTGGAGAAATAGCTAGACAGAAGATAAAAGAGTTTAGACCTACTGCAGTTATTGGTGTGGCATGTGAAAGAGATTTAGTTAGTGGGATAAAGGATGTTGGAACAAAGATTTCAACCTTGGGGATTCCTAATATTCGTCCAGAAGGACCATGTAAAAACACTTATATTGATATTGAGAATCTTAAAAACTGTATTAAGTTTTATCTATCTTAAAATTGTGAACTTATTGAGTGAAATAATTTTGATTAATAAATATTTAAAAGAAAAACAGTTAGAAATTGATAATTTTTTAAATACTCATCTTCCAACAGTAGAAGAGAAACCATCAATTATTTTCGAGGCAATTAGATATAGTATTTTTGCCGGAGGAAAAAGAATTAGACCAATAATAAGTCTAATGGTGAATGAAATGCTAGAAGGTAAAAAGGAGTTAGTACTTTTCCCGGCATGTGCTATAGAACTTATTCACACGTACTCTCTAATTCATGATGATCTTCCTGCGTTAGATAATGATGATTTTCGACGTGGAAAAGAGAGTAGTCACAAGAAATTTGGCGAAGCAATTGCAATTCTTTCGGGGGATGCACTTTTAACAATGGCATTTCAGTGGATTTCATTTGCTAAACATAAACCTGAAGTAGTTGTTAAAATGATACACTCTGTGAGCAAAGCAGCGGGAGTTTGGGGCATGATAGGAGGACAGGTGGCAGACCTTGAATCTGAAGGTAAAATTAACTGGACCAACAATCCAACAGGTAATTTTAATAATCATAATAATAATTTAGAGAATGAGAAAGAACTTGAATATATTCACCTTCATAAAACTGCCGCTCTTATTAGAGAATCAGTTATGATTGGAGCTCTAACCTCTGAAGCAAACGATTTGGAACTTAAAAAGTGCTATGAGTTTGGAACACTAATAGGATTGGCATTTCAAGTTGTTGATGATATCTTAGATGTTGAAGGTGAACAAAAAACTCTTGGAAAAAGCATTGGAAAGGATGCTAAATCTAATAAATTGACTTATCCAGCTGTTTATGGAATGGAGTACTCTAAAATGAAGGCTCAGAAATTAATTGATGATAGTAAAGAAATTATTAGTTATTTTAAAAATTGCGAGTTACTTAAACAACTTGCCGATCTAATTATTAATAGACAAAACTAATTTTATAAGTTAAAAATGATTTTAAATTAAATTAATATTTTAACATAATTATATAATACATAATAAATTTTATTAAATTAAACTTACAAATTCCGGAGTTCATAATGGAATATAAGTATTTAGAAAAAATTGACAGTCCCAATGACTTGAAAAAATTATCCCCTGATCAATTACCAGATCTATGCAAAGAAATTAGAAATTATATTGAGTCAGTGGTATTCGAAACAGGGGGACATCTATCATCTAACCTTGGAGTCGTTGAATTAACAGTTGCATTGCATTACATCTTCGATTTCCTCAATGACAAATTAATTTTCGATGTTAGTCATCAATGCTACACACATAAAATCTTAACAGGTCGTAGAAAATATTTTCATACTCTAAGACAACAAAATGGAATAAGTGGCTTTACTAATAAGTCAGAAAGCCCTTATGATGTCTTTAGTGTCGGTCATGCAGGTACATCTATATCTACTGCTCTTGGAATTGCCATTGCTAAAAGGCTAAAAAATGAAAAAGGTAAGGCTATTGCCTTTATAGGAGATGCTTCTATAGGTGCAGGGATGGCTTTTGAAGCACTAAACCATGCAGGACACACAGGAGAAGATCTTATTGTTATTTTAAATGATAATAATATGTCAATTTCAGAAACTATAGGATCATTCTCTAAACATCTCACAAAAATTAGGCTCATGCCAATTTACCGTGAAATGAAAAGAGATTTTTTGCATGTTGTAAACAAAATCCCAGCTCTTGGAGGAAAATTAAAAAATACCATAGAACATCTTACTGAAGCAATCAAATGTCATTTGACAGGTAAAAATATCTTTGAAGACTTAAACATTGATTACTATGGACCAATCGATGGACACGACCTTCCCAGACTTATTCAAACATTTAGTACTGTAAAAGAAAGAAAAGGACCAGTTCTACTGCATGTTATCACCGAAAAAGGAAGAGGACATTATGAAGCAGTCAACAACCCAGAGAAATATCATGGTGTATCTCCTTCAAATAAAAAGAAAAATACTAATTCAATAGAAATTCCTAGTATTTCATTTACTGATGCTTTTAGTGAATCACTCATTGAATTGGCATATAATGATGATAAAATTGTTGGTATTACTGCTGCTATGCCTGGAGGAACAGGATTAGATAAATTTCAGGAAATCTTTCCTAACCGGTATTTTGATGTTGGTATATGTGAACAACACTCTTTGGGACTTGCAGCTGGACTTAGCACTAGTGGATTAAAGCCTGTATGTGCGATCTATTCAACTTTTATACAAAGAGCTTATGACCAAATATTTCAAGAAGCCTGTCTTAGCAACAATCATATGATACTTGTTATGGATAGAGCTGGTATTGTTGGAGAAGACGGCTCAACTCATGCAGGTGTGTTTGATATTGCTTTTCTACGAACCCTTCCGAATATTGTGTTAATGTCACCTAAGGATAGCAACGAACTTAAAGAAATGTTACGCTTTTCAATGAAATTGAATTGCCCTGTAGGTATACGTTATCCAAGAGAGAGGTGTGTAGATCCATTTAATGATAATGAATTTCAACCTATTGAAATGGGAAAAGGTGAAATACTAAAGTATGGTAACGATGTAATTTTATTAGGATATGGTGTAATGGCAAAATCATGTATAGCTGCTGCTGAAATACTTAAGGAGCAGGGAATAAATGCTATGGTTGTTAATGCTCGTTTTGTCAAACCTATTGACAGAGATTTAATTATTGATTTACTTAGCCAGAGAAAGCCAATTATTACTGTTGAAGATCACAGTGTTTTAGGAGGCTTTGGTTCAGCTGTTATAGAAATAGCTTCTCAAATTGATAAACCTAATAGTCAGATTTATGTCTTGGGTATTCCTGATCAATTTGTGGAACATGGTAATCGTAATGAGATTCTTAAGAAACTTTGGCTAGATCCTGAAGGGATAGCATCTTTTACTAAATTACATGTTTTACAAGAAGAAAAAATCTCTATTTAATAATTTGCTTATTGAAAGGAGATTGTATGGATATGATTGATGATACTTTAAAACGAAAATCAACTAAAAAAAAGCTTAAAAACCTTTCTCTATGGAAAAGAAACTACTTTAAGGAAAGGAATTTTTATATAAAGAAAATTGATCATTTTCTTTATAATTCCTTAAAAAATGAGTTTTATAATACAGAAAACCTGTATTATAAAGATAATTTTAGTAATATAAATATTAATAGCTTACAAAATGTTGATAGAGTCAGGCTTGAGCAAACTATCAAAAAGGGCAAAGATTATCTACTGTCTCTTCGTGAAAATGATACATACTGGAATGCTCGCTTAGATTCAAATGCAGGATTAAACGCTCAATATATTTTACTAAACTACTTTTTGGATATTAAAAGTGACCCAATACGTGATCCAAAAATAGTAAATTATATTATTAACAACCAAAGTGATGATGGAAGCTGGAATATTTATTATGGAGGTCCTGGACATTTAAGTTATTCAATATTTGCATATTTCGCATTAAAAATTTATGGCTATTCCCCAAACGAGCCATTCATGAAAAAAGCTAGGGATTTTATTTTAAGTCAAGGTGGGGTAATGAAAGCCAATGTAGAGTGCAAATTCTGGTTGTCATTATTGGATCAGTATTCATGGAAGGGGCTTCCACCAATGCCAGTACAAATATTACTTGTACCAAATAGGTTTGTATTTTCAATTTACAATATTTCATATTGGTGTAGAACTTCATTAGTCCCCATGTCTATAATTTATAATAAAAAAATTGTTAAAAGACCTCCTAAAGAAGCTTACATTGATGAGCTTTATCTTGATGCTAATGAGAAGAGTAAAATACGATTTGACGGTGAAACATCCAAATTAATTAGCCTTGAGAACATACTTTTGCAAATGACTAAAGCTGCAAAGCTTTTAGAGAAAGCATCTCCTGAAATACTTGATAAAGTTGCAATAAAAAAGGCAAGAGACTGGATTCTTCAACACCAGGATGAATCAGGTGATTGGGGGGGAATATATCCTGCTATTCAATACTCAATAATGGCGTTAAGGGTTCTAGGGTATACTAATGATTGCCCTGAAGTGAGAAAGGGACTTGAGGCATTAAATAGATTTCAGATTGAAACAGAAAATGAAATTATGTTATCGGCATGTACATCTCCTGTATGGGATACTGCGTGGACAACTTATGCCTTAGCTTGTTGTGGTAATAGTTTTGAGCATCCAGTCATGAATAAAGCTATTAATTGGTTATATAGTCAGCAAATATTTAGAGAGGGGGATTGGAGCATTAAAAATCAAAATGTTTTACCCGGTGGCTGGTGCTTTCAATTTTACAATGATTTTTATCCCGACACTGATGATACAGCTGTAGTTTTAATGGCAGTACTAACTTCTTTGGTTGATGAGAAGCATCATGAAGCTTTTAAACTTGGTGTATTGTGGCTTCTATCCATGCAAAACAATGATGGTGGATGGGGTGCATTTGAACGAAACGTGGATAAAGAAATTATGAATTATCTTCCTCTCAATGACCTTAAGAATTTTCTTGATCAGAGTACTGCTGATGTAACAGGAAGGATTCTGGAACTATTAGGTAAGATTGGTTTTACTTGCAATGATCCAATAATTGATCGTGCTATTCGCTTTTTATTGGAAAGCCAGGAAAATTTTGGTGCGTGGTACGGTAGATGGGGTGTAAATTATATTTATGGAACTTGGAGTGTCTTACGGGGACTTAAAAATGTGGGTATGAATATGAAATTACCCAATATCCAAAAGGCTGTTGATTGGCTAAAGTCATGTCAAAATGCTGATGGAGGATGGGGGGAGTCATGCCATTCTTATGAAGACATTAATTATGCAGGAATTGGAGTTAGTACAGCTAGTCAAACCGCTTGGGCACTCATGACATTAATATCAGCCAATGAAGAAACATGTGTAGAAGTACAAAAAGGAATTAATTATCTTATAAACACTCAAAATGAAATGGGTGGGTGGGATGAGATTGAGTATACTGGTACAGGATTTGAGCGAGCATTCTATCTTAGATATACTTATTATCCATATTATTTTCCAATGTTAGCTCTTGGAAACTACTTTAGAAATACTAAGTAGCAAATAAAATTTATAATATTCCCTTTAGCAAAGTAAACTATGGAAGAAATATTTAAACTTATCCTCTCTACACTAATTTTAAGACCTTATGTATTTGCTTTTTTAATTGTATATTTTTTTATAGCATATTTATTTTTTGGTGGGAAAAGGCTTATAGTTTACACTTTCCTAGCATGGGTTTTAGCATTTTTATCTGAATATTCATCGATTCATACAGGATTTCCTTATGGTGATTATAAATATACTTATTTTACTCAAGTTATTAATGAGGAGAGCTGGAAATTAGGAACTAAAGAGATTTTCCTTTTTGGTGTTATCCCTTTTATTGATTCACTTTCTTATACATTCCTTACATTTATTGGATATGCCCTTTCAGTCTATATTTTTTCTCCTATAATTAAATTAAAAAACTCAATTTTACTTGCTGATACTAATAATATTAGACACTCATTAAGAGTTGCTTTTGTAGGAGCAATTTTGGTAACTTTCATGGATATAATCATTGATCCTATCGCTACTATGGGAAATAAATGGTTTTTAGGCGAGATTCATTACTATAATCACCCAGGGATTTATTTTGGAGTTCCCATCTCTAACTTTTTGGGATGGTTTTTTACGTCTTTTGTAATTATTTTTTGTTTTCAGCAAACAGATAAATTTCTCTTGAAAGGTAATTTCTATAACAGAACTAAAATCCCACATTTTAAGTTAAAAGTTCCTTTTCTCATACTGTTTTATTTTGGTGTAATATTGTTTAATTTGCTTATGACATTCTATGTTAGTAAAGATTTAAATTTTACACTCTTATTTGATGATAGAATTTTATATGGGGAACAGCTTTTGGGGATAATAGGTATCTTAATTCAAGTACCAATAATAATTTTAATTATTCTCCCAATTATACGCAGCCATAATGCTCCTTCCAAAGAAGAAATAAAAAAACATTTAAATGATTTTCCCAATGAGAGACTTAGAAATGAGTTAGATAATTATTAATTTTACTTTTTATAAACAATTAAAAATTTCATTAGCAATAAATAAAATTTATATTAATCACTTATATTCATCTTTTAAAATATAGAATGATTTCCAACAATTAGTTCTGCAAAATTAGGAAGTTTTATAGATTTCCATTTTCTTAAATCTGTGTAGTAACTAAATTCCTTAAGATGATGCATCTCATTCAAGGGCTCTGAAATAGTTTTATCAGTACATGAAATCACAAAAGTAGAAATGATCAGTAAATTTACGAAAAGCAGCTTTTTAATGGACATAAATTATCTCCTCAAAATAATTTAGTCAACAAAAATTGATTTAATTTTAAGCTCTTTTCCTTGAGTTATGTTAACTTTGAAACTCCCACATTGTGGGCATTCAACAGAAAAAGAATCTACTAAAAAAACATAATTACAATCTAAACATTCTGCTATAGCAGGAATAAAGTTAATTTTAAGTTCTGATCCTTCTGCTATAGTGCTTTTACAAGCAGCTTCAAAGCAGAACTTTAGAGAATCGACTTCTACTCCAGAGAGTACACCAATATCAAGTTCTATCTCATTTATTTTATTGGAATTAGCATTTTGGGCATGATTAACAGATATTTCCACAACACTCATTGCAATAGAAAGTTCATGCATTTTATTACCTTAATCATAACAATTTAAATCTTGGTGTCAATTTCTTTTAAGACTCTATCAACAATTTCTGGTATTACAGACTGAATTTCGATGGATAGATCTACACTAAATTCTTTTAATGGTGCTATTGAGATGGTAAATAGGGTAATATTGGGATTATCATTATCTAAAAGGTAGAACGAGTCAATTAAATCCTTTAATCCAATATCATGGGCACTTAAACCAGTGGGATAATCATGTGCATACTTTGGCTTTAAACGCTTTATGGTACCTGGTTTTGAACTGTCTATGGTGGCGTCTATAATTATTATTTTTTCTGCTTTCTGCATTGGTCCAAGAAGATTAAATCCAGCAGTTCCTCCATCTATTAGCTCAACATCTTTTTCTAAGCTAATATCCTCTAAATAGCGGATAACATGAACCCCAACTCCCTCATCACCCATTAAAAGGTTTCCTATACCAAGTATAAGAATATTTTTACTTTCTTTAGTAGATTCCATTTGTATAGTTTAACGAGTTTTCTTTATATCATCAATATTTTTCTTACTGAATTTCCAACCCCCTACCATAGAAGAAACTGTACCTCGACCTTCAATATAGTCGTGGTAGAAGGTAAGATACACATGTATAATAGTGAAAACTACAAAATACCAGAGCATTAGGTGATGCCACCATCTAATTGTTTGCTCACTATTCATTAACAACTTGAATAAATAACAAACACCTAATAATGAATAACTTACAGCAAAATATAGAATAAAAAACGAGATTAATCCAGCGATTATTGACTTAATCAGTGTGACCTTATATTTGCCATGAGTTAAATATAATTTTTTGTAAATATATAACCCGATTAAAATACATCCAACGCCAGCAACAAAAGTTCCAATCAGCCTTGGAAAAGAAATGGAACTCATTGGTGCATAAAGAGCAAAACCACTTAATATTTGAAAAACAGAGGCTAACATAAGCAATAGAAAATTAAATCCTGCCCAACTGTTGTGTCCAAAAGAAATTTTTTCACTTGGATCTATCTGAAAAAAGTCTACCTTTAAAACTTCAGCAATTTCCTTGTAATTTTCCTTTGTATATGGAACAAAATTATACCACCTTGCAAATTTGTTACCTACAAATGCCCAGTAGATGCGAAATAAAATGTTAAACACAAAGATATAAGCTGCTGTAAAGTGTATGAAGCGTACAATTCCAAACCAATGTTGCTTGTATGCCTCACTAGATGTAAAGATCTCCATTGGTTCGCCAATCAAATAACCTGTGACACCTAAAACTACAATACAAACAGCATTGACCCAATGAAAGAATCTTACAGCCCACTCCCACACATAGACACGCCGATATATAGGATAATTAGTTGCAGTGTTTGCCATAATAGACCTCCTTTCTAGCCAACTTTTATTTGATGGATATGTTGACCGTTAGGATCATAAAGGTGTACAGCACAAGCTAAACAGGGATCAAACGAGTGAATGGTTCGTATAATCTCTAGGGGTTGATCAATATTTTTCATGGGTACACCGATTAGAGCCTCTTCATAAGCTGATTTTATGTTGTTTGCATCACGAGGAGAGGCATTCCATGTGGTTGGAACAACCAACTGATAATTCTTTATCTTTTTGTCTTCTATACGAATCCAGTGTGCTAAAGCACCTCGTGGTGCTTCTGTCATACCAACACCTTCTAGTAAAGGTTTATCAGAATGCCAGGTATTAGGATCCCATTTTTCACCGTTATGAGTAGAGGTATTACCAGCTTTAATATTTGCAATTAGCTCACTAAAAAACTCTTTAGTCCATTTACATACTAATATTGTTTCTAATCCACGAGCTGCAGTACGTCCAAGTGTTGAATGTAAGGCTGTAATTGGTACACCAAGTTTTTTTAAGGTGTCATCCACTACAGTCTTAAAATCCTGATCTGCTTTATTGTTTGCAGCAGCATTAGCATAGCCTACAATCATTCTTGCCAAGGGTCCAACTTCCATAGCATGGTCTTTATAAACTTTTTTGCCATTTTCATTAACTTCAAACTTCCATCTGGGTGTTTTCAGCCACGAATACTTGTTCTGAACATCAAGATACTCATATCTATCTTTGCCTGTGTAGTTAAGCTCGGTCTCACCATCCCATGGATGTAGGTTCTTATCGTCTCCTCCTGAATATTTATACCAGGAATGTTTGATATATTCACTAATTCCCTTGTTTTTATCACGAGGATTAATTTCGTGTATGCTCAAGTCATTGGGGAAATTAAGGATGGCACCCCTTGGAAACTTAAAGCTAGTGGGATTTTTATAATCAAATTTATTGTAACCTCTTACTGGCAAATCTCCATAGGCTAAATAATTATTTAATCCTCCACCCTTACTCGCTGTCCACGTATCTTTATAAAAGCCTGCAATTGCAAGCAGATCAGGTACATACATATTGTTAACAATGTCAATTGCATCATCAATCAGCTTTCCAACATGATTTAACCGTTCAGTGTTAATTGCGTTAAGTTCGTTTATATTTAAAGAACAGGGGACACCACCCACAAGATAGTTTGGATGAGGATTTTTTCCACCGAAAATAGCGTGTATCTTTACTATCTCCTTTTGCCATTCTAAAGCTTCTAAATAATGAGCAACAGCAATTAAATTTACAGCAGGTGGTAGCTTAAAATCAGGATGACCCCAATATCCATTGGCAAAAATACCCAGTTGACCAGTTGACGCAAACTTCTCAAGTTTCTTTTTTAAATCAGAAAAATAAGCTGGTGAAGTTTTTGCCCATTTTGATCCTAGTTTACCACCCAATATATCCTGGGCAATAACCGAAGCTTCCTTAGGGTCAGCCTTGAGTGCGCTGATAATATCAACCCAATCCAATGCGTGAAGATGATAAAAATGGATAACATGATCTTGAAGATATTGTGCACAAAACATTAGATTTCTAATAAGTTCGGCATTTTGAGGAACAGAGATCCCAATAGCATCTTCAACTGTCCTAACACTTGCTAAAGCATGAACTGTAGTACACACACCACACACTCTTTCTGTAAAAGCCCATGCATCACGAGGATCACGACCTCTTAAAATGATTTCAATTCCCCGAACCATAGTTCCAGAACTAAAGGCATCTTTTATCACCCCATTTTCCACCACTGCTTCAATTCTCAAATGTCCTTCAATCCTTGTTACTGGATCAACAACTACTCGCTTAGCCATCACTCACCTCCTTTTCGACGATCAGCATCACCAAGTCTTCTATCCTCAGAAGGAACTGATTCATCCATATGTTCCTTGATGAGTTTACGTTTACGAATGTTAGTACTAATAGCATGACTTGCCACAGCAGCACCTGCAACTATTGCTGCCACTGCACCAATTGTATCCGCAGTACTCTCAATTCCAAAACCTGGAAATCCTGCTTGATGCTGATAAAAAGGTCCTTGATCCCACCAGTTATTTTCACTGCAACCGATACATCCATGACCTGATTGGATAGGATAACTTGTACCTTCATTCCATTTAGTTACAGCACATGCATTGTAAGTCACTGGACCTCGACATCCCATTTTATAAAGACAATAACCTTTACGTGCGTTATCATCGTCCCATGACTCAACAAATAAACCAGCATCATAATAGGGTCTTCTGTAGCAGGTGTCATGAACTCTACGACCATAAAATTCTTTTGGTCTGCCCTGCATATCAAGATGCAATCTAACATCACCAAAGGTTAAAATATGGGCTACAACGGCAGTCATAACATCTGCTATCGGTGGACATCCTGGTACATTAATTACCTGTCTACTTAAAATCTTGTGAATTGGAGTAGCACTAGTTGGATTAGGTTTAGCTGCCTGAATACATCCATTGGAAGCACAACTACCCCAAGCAATAATAGCAGATGCATTTTCAGCAGACTCTTTTAAAATATGCTCTGCTGTACGTCCTCCTATCATACAATAAACACCATGATTTTTTAATGGTACTGCTCCTTCAACTAATAGAATGTGACCACCTTTTTTGATGGTATCAAGTCTGCTTTTTTCGGCTTGATGACCAGATGCAGCTTGAAGTGTTTCTGTATAGTCTAATGACAGCAAGTTTAAGACAACATCAGATACAATGGGATGTGATGATCTAATGAAAGATTCACTACAACAGGTACATTCCTGAAAGTGTAACCAAACAACAGGTGGACGTGCTTTATTTTCCAGTGCTGATACCATTTTCCCAAAACTACTAAGCTCAATACCTGCTATGGCAGCGGCATAACTGCAAAAACGAAGAAAATCGCGGCGAGAATATCCTTTGGATTTTAATTCTTCCCAAATCGAAGTCCTTTGAGAACTTGAATCCAAAGGATTAGTTTCTTTTGGTATCATAATAAGCTCCTTCTGGAAGGATTTATAATTTATTGACTCTTAACAAAAT
>Ga0224495_10001429_pt1 | contig 16841 bp, 12 predicted proteins | sample SF_Jul11_sed_USG_FD_168128 | JGI IMG/M metagenome (GOLD analysis project Ga0224495, IMG submission 168128) | Sediment microbial communities from San Francisco Bay, California, United States - SF_Jul11_sed_USGS_4_1 | ecosystem: Environmental > Aquatic > Marine > Sediment | place: USA: California... | reverse complement strand
CCCTGGCGATCAAGTAACGCGACAGTAAAGCTGTTTTATGACCTGAATGACCGCGACAAGATATTTGGCGGCATTGCCCATCAGGAAACCAATCAAGGCTATACACAGTTCAACACCTATCTACGGGATGCTGCCGGGGCGCCGGTTTCCAGCGGGGCGCTGGATATCAACGGACAGCGTGTAGTTCTCACTGAATCAAATTTCGTCAACAATTCACCCCTAAATGAGAGAGCTACCAGATATTTTGTGGGTTATGACGGTGTCCTGGGGAATGATTATGCTCTTAAGGTAGACCTCGCAAAGATCAAGCGTGCATACAGTTTTACCTTCGCAAATTCCACTGCCACCTGGAACAGCGGCCCCGGAAGCCTGTATGACACGCCGAATACCGGCCTGGACGGCACGGCGCAGTTGAGCTTTCCGGTTGGCTCGCAACAGTTAATCGTGACCGGTCTGGCGCTGCATAGTGATAAGGCGAATCAGCAAGTCTACACGCTGACAGACTGGCGCAACCCGGATACAAAATCCACCGTGACCGGTAGCTACAATGGCGATTCGACTACGACTTCCGTTTTTGTTCAGGACGAAATCAGTGCAACGAATGCAGTCACGGTTTACCTAGGCGGACGGTTGGACAAATGGGAAACCAAAGGCGACAGTACAGTCACAACCACCACTACGCTTTATCCGAAACGCAGCACAACTGCCTTTAGCCCCAAGCTGTCTGCAGTTTACCGGGCAACCGAAGCTGCAACGCTGCGCGCTTCTTACGGCAGATCCTTTCGCGCACCGACGAATGAGGATATGTATACAACAACTGTCTTTGGCCCCACAACATATAAAGGGGATCCGAATCTACAGCCGGAGCGTGGCACAACATGGGAAGTGGGGGGGGAACTTAGAGTCTCCGCAAACACCAAGTTCACGGCCACCTATTACGAAACTCAACTCAGCGACATGATTTATTCGCAACAAACCGCTATAGCGTTTACGAAACTTAAAATAAATGCCGGAAGAGCCAAAATACGAGGGGTGGAGCTGGGGAGCGCGAGTAAATTAACAAATTGGCTGGAGCTTGACGCCAACTATGCCTATATCGATTCGAAGATGCTCGAAAATGTGGCAGATCCGCTGAGTGTAGGCAAGCAACTGACCGATACGCCCAGAAATATCGCCGGTGCCAGCCTGACGGCGCAGCAAGGCGCATGGTCAGGTTCTCTGGGTGCGCGCTATGTCAGCCACATTTTCTGGCAGGCACAAAACACCGATGTGGTTGAGGGTGTGCCGGGCAGTTATGACGCCCATACCATGGTAAATGCCAAGCTGGGCTATGAGTTTGCCAAAGACGTCAAGGTAACCTTGGCCATTAATAATCTGTTTAACGTAACAGCGTACTCATACTTTCTGCTGCCGAGGAGAAACGTGACTGCTGAACTTGAGGTCATATTCTGATCGTAATACGTGTATGCAAAATTTCAGACAAATAATTGCTGTTTTGATTCTGCTCATGCTTAGCCATTGGGCTGGCTCAACTCCTCTCGCGGATAAATTTACGCCGGGAACATCATATTACTTTAATGACTTTGATTCGGAACAGCAGCCCTGGGAGCCGGGGCAATTTTTGAACTTTGAGGAAGTGTTCAAGAATTATCAATATTACGAGATTGTATTCAATCAGGATGGCAGTGAAATTACTGTAAGCCGGTATCTGCGCGGTATTAAAGCGTTCAGTGAAAGGTATCAGATTTTGCCGGATAATTCATTGCGAAAAAAATAATCTACCGATGATTTATGGGACGTAATAGTTGCACTTGAAATATCGGCAAAAAAGATGCGTTTCACTTCGTCACTTTCAGTGCTTTGCACAGGGAGCAGTTATCTTCATGCGTAAACTGATATTTTTATTTTGCATAGTGATGCTTGCATCCTGCGATAAGCATGTTCCCTATCAAGCGATAGATGTCACTGTTCCGCTTGAGACAGCCGATTTCAACCTTCCCGATTTTAATGGCAAGCAGCGCAGTCTGGCTGATTTCAGGGGAAAGGTGGTGCTGCTGTTTTTTGGCTATACCAACTGTCCTTTGGTTTGCCCTACCACATTGGCTGATCTTGCTCAGGTTATGGGTTTGCTTGGCAAGGATGCGGAAAGGGTCCAGGTTATATTTATCACTGTGGATCCTGAACGCGACACACCTGAAGTGTTGGCAAAGTTTATTCCATATTTTCATCCGTCTTTTCTGGGCTTGTCTGGCAATGACAAGGACACTGCGCTGGCAGCAAAGGCTTTTGGTGTGGGCTATGAGAAACAGTTTTATAAGGACGGCGGATACACTTTCCTTCATTCCGACGGCACCTTTCTGATCGGCACAACAGGTCGCCCTTTATTGTTATCCCGTTACGGGCAAAAAGCTGAGTTGTTGGCGCAGGATATCCGGCTTTTGCTGTCAGTTAATCCATGAAGAGCTGAAATGGCAGGGATATTCTCTGCCTCAGGAAGCTGTCACCACTGCAATGCGATGGCATTTGAAGATAGTTTTAGTTGGCCAGAAACATCGAAAATATCCCCCAAGAGCATCTACAAAGCATACATGCCACAAATTCTGGTCGAGATTCAATTCGGTTAAAATGAAAATCCAGAAATTATGTTTGAGAGCGGTAAACGATGAAGCCAGGAAGAAATGACCCATGTATTTGCGGTAGTGGGAAAAAATACAAAAAATGCTGTCAACAGAAGCATGAGACTTCCATGGCTATTCAGGCTAAGCAGGCAGCAAAAGCCCTGGAATTCAATAATTTTATGGCCTCGCCGTCACAGGCTGAATGTTCCCAGTTGCTTTCCCTGTTGAGCGCTGGGCTTGATAGCGAGCTGGAGAATAAATCCCGCGCGATGATGCAACGCTATCCCAATTCCGGGTTTATTCTGAAAATGCTTGGAATGAGCCTTCGCAGGCAGGGGATGGACAGCTTGAATGTTATGCAAAAAGCTTCGGATCTTTTACCTAATGATGCCGAACTGCATTTTGTCTTGGGTAATATTTTCAATGAGCAGGGGCATTCGGTAGAGGCAGAAAGAAGTTTTCGACGGGCAATCAGTAAAAAACCGGATTATGCGGAAGCGCATTTCTCCCTGGCACTTTTGTATTACGCTCAGAACCAGTTCATGCTGGCGTTGAACAGCACTATCCAATCCCTCAAGTTGCAAGAGTGGGCAGCCAATAAGAGTTTTTTTGTCACCTGCGTCAAACACAAACAGTTCGGGGTTGAAGCAGATTTTGTCAGGGAAAATTTGATTCGAGCATTAACCGAGCCATGGGGCAGACCAAGCGAATTGGCTGAAACAAGCGCTATGCTGGTAAAAAACAATTCGGCAATCGAGGATTGTGTAATCAGGGCAATCAGGGCATGGCCGCAACGATTATCGCCACAGGACTTATTTCAACATATCGATCTGAAGGCGGTTGCGGGAGTAAAGCTGCTGCGTGTGCTGATGCAAGCTACCGTAGTTTGCGATATGGAGCTGGAGAGGCTTTTGACGACCTGCAGAGAATATTTGCTCGAAGCCTCCGCTGCCAATTCCGAAGTTTCCGGTTTGGATAGCGGAGACATCCTTGAGTTTTTTTGCGCTTTGTCCAACCAGTGTTTTATCAATGAATATGTCTATGTAAAGCATGATGATGAAGCACGTCGTGCTGACGCGTTGCGAAAAAAAATAGTTGAGGATCTGGAGCGGAATAACGCCATTTCGGTCGTATGTTTATTGGCGGTATCGGCGTACTTCCCGCTTTATTCACTGTCTCATGCCGCCAGACTTCTGGAGAGGGAATGGCCGGATGCGGTCAATAAGGTTTTGGTGCAACAGCTACAGGAGCCGTTTCAAGAACTGCGCGAGCGTAAAAGCATCCCTGGACTTACCGATATTGATGACGAGGTATCTCTACTGGTACAGAGCCAGTATGAGGAAAATCCTTACCCTCGTTGGGTCAGTATGCCGTCTCCGGGTGCACCTATGAGGGTTATCGACAAATTACGCCAGTTTTTCCCTTATGCAAATATCAAGTCGACTGACAACATCGACTCCCCGGAAATACTGGTCGCCGGTTGTGGCACTGGTCAACATTCAATTGGAACAGCGCAAAAGTTTCTGGGTGGTCGAACGCTGGCTATTGATTTAAGTATGAGCAGCCTGAGTTATGCAAAGCGCAAAACGATAGAAAAGGGTGTGAGCTCAATTGAGTACGCGCAAGCGGATATTATGAAACTCGGATCAATAGAGCGTCGATTTAATGTTATCGAATCTTGCGGGGTGTTACACCACCTTGCCGACCCGTGGGCGGGGTGGCGAGTACTTGTATCCCTTTTGCGTCCCAGGGGATTTATGAGGCTTAGTTTTTACAGTGCCTTGGCGCGCCGTGAGATAACAAGGACGAGAGCTTTTATCGCTGATCAAGGATATGGATCAAGTAGCGATGAGATACGTCGATGCAGGGGGGACATGATGTCTCCGGGCAAGGCGGAAAATTTTGCCAGAATTTTCAGAATGTCGGATTTCTATAGTACGAGCGAATGCCGTGATCTGCTGTTTCATGTGCAGGAACATTGTATGACTTTGGTAGAGATCAGGGATTTTCTCGGTAAAAATGGACTGGCATTCCTGGGATTTGAAATCAGTCCGAACGTTTTGCATGCGTATAGGGCGCGGTTTCCGGAGGACCGTACTGCAACGAATTTAAATCAGTGGAATATTTTCGAAAATGAAAATCCCGATACTTTCATCGGGATGTATAACTTCTGGATTCAGAAGTCACCTGCTTCAAGTTAATAATTTTTTCTATCGGATAGATCTGGATTGTTCGGCTATCCGTATGGTGAACTGATTGGGAATCATGTATTTGTTGTAACTGTTGGAATAGAAATGGCTTGCAGGTTATGCAAGCCATTTTGTATTTGGCGTCCCCAACGAGATTCGAACTCGTGTTACCGCCGTGAAAGGGCGATGTCCTAGGCCTCTAGACGATGGGGACCGTGACTTTTTACTTAGCTCTTTTGGTGGAGGTAAGCGGGATCGAACCGCTGACCTCTTGCATGCCATGCAAGCGCTCTCCCAGCTGAGCTATACCCCCGTACCTCGAAAAAGAGCGCGCATTATAGTGATGCGACCTATCCTTGTAAAGCCGACAAGCCAAAATAATTATAGATACCTTTTCATTCGAGCCAGCACAGTCTCGCGGGAAAACAGGGTGACCACCGCATCCACCGAGGGTGTATGGGTTTGACCAACCAGCATCACACGTAACGGCATCGCCAGCTTGGGCATCTTCAAGCCATGCTTGGATATGACCTCTTTGATGATTGCACCGATTGCCGGAGTTTCCCATGCGACATCTGAAAAGCGCTCAACGAGCTCTCGCAAGGCGGGCAGTGCGTCTGCAGAAAGATGCTCATCCAGCAATTCTTGTGCGGGATGCAGATCGATGAAGAACACCTCGGCGGCATCGGCCAGCTCGTTGACTGTGACCACACGGCCTTTGTATAACGCAGCAATATCTTCAAGATTTGGCGAGGAGTCGTTCACTGTTATTCCGCGCGCAGTCAGGCGTGGATGTACCAGTGCTGCGAGGCGTGCGTCGTCGGCCTGCTTCAGGTAATGCTGGTTGAGCCAGTTCAACTTCTCGGTGTTGAACTGGGCGGCAGAAGGTGTGATGTGATCAAGATCGAACCATGTGCAGAACTGGTCGACCGAAAAGATCTCCTCATCGCCGTGCGACCAGCCCAGTCGGGCCAGGTAGTTGATCACGGCTTCGGGCAGGTAACCGTCCTCGTCGTATTGCATCACGCTAACCGCGCCGTGGCGCTTGGAGAGCTTGGTGCCGTCGTCGCCGAGTATCATTGACAGGTGCGCATATTGAGGTACGGAAGCGCCGAGCGCCTTGAGGATGTTGATCTGGCGTGGGGTGTTGTTCACATGGTCGTCGCCGCGGATCACGTGAGTGATGTTCATATCCAAGTCGTCCACCACCACGCAAAAATTGTAAGTCGGCGTGCCATCGCCGCGCGCGATGATCAGGTCATCCAGTTCGCTGTTGCTGAAACCGATGTAGCCCTTCACCATGTCTTTCCATCCAACCATGCCCACTGTCGGATTCTTGAAACGTACTACCGGCGATATGTCAGTCGGCGGCTCTGGAAGTACCTTGCCGGGTTCGGGGCGCCAGCGGCCATCGTAACGGGGCTTTTCTCCGCTGGCGCGCTGTTTTTCGCGCAGCGTTTCAAGTTCTTCCGCAGTGGTATAGCAGTAGTAGGCCGAGCCCTCATCCAGCAATTGTTTGATGACTTCCTTGTAACGCTCCATACGCTGCATCTGGTAGAACGGGCCCTCGTCGTAATCAAGGTTGAGCCACGTCATACCGTCCAGGATAGCCTGTACCGCCTCGGGGGTGGAGCGTTCGACATCGGTGTCTTCGATGCGCAACACAAAGCTGCCGCCATGCTTGCGGGCAAAAGCCCAGGAAAATAGTGCGGTGCGCGCGCCGCCGATATGCAGATATCCTGTGGGGCTGGGGGCGAAACGGGTACGTATGGTCATGAGTTGCGGAAAAACGAACTAAAGGAGAAGGTATTTTACGTTCTTTACAAATTTCCCGCACCCGTTGAACAAAAAACAGTAAGTGGGTAATTGACGGTAATCGGCGCGCTATGCTTTAATCCGCGCCCTCTTTCGGGCGGTTAGCTCAGTGGTAGAGCACTGCCTTCACACGGCAGGGGTCACTGGTTCGAACCCAGTACCGCCCACCAGTAAATCAAGCAGTTACATCACTCCATAAATATAAATGAAGCGAAAACGTGTAAGTCAGGTTTTTGCGGCCAAAATTTTGATTTTCAAAATTTCATGCACTTGTTCTGCAAGGTTCTCGGTCAGGCTATCTAGTTCGATGCTGTCCGGCATCGAACGCAGCCAGGTTAGCTGACGTTTCGCCAGTTGCCGTGTCGCAATAATGCCGGTTTCCAGTAGTTGCGGTTCGCTTATCTCACGTTCCATAAATTGCCATGCCTGACGGTAGCCAACGCAGCGCATTGAGGTCATGTCCGCATGCAGCGGGTATTTCTCGCGCAGGACGCGCAACTCGTTTACCAGTCCCATTTTCAGCATCTCGGCAAAGCGTGTGGCAATGCGTTGATGAAGCATGGCACGGTTTGACGGAATAAGCGCAATTGGAATGATGCGGTAGGGCGGTTCGGTGGTTTGCTGCTGGGCGAGCAGCTCAGACATGGTCGATCCGCTGATCCGGTAGATTTCCATCGCTCGCTGGACGCGTTGTGTGTCGGTCGCCTTCAGGCGCGCGGCAGTTTCGGCATCGACCTTGGCGAGTTTGCTGTGCAACCATTCGATGCCGTGTTGCGCGATATCGGCGTCGAGTGCGGCGCGCACTTCCGGCTCGGAGGGAGGTAAATCACCGAGCCCATCGCGCAATGCCTTGAAGTACAGCATCGTGCCGCCGACCAGCAGCGGAATATTTCCTCTTGCTGTGATGTCCGCCATCAGGCGCAGAGCGTCATGCCGGAATGCGGCGGCTGAGTAGGCTTCGGTGGGATCGATAATGTCGATCAGGTGGTGCGGTGCGCGTGCGAGGGTAGCGGCATCCGGCTTGGCGGTGCCGATGTCCATGTCGCGAAACACCAGTGCTGAATCGACGCTGATAAGTTCCACCGGCAGCTGCTTGACCAGTTCCACCGCGACACCGGTTTTGCCGCTGGCGGTGGGGCCCATCAGGAAGATGGCGGGGGGCAGTAATTGCATCCGATTATTGGCCGCGCATGAACATCTTGTCGAGATCGCTCATGCTCAACTGAAACCAGGTAGGTCGCCCGTGGTTACATTGTCCTGAGCGCTCAGTCTGCTCCATCTCGCGCAGCAGGGCGTTCATCTCGGTAACGCTGAGGATACGATTGGCACGTACCGCGCCGTGGCAGGCGAGGGTGGCGAGCAATTCATCGCGGCGTTCAGTCATCGCTCGGGAAGCACCGAATTCACGCAGTTCGGTAATTACGTCCTGCGCGGCGGCTTCGGCTTCGGATTGTTTGAGCATCACCGGCATTGCACGTACCGCCAGTGTGGTCGGTGAAAGCGGGGCGATGTCGAAGCCGAGTTTATGCAGCGCATCCTGTTCAGCTTCCACGGTAGCCACGTCGAGCGCCTCGGCATAAAAGCTCACCGGAATCAGTAGCGGCTGGGTGGCAATGTTTTCGCTGTCCAGCGCCGACTTGAGTTTCTCGTACACGATGCGCTCGTGCGCGGCGTGCATGTCCACGACGATCAGTCCCTGTGTGTTCTGCGCGAGGATATAGACGCCGGAGAGCTGTGCCAGGGCGAAGCCAAGGGGATGTTCAGAGGCGGGAAGGGGAACGGCAAAAGCGGGCGTGGTGTCACCCTTCTCTCTTCCCCCTTCCCCATTTTCTGTTTGCGCTTCCCACAAACGATACGCAGCTTCTTTTTCTGCGACGCCCAAGCGCATGGATTGCTGCGTCGGAAAATATTGGGAGGCTTGCTGCTGCTCGGGTGCGCGAGTCTCCTGCCCACTGACGGGAATCGCCAACGCATCTTGCAGTGTATGGAAAATGAACTGGTGTATACCTTGGCTTTCGCGGAAGCGCACTTCGCTCTTGGCGGGATGAACGTTCACGTCCACCTGTTCGGGCGGTATGTCCAAAAATAGCACAAAGGCCGGATGACGCTGGTGGTGCAGGATGTCCTGATAGGCCTGTCTGAGAGCATGGCTGGCGACCTTGTCACGGATGAAGCGGCCATTCACGAAAAAATATTGCGCGTCGCGTGAGCTGCGCGAATAGGCGGGCAGGGCGGCAAGGCCGCGCAGCGATAGCTTGGCTACCTGCCTTTCCACGCCAACAGCGGCATGGCTGAATTCCTCGCCTAACATCGCAGCAATGCGATCGGCGGCGGTTTGCGCAGGCAATTGCCAGACAGTCTTGCCGTTGTGCTGCAGCGAAAAGGCGACGTCCGGGCGCGACAGCGCGATGCGCTTGAACGTTTCCTCGCAGTGGGCGAATTCGGTGGATTCAGTTTTCAGGAACTTGCGCCGTGCCGGGGTGTTGAAGTACAGCTCGCGCAATTCGATACTGGTGCCTTGCGCATGGCTCGCGGGAGCGGGCTCGCTGAGCTGACCATCTATGGCTTCTACTTTCCATGCATGTGCGTCATTTGAAGTCCTGCTGGTCAGGCTGAGTTGTGCCACTGCCGCCATACTGGCCAGTGCTTCGCCGCGAAACCCCATGCTGGCGACACGTTGCAGGTCCTCCAGTGTATTGATCTTGCTGGTGGCGTGGCGCATCAGTGCCAGTTTCAGTTCATTCTTCGCGATGCCGTTTCCGTTGTCACGCACGCGCAACAGTTTGATGCCGCCGCTTTCCAGTTGCACCGCGATGTCGGTTGCACCGGCATCCAGGCTGTTTTCCAGCAATTCCTTGAGGGCTGATGCAGGGCGCTCTATTACCTCGCCGGCGGCGATCTGGTTGATGAGTAAATCAGGGAGCAGGTTAATGGAATGCATAGGGCGGATTATACCGGATGGCTTGGGTTGCCTTTGCCGTCACACATAAAGCAATAGCGTGTTGATTCTCATTTGGATGCTTTGGCCTTGAGGCTGTTGCTCGGGTATTGAGTTAACAATGCTGCAGGTCGTATATAATCGACTAATAAATTCTGATAGAACAATTTTCGCCTGGTCACCCGGGAGTTTTTCAGGATAACGTTAACAGTTAAGAGGAAAGCTACATGGCTCTAACGATAGGAATTCCCCGTGAAACAGTCGCTGGGGAGAAGCGCGTTGCGACGGTACCGGAAGTCGTAGAGAAACTTATCAAGCTGGGTTTCAAGGTCGCGGTTGAATCGAGCGCCGGAGACGGGGCGAATTGCAGTGATGATGCCTACCGTGCCGCGGGTGCCGAGATCATTGACGGTGCTCCCCAGTTGTGGACCGCGTCCGACATTGTGTTCAAGGTAGCCGTCCCGACGAGTGCCGAGGTTGAGTTGATGCGCGAAGGCGGCAACTTGATCGGCTTCATCTGGCCCGCGCAAAATCCGGAATTGATGCAGCAACTCGCCGCCAAGAAGGCGACGGTGCTGGCCATCGACTGTCTGCCGCGCATGTTGAGCCGCGCCCAGAAGATGGATGCGTTGACTTCACAGGCCGGCGTCGCCGGGTACCGTGCTGTCATCGAGGCCGCTAACGTCTTTGGACGTTTCTTCAACGGCCAGATCACGGCTGCGGGCAAGGTACCGCCAGCCAAGGTCTTCATCGCCGGAGCAGGCGTGGCCGGCCTGGCAGCAATCGGCACTGCAGCAGGTCTGGGCGCCATCGTGCGCGCCAACGATACCCGTGCCGAAGTGGCCGATCAGGTCAAATCACTGGGCGGTGAATTCGTGAAAGTCGAATACGAGGAAGAGGGTGGCGGTGGTGGTGGCTACGCCAAAGTGATGAGCGAAGGCTTTCAGCAGGCCCAGCGTGAGATGTACGCCAAGCAAGCCAAGGAAGTCGATATCATCATCACGACAGCGCTGATTCCCGGCAAGCCCGCGCCCAGACTGATCACCGCCGAGATGGTGCAGAGCATGAAGCCCGGCAGTGTCATCGTCGATATGGCTGCCGAGCGGGGCGGCAATTGCGAACTGACCGAGCCCGGACAGGCGGTGGTGAAACACGGCGTGACCATCGTCGGTTACTCCGATCTGAATAGTCGTTTGGCCAAGCAGTCTTCCACGCTGTACTCCAACAATCTGTTTCGCCTGACTGAAGAATTGTGCAAGACCAAGGACGGCATCATCAACGTCAACATGGAAGACGATGCTATCCGCGGCTTGACGGTGATCAAGGATGGTGAAATCACTTGGCCTGCGCCTGCGCCGAAACTGCCACCTGCTGCGGCTAAACCGGCAGCTGCCGCAAAACCTGTTCCTGCCCCAGCGCATGGACATGGCGCTGGTGGCACACCGGCCTCGGCTGGAAAAACGGCTGTTATATTCGGTGTTGCCGCGCTACTGTTCCTGCTCATCGGCGCCTATGCGCCTGCAGCGTTCCTGGGGCACTTTACCGTGTTCGTTCTCGCGTGTTTCGTCGGTTACATGGTGGTGTGGAATGTCACCCCGGCACTGCACACTCCCCTGATGAGCGTCACCAATGCGATCAGCAGTATCATCGCCATCGGCGCACTGGTGCAGATCGCGCCGCCACTTGGATTGCTGGGCGGCTTTGCTGACCGTCCGGATGGATGGATACGCTGGTTGGCGGTGGTAGCTATCGCGCTTACTGCGGTCAATATGTTCGGTGGCTTTGCCGTTACCCGCCGCATGCTATCGATGTTTCGCAAATAAGGATAAATAAATATGTCTGCAAGCTTGGCAACGGTTTCTTATATTGGCGCGACCATTCTCTTCATCCTCAGTCTGGGTGGCCTTTCCAACCCCGAGTCTTCGCGGCGCGGCAATCTCTACGGTATGATCGGTATGACTATCGCCGTGCTGGCCACGGTGTTCGGCCCCCGTGTTTCGGCAGCCGGAATTCCGTGGATCATCGGTGCGATGGTAGTGGGCGGTAGCGTCGGACTCTATGCCGCACGTAAAGTGCAAATGACGCAGATGCCGGAACTGGTCGCGCTTATGCACAGTCTGGTCGGTCTCGCTGCCTGTCTGGTCGGTTTCGCCAATTACATTGATCCCATGGCCTCACTGAATCTGTCACACGCCGAAAAAGCGATCCACGAGATAGAAGTCTATCTTGGGATTTTTATCGGTGCAGTGACCTTCTCCGGCTCCCTCATTGCCTTCGGCAAACTATCGGGCAAAATCGGCGGCAAGCCGCTGTTACTGCCGGGACGTCACTTCATGAATCTGACGGGTTTGTTGGTCGTCATCGCTTTCGGCTGGCAGTTTCTTCATGCTGAAACGATCAGTGCGGGCATGATAGGCCTGACCGTGATGACAGTGATCGCTTTACTGTTCGGCATTCATATGGTGATGGCCATTGGCGGCGCCGATATGCCTGTGGTGGTGTCCATGCTGAACAGCTACTCGGGCTGGGCAGCAGCAGCAACCGGATTCATGCTGAACAACGACCTGCTGATCGTCACCGGCGCGCTGGTGGGATCCAGCGGCGCCATCCTTTCCTACATCATGTGCCGCGCGATGAACCGCAACTTCTTCAGCGTCATTGCGGGAGGATTTGGCACGGGAGGTGGCAAACCGGCCAAGAAGGCTGACGGTGATGCGCAACCTGCGGGCGAAGTGGTCGCCATCAGTGCAACCGAGACGGCAGAATTGCTGCGCGAAGCCAAGAATGTGATCATCGTGCCGGGATACGGTATGGCTGTGGCACAGGCGCAGCATTCGGTCTACGAAATCACCAAGTTGCTGCGCGAGAATGGCGTCAACGTGCGCTTCGGCATTCATCCGGTTGCCGGTCGCATGCCCGGTCACATGAACGTGTTGTTGGCCGAAGCAAAGGTGCCGTACGACATCGTGATGGAAATGGATGAAATCAATGCTGACTTTCCGGATACCGATGTTGCCATTGTGATCGGTGCCAACGACATCGTAAACCCGGCCGCACAGGAAGAACCCGGCAGTCCCATCGCTGGCATGCCGGTGCTGGAAGTCTGGAAGGCCAAGACATCCATCATGATGAAGCGCAGCATGGCTACCGGCTATGCGGGCGTGGAGAATCCGCTGTTCTACAAGGAAAACAACCGCATGTTGTTCGGCGATGCCAAGAAGATGCTGGAAGAAGTTTTCGTTGCGCTGAAAACATAACTGCGCGGGTGCAATAGCGACAGGAAGTTAACAAGAGCCGCTGATGCGGCTCTTGTATTTGTGGTTACGGGCGGGGTGTCTTGATGACCAGATACATCCCGAGCAGGCTCTGTATCAGGTAAACGATACTCGAGATACCGTGCAACATTTTGAATTTCCCAGCAAACTGGCTTTGCATGATCTCAACCGGAAGTGCCTGTGCCTTAAGATCGGCCATCACCGGACGGATACCGAAATGGATAGCCAGAGTCAGCAGCAGCATTACAGCGACTACCCAGAATAATGGTCGACGCAAGACAGCGCTTCCCGAAACAGCCAAGCGCTGGATGAGCAGATACCCGCCGCAAATCATTCCGAGATAACCTACCAGCAGGAACATTTGTCCAGCCAGAATCCCGGCAAGTTGCCGGTCAGGCTGGGTATAGAACAGCACCGGCACGGCAAGATAGCCGATGGCCCATAGTCCGCCTGCCCAGGCGGTGACCAGCAGGGTGGCGAGATATTCCGAAAGCGCTTGAAGTTTTTTCATGGCGCGCAGGGTAGCACAGCGGTATGCGAAGGCAAACTGGACAATGACACCGTCAGTCTGGACAATACAAGGTCTGCTGTCTGACGGACAGATTCAACAATCAGGAGAAAAACATGTATTACATCGTAGAAAGCAGTAAATCCTTCGAGCAAGCCACCACCGATCTGGAGGCCGCAGTGAAGAACAACGAGTTCGGTGTACTGCACATCCACGATCTGGGCAATACGCTGCGCAGCAAAGGCATCGACTTTACCGAGAATTGCCGGGTGTTCGAGGTTTGCAATCCGGTTCAGGCGAGCAAGGTACTGTCTACCGACATGCGCATGAACATGGCGCTTCCTTGCCGTATTTCTGTTTACACGGAAAAAGGCCACACCAAGATAGGCATGATCAAACCCGTGCCCATGCTGGCATCTTTGTCACAGGACGCATCGCTGGCAAAGATTGCGCATGAGGTCGAGGCTAAAACCAGAAAAATGATCGACGAAGCAAAATAAGCAGGGGGCTGACTGCTCAACTTCAGGTGTTTCTGGAATGGCGCAAGGTATTTACCTTGCGCTTTGTCATCGTATTTAAGGCGTGAGGATTACGGTAATAGGTGTTGGGATTTCTGTAGCAGGTTGTTCATCAGGCTCGCCAACGGTCACGGTGGCCAACGACAATACCTGGTTCCCGCTGGCGTCTGTGGCAGAATAATAAACGCTATATATCCTGCCTGGCTCACCTTTCAAGTCGGTGCTTAATTTGAAATATCGGTCATCAAGACCGATTCCTGCATCGAAGACGTCAACCGTTTCCGAATTCTGGTCGGACGTGATCGATTCGAGTTTTATTTGGGGCATGCTGTCGTAGTCATCCTTTAGCTTGAAGGCAGCTTTGACGGCAACAGGCTTCTCGCTTCCGGGCGGAAGTGTTGCGGGTGTCAGCGTCACTTCCAGACTAGGCGGTGTGATGTCGAGCTGTTCGATTGGAACCGAAATGCTGGCAGGATATCCTTCGGAAAAAACGACCAAGGCGTGTCCGTATAGGTAATTCTGGTCATGCTTGTTAAGTGTGATCGAAAATCGGGAAGAAGATTGGCCCGCATCAATGAGCGGTGACCTGTCATTCAGCGGCTCCCAGGTGATTCCGTGAGGTAAATTCTCGGCATTGATGACATCGGTATCGTAACTGGTCAAATTAGCGCGCCAACCGTTTGGGGAGTTGTAGCTGGAGGAAGGAATACCGTACTTGATGTTCCAGCCTGTGGGCAGCTCAATCAATTCGAGAACATCGTTGATCGGATTTATGTCTTCTTGTGAGTACCTGCCTATCGTCAGGCTTGAGATACTGTGCTCGGAGTTGTTTTTAACCAGATAGTGGTACATGATCTTGTCGCCCACATGCCGGGCGAAAACTTTCACGCTTGCGATCGCTGGGATTTCTTTTTCCTCGGCAATGCTAAAGGAAGAAAAGAAGAATCCGGCCAGGAACACGCCTGCGCAAGTTGCCAGTTTGATGGTCTGTTTGATCCCGCATTGTTTCATTTCATGCCTTTTCCATTTATCGATACTATATCTGATGCCTGAGTTAACTCATCCTCAGCGCGATAAAGCGAATGATACTTCATGCATCGATCTAATTCCTCCACTTTCCTGATGGGGTGCGGGAATGATTTAGTGATTAACTCAATTGCAGCTGTAAAATAATGGTGGAAATACCTATCCAAAGTGGGCAATCCCGGCGGTTACTTGACAAGGAGTTACTATCAGCTACTACCTCGGCCTTGATTTCGGCACCTCAGGTGCACGCGCTTGCGTGATCGACGATGATAAAGCAACTGTCTGGGAGCAGCATGTTGCTTATGCCGATCCAAAGACGCAAGGGCCATCGGATTGGCGCAGTGCGCTATATATTATATTGGGCGGAATCCCGCGAAACATCGCCAGTCAACTGAACGGGCTGGCGATAGATGCCACATCCGGTACGGTGCTGCTGTGTGATTCGCACTTGATGCCGGTTTCTGATGCATTGCTATATAACGACGTGCGTGCACAGCATCAGTCTGAACAACTGAAAGGCGTTGCTCCCCTTGGGCATGTCGTTTGCAGCGCTAATTCGGGCCTGTCCAAGTTCCTGTGGCTGACACAACAGGAAGGTGCAGAGGCTGCGACATATTTCCTGCATCAGGCCGATTGGCTTGCCGCGCTGCTCAGCGGACAGGGCGGCGTCAGCGACTATCACAATGCATTGAAGACCGGATACGATGTTGAACGTTTGCGTTGGCCAGAATGGTTAATGGCACTTCCGCACTTTAATCTTTTGCCGCAGGTATTGGCACCGGGGGAACCCATTTGCCGTATGCAGCCGGACATTGCTGCACGTTTCGGTATCAACATGGAATGTGTCGTTCATGCGGGGACGACCGATAGTACGGCAGCTTTTATCGCATCCGGCGTGACCGAAACGGGTGTCGGCGTTACTTCGCTGGGCACCACCCTGGTCCTCAAACTGCTTTCCAAACGGCGAATCGAAGCGCCGGAAAACGGTGTTTACAGTCATCGATACGGAGGTTTGTGGCTGGTGGGCGGCGCATCGAATGCAGGGGCAGGTGTGCTGCGCCAGTATTTTGACGATGCACAACTTGCAGCATTGAGTGCATTGATTGATCCGCAGCGAGATACCCCGTTAGACTACTATCCGTTGCCCGAGATCGGCGAGCGTTTCCCTGTCAACGACCCAACACTTGTTCCAAAGTTGCTGCCAAGGCCGGATAATGATGCAGACTTCCTGCACGGACTGCTGCAAGGGCTATCCAGGATTGAGGCAGCAGGATATGCAAAACTCGCCGAGTTGGGGGCAACACCTGTCTGTCGTGTTGTGACCAACGGCGGTGGTTCGAAAAACGCCCAGTGGGGTGGGATACGGGAGAGATTGCTGGGCGTTCCTGTCAGCAGGGCAGCGCATGCCGAAGCGGCTTACGGCAGCGCGTTATTGTGTACGGGAGATTACTTTTCGACGCGCAACAACGCCTCAAACTCGGCGATAGGCGAGGGCCTGTTGAACAGATAGCCCTGGAAAGCGCGGCAACCGTGTTTTTCCAGATAGCTGCGTTGTTCTTCTGTTTCCACACCCTCCGCGATCACATCCAGCCCCAGCGCCTGGGTCATCGCGATGATGGTTTTCACGATCGCCGCATCGTTGTGATCGGTCGCGATATCGCGCACGAACGATTGGTCGATCTTGATCTGGTCCAGCGGTAATCTCTTGAGGTATTGCAGCGAGGAATAGCCGGTACCGAAATCATCCATCGAAAATCCCACCCCGAGTGCCTTCAATTCGCGCATCTTCGCAATGGTATCCTCGACTTTTTCCAACACGGTACTCTCGGTCAGTTCCAGCTTTAGTCGGACCGGGTTGGCACCGCTTTCTTTTAATATGTGCTGCACCTGCGAAACAAAGTCCGCCTGACGGAACTGCCTGGCGCTGACATTCACCGACAGCGTCAGGTAACGG
>Ga0224495_10001428_pt1 | contig 16852 bp, 24 predicted proteins | sample SF_Jul11_sed_USG_FD_168128 | JGI IMG/M metagenome (GOLD analysis project Ga0224495, IMG submission 168128) | Sediment microbial communities from San Francisco Bay, California, United States - SF_Jul11_sed_USGS_4_1 | ecosystem: Environmental > Aquatic > Marine > Sediment | place: USA: California... | reverse complement strand
TGCAGCACTTCGTGCTTGTACAAAGGGATTTATATACCCTGAAGGATAAGATGATTGTCGATGGGGCGAAGATTGCTGAGCGCTGGGAGAACCTGACGGCGGAGTCGGCGGATAAGTTGGAACGGCTGCTCCGGGATGAAGAGGCCTCTGGAGGGCACGTTACGGAACTGCAGCAGGTCAATGGTCGGTGGACTCACGTTGGGGGTGAGGCGTTAATTGATTACCTGAAGCAAAGGGGTATCGACGGCACGAAAGGGGAAGGCGAAAAGATTGCCCAACTGTTCGTGGATTATAAGAACTCCATCCTCTACCACATTGACGTGAGGGAATCTGGGGCAATTCAACTGCTGAAGAAACGCTATGACTCTTCGCCGGCCTTGCTGCAAAGGGAAGTGGCGAAGGTTCGTGCGGCGGCAGCGCAGTGGCGGAATGCGCCTTACGTTCCGAGAAGCCGTTTCGGAGAGTTCATTGTCAAGGTCTGGGCTCGTGACCCTGAGACAGGGTATAAGACCTTAATCCATAGGGAACACTTCGAGTCCGCGGCTGAGCGAAATGTGGCCTTGGGTAAGTTTCAAAAGGTCTACGGCGCGGAGAACGTTGAGGCGAGTAAGATCGACGCAGAGACGGCGCTGCAACTCAGCCTGCCCCGCGAATTTCTGATGACCTTAAAGGACTCCGGTGCGTTCTCGGATGGTCAGCTGGAAACCATCGGGGAAGCGATGCAGCCCGTCACGACGGATAAACTGTTCAAGACCTTCCAGCGGGATGCGGAGAAAGTCAGTGGGTATTCGCAGGATATGCTGAGGAATTACTCGAACTGGATTGAGGACAGTGCGAATGCTACGTCGAAGTATATCTACGGGCGCGAGATGACGCAAGCGGTAGCTTGGACAAGGCAGGAATCGCTGGACGCTCAGCGGGAAGGGAGGATAGAGGACTTTAAGCGGCTGGAAAGAACTGCGGATATGATGAACAGGGCGAGAGGCTACATCATGCACCCCGAGGCTGAGTTCTTCCGCATCCGCAGTGCGATTGCATTGTTCTATCTGCTTTGGGCGCCGAAGACTGCGCTGATGAACCTGACCGGGATGTTGCAGACGGTATCGGCCTTGACCGGGGAGTTCGGAGATAAGCAGGGAATGCAGGCCTATGCGAAGGCAATGAAGGATATGATGCAGGCGCAATTGAGTCCAGAAGATAAGAAGCAGGCCTTGACCCCGGACGATCAGTGGGCACTTGGTCGCGCGGAGAATGAGGGCTCGATTAATCAGGGCTATGCGTACTTCCTGGCGGGTGTTGCGAATGCAGGGAATCTGGCAAGACGGATTCGGAAAACCACGGCGGGAAGGGCGCAACGAGCCTTCCTGGAGTATGGGATGAAACCCTTTACTGCCGTGGAAATGCTGAACCGCAGGGCGACCTTTCTGCCGTTGTTCCGCTTGGAACTGCAAAGGAACCTGGTGCAGGGGATGCCCCCGAAACAGGCGAGAGAAGAGGCCTATACCGTTGCGACGAGTAAGACAAAACTCCTGCAAGGTGACTATGCGGCGGGCAGTAAACCTCGGATTTTCCAAGGGAAGTATGCGAGTCTCCTGACGATCTTTTATTCGTTCATGCAGTATATGCTCTGGATTATGTCTGGAGGGTATGAGCGAGGTTTGCGGAAAGAGGCTGCCGCGCGAGGGGAAACGCCGAGGTCAATCTTGACTGGCATGACGATCAGGATGTGGGCGATGTACCTGATGTTGGCCGGTGCGTCAGGGGTTCCCTTTGGTGAAACGATCATGGCTTTTATGCAGTACCTGTGGGAGAAATTCGGTGGGGGTGGTGGGAAGAGTCTGAAGGAAGAGACCCAACGGATGCTGAAGGATACCTTTGGGATTCATTCGCTGTATTGGAGACGCGCCTTGACCGAGGGCTTACTGCATGATCTTGGCGGGGTGAATCTGTCGGGGTCGATGAGTCTGGGAACTCCATTACCGGGGTTAAGGACATTGTCTGGTCTTGGTGCGCCACCGAAGAATGCAAGGGAACGTATCGGAGGGGCTGCGATGGAACTGACCGGGCCTTTCGGCGGAGTGGTGCAGGGGGCGGCAGAGCTCGCCACGGCGCAGGAGATTGGTGCGAAGGAACTGGCGGGGGCTATACCTGGCCAGGCCGGTGCACTGTTCCGGGCCTATGATGCTTGGAAGACAGGGATGACTGATAAGAAAGGTGCGCTGATGCTGAGGGGGGCTCCGGAGCCTGGGTATCCACAAGGGAAACCTCGCCGGGCTACACCGGAAGAGATTGCCCTGACAGCCGCCAGTTTCTCCCTGACCGAGCTGGCGGATAAGAGGAACTTCGAACGGATTGTGAAGGATAAGGTGGAGTACTGGAACGAGCGGAGAGTGGGCTTGATGCGGGACTATCTTGAGGCCTATAAGTCAGGGGACAGGCAACTAGTCGGAGACGTTCGTGCGGCGGTGCTGGAGTACAATGCTGAGAGCCCCCCGGAACTCCGCCTCTCAGGTTCGGAAATCAGCTCGCATGTGAAGACTAATCTGAAGGGGATTCAGAAGGTTGAGCGGGGAATTCCAGCGCGTCGGGAGTTGCCAACGGCTCGGGAAACGTGGGAGACCTTGAACACTCCTTAAGGCATTGGCAGCGGGAAGCACAAGGTATCTGTCCGGCGTTGAAGGCACTCCTCCAGCGTCGGACAGTGCGCTTGTGGACTCCGAGTTCCAGTGTGATCTCGCCGGTGAGAAGTTCCTTCACCGTGGTGAAATATCCGTGAGGGCAGCAAAAGCCCAGCTGTCTAACGCGATATTCGATAACTTTGTGTGCCATGATCTTAGTCCGTTTGTGGGAGTTTTTCGAGGGCGTTGATAATGTTCTCGCCGTTGATGTTCTGGATGCGAAGATACCCGGCGAGTACGGCAGAGTTCAAAGCTTCTTGAAATTCCTTCTGCCCCATCGTGCGGAAGAGGAGGCGGTACAATTTCGTCTGGGAAATTGTACCTTGGCTCAGGACGATCTTGACCAGTTCGGATAAACCGCGAGTGAGCTGGGTCTGCCCGATCGTGGCAAAGACCATCGGCATGTCTCGTTCGAGGGAAGAAATCATCATCTCGGAGAACTCCAGATGCTCCCGAAGGATTTGCATGTGGTTCGACTGAGCCGCGGCGAGGACTATGGCGAGCTTGTGAATGTGTGTTTGCTTCCGGGCGAGATACCCCCCGAAGCGGTCGTTGTCGAGATTCTCCGGGCGAGTGACGGAATGCTTCTCATACCAATCCCGCCCCCAAGCGCGAGCTCCTTCAGTGAGGTCGTACTCGCCTATCATGGTGGAGATGCATTCCAGGTCGTGGATGAGGTTGGTACGGAGCTCGTGGAAATTCGGGAGGATGTGTTCGTCTGGGTATGCGACGAGCTGGCGTTTCTTCTCCGCGTAGACGAATACGCAGCGGGAGGTGAACCCGCCTCCGACCATGTACTCGGGGAAGTTACCCGCAATCCAGCCTGGGGTTGTGCAGGCGATGATGTTGAGCCAAGGGTTCTCAATCGAGTCGTTGCCGGAGGACTTGGTGATCTTGGTGAAGACACCCTTCTGGCCATCCCAAAGGGAGACAAGAGCGTCAACCATGCCGCGGTCAGTCGGGTCGAGCAAGGTTCCAAATTCGCTGGACGAGATTGTCAGGGCGGACATTGGAAGGTACTCGCCAGTGGCGGGGTTGAGGACGAGCTCGGAAGCCTTCCCCATTGTCTCGATCAAGGCCTGCCAGGTTACGACGTCTGGCCCGAACTTAACTCCGGGGACTTCACGGAGGAGGTTTATCCCGATAGAGGCAGTCGTGGACTTGGCGATGACTCCGGGAGGGGCGACAAGGATGACGTAGAAGTTTGGCGTCCACTGATAATGGGGTTGATCAATCCAGACACGGCGGCGCAAAGCCCCGGCGATGGTGGAAATGCCAGTCCAGAATATCGTCTTGAGCGGCGCTTCTCCGCAGCTACCGTATTCAACAAAGGCCTTGAGCCAATCTTCGTAATGACGCTTTGACATAGGAATCCTGTTAGTGACGGGGATAATGAAGTATTACCGCCGTTGTTAATTATCGAATACATCTTTCCATTTCATCTCAACTAAATCCCCCCAAGACTTTTGCGACAGGTCGAGGGAAGTGCCTATGATGAGCGGGTCGGAGTACGGGACGGGGATACGGAGGCAGTCGTGAAGGACGGGAAGGAGTTTTCGCTGGAGGTGCGTAGGGAACTGACCGACAAGGGAATCGTGGACTTGGAGGAATAGTTCGAGTTCGGTCTGGGATTCGGCGATGCGGACAAGGCCTTTGTTAATGACGATGGCGACAGTGGACTGAGGTATCCAAGCCAAGGCTTCGGGGAGAAGCCCCTCGATTCGGTCGAAGTAGAACCGACGGAAGCCGAACTTGTTGCGAACGCTGCGGGTGGTTTGTAGGGAGTTCTCGACTTCCTCGTGCCAGGTTTGGATTCCCGGATGCATGGAGAACCAACGGTCTTGGAACCACTCAGCCTCCTTGATCGTCATGCCGAGGGCTTTGGATAGCGTGCGGGGCTTGCCGCCGTAATTGGTCAGGTGACAGCCCATTTTTGCCTTGGCGTAGTAGGGCTTGCGCTTGCCGTCTGGACCAGCATCCCGCCCGTAGATGTCCTTGGCGTTCTCCGCGTGAATTTTAACTCCGGCACGGAACTTCGCCTTGAGGTCATCGTCATTGGCTTCCCATGCGACGACTTGTGCGTCGGCGCCTGCAAGATCAACGTCGAAAAGGGTGAAACCTGGGTCTGGTTGGAACAGCCTCCGCACGTTGGGGAAGACGAAGGCCGTAGGCGCGAGTTCCTCCTCCTCGTTCCCCTTGGGTATGTTCTGCAGGTTTCCACCGGAACCGAAGGCGTCCTTGGAGCTGCTGAAGCGGAAGGTCTCCGCGCCGCCTACGTTGAAGGAGCAGCGCATCCGCTGGTCATGGTCGAGTGGCATTTGTAAGAAGGTGGAAAGGAAAACCCCGACCGAGCGGGTCTCGCTGATCAGGTTGGTCAGTGGGCGGAGTAAGGGCTCCCGTTGGGCGAGTTCGATTAAGGCCTTCTCATCGGTCGTTGGGCGGTAAGTCTTTTTATTCATTACAGGCTTCAGCCCCATCTCGGTGTAGAATAAATTTTGCATCTGCTTCGGGGAATCGATGTTAAGGGGAAACCCGAGCAAGGCGTGTATTTCGTCAGTGCGATCGGCCAGCGCGTCGATGAGCTCGAGGGTGAGTTTGTCTTTCATCGTGCGGTCGATGCGAACACCTCGAATCATCATCGTGATGACATGGTGGTTTAGGTTTTGCAAGAAGTCAAATTGTTCGGTGAAGCCTAAATGGGTTACGACCTTGCGAAGGACTTCTGAGATCTCGAAGGTGTTTGCGCAGTCTTTGCAGTTGTAGAGCCAGAACTTGTTTACGTCCTCTGGCATCTTTTTGTAATCGGTGAGCTCGTCCTTCCAGTAAACGTAATGCTCGCAGTACAGAGAGGCAAGCATCCCGAGGTCTTTGGGTGTGCCTGGAAAGCAAATGTGGTTGGCCAGCATGGTGTCGAAGCCGATGCGCGGGCGGAAACCCCAAGACCTGACATAGTGCTGAATGTCATAAGCGTGGTTCTGCCCTACGAGGTCAGTCATAGGGTGGAGGAGAATGGTGCGGGTGAGCCAGACTACTTCGGCTTCCTCCTCGAGGGTGTAAAAGGATGCGCCGGTCTTGTCCATGAAGGGGATGCAAAATGCGCTTCGGGAAGTCAGGGCGAATCCGATACAGGCGATGTGGCGGTTTATTGTCTCGATGTCTACGGAGATCGGGAGCTTGGTCTTGGTTGTGTTGAGGCGGACGATCACGCTGCGGAGGAGGCGGAGGGCCTCAGGATAATCCGGGTGGATGATGAAGTCGTAATCGACCTGCGGGAACTCCGGGGTCTGGCTTAAGGCTACGCAGCGCTGAAGGTCGCGCACGGCGAGCGGACGCCACTCCCACATACGCATGATCTGCGCGGGGGAGTAGGTCGGGATGAGCTTGATGCCGGAGTAGGTGAGGAGTGAACCGCGCCACTTGGACACGCTCTCCATACCGGTGAGCCAGTGCAAAGGTGCATCTCCGAGGGCGATGATGAGGTTGGGTTGAACGCGGCGAATCTCGCGTTCAAGCTCCTGCGCTGAGTCGATGAACTCTGGGGAGCAGTAAGCGCCCTTGAGGTATACGGCCTGTGGGATTTGCTTTGCCTCGGCCTTGTCAAGCGTCCAGGCGTACCGCATCTTGGAGGCGTAGGGGCGGAAGGCGCATAGGTAGGCAATGCGGACTTCGGAGTAAAGGAGGCCGACCTCGTGCAGCATTTCGGAGAGGAGAGCGGCCTCCGTCCCGGCGAGGGGGATTCCCTTCCGCTCGGCTTCAACGGAAGGGAAGTCGGCCACGATGAGGATGCGAGGGTTGGCAGGGCCTGTTGGATTGATGAGGCGCATATTAAATCCGCCAGAGGGGAAAGGCGTATAATACATACCCCACGCGAACCATAAGAAGGCGTCGAGACTGTGTTGCAGTGTGCTTCCAGCCAAAACTGAATCTGGGAATCCAGCGGAAGTTTAGCATCGTGGCGATTTTCATAATTTCCCCTCCAGTGTAATATTGATTCCGAAATCGACAGTGGCTTGAACCCGCGTCAGCATAATGTCGTAGTTGGGTTTGAGTTTCTCAATCGCCGTGGCCGTGCAGCGCATACGGTCTGCCGCCTCGACGATCGTGCCGGAGCCTGCGAAACAATCCAGAATCTCGTCGCCGGGTAAGACGCTCCGGGCGAGCAGGTCGCAGTAGAGGTCGACAGGCTTCTGCGCGCCGTGGAGAAGGTTCGCCTCGCGAGAGATGCAGATGACGTCGTTGGCTACCTTCTGGACACGCTTACTCCCCTTCGTGGCGTAGAGGATAGCTTCGTAGGTGTAACGAGGGCCGTAGTCTGGCTGCGGTAGCATCCCGTTGCCCTTCGACCAGATCATCGGCTTGGGCCAGACGGTCCAGCCTGCGGCTTCGAATATAGGGACGAGCTCGGGGAACTTCAGAATGTCGCAGAAGGCGTAGAGGTGCGCATCGGGCTTGGTGACGCGGAAACCTTCGAAGGCCAAGGCAGCGTAGCACATGAGGGCATTTTCCCAGGAGTCTATGTAGTTGTGCCCACAGTCAGCCATGTCTCCGAAGGTGTCTGCGCCGACGCCGTAAGGTGGGTCGGTGAGGATGCAATCGAACTGGCCAGTGGGTAAGGTGGGGAGGAGCTCAACGGCATCACCGTGGGTGAGCGTGTGCTTCGTCGTTGTGAGGTCGAAGGCCTCGGCAAGGCGCTGGCGGTGCTCGGCCTCCTTGATTTTGCGCACGATCTTAACGGCGTCCTTCTGCGTCTTCGCCGCCTGGACAGCGGGGTTGGTTAAGTGCTCGCGCAACAGCACGGCCTCGTGTACGCGACTGACCTGATAGCCCTCAACGGCCTTGCCGTGGATTTCCTGGGCGGTCTTTGTGATGGTTTGGGCTTGGCCAGTTTTCCCCGCACGTTCGCTGCGAAGGGAATGCAGTTCCGCAATCGCGGCGGCCTTTTCTTGCCAGGTCAGGTCGAGGCGGATTGTGTTCTCCTCGAGTTCGGCCTCACGGAGTTCAAGATCGGACAGGTCGGAGAGGAGGGTAACGGGGAGCTGGCCGAGAGGAACGAGCTGGCCGTTGCAGGAGAACTGCGCGCCGAGGGTGTAGAGGGACTGAATGGCCCGGAGACGGCGTTCGCCTGCGACTAAGGTCACTCCGTCGTTGCGGACGACAGGTGGGTGCATCAAGCCTCTGGTGCGAATGGACTCGGCCAGGTCTTCGATCTCAGCGGGGAGGAACTCCTTACGCTGGCGGTTGGGTGGGATGATGATGGAGTCAATTGGGGTGAGTTTCATTTTTGATTCCTCAAGGTTTCAATACGATTAATCTCTCGGGTGATGTACCACAAGGCCTTTTTCAAATCCTGCAGTTCGTCGTCCTTCTCACCCGCGCGCCAGATATACTTAACCGCGTTCCCACGGTTGAAGTTCATATGTTCAGTAACGGTGATGCACTCGACACCTGAAGGGTGGGATTTATAGTGCGAAGGGTTTATAGCGTCGCTCATGATAACTCCTTAATATCGCTGAAAATTGCTGGCCAACGTTGCTGAAACTCGCGTAGCAACGGAATCATCACCTCACGTATTTGTGGGTGGGCAGCTTTGGAAGTGCGCAGCCGCAAAACGTGTCGCCATTCGCGGGGATTCGCTGTCCACACCAATTCAGTCTTGAGAGAATTCGGAAGCACTGAACGAGCCTCTTGGGGAGCCGCGCCTGCTGCGAGCAGCGCAAAGTAGGCTTGCTCGGCGGCTAACATGGCGTGGTGCCAGATTAAAAAACGTTCTTCAGGCATCGAGGGGAAACCACCACGAATGTCGATGACTGTGATTTCTGAACCATGCTTCGCTTTGTCGTAGCTACAGTATCGAGTGCTCTCCTGAGAGAAACTGGATATACGATGACGAACCTCTTCGTGGCTGACACCTCGGTCGTTTATAAAGCGAACGGTGATAGCCCCATGCTCCAGTACTGACTCATGGTGGTTGGAGAGGATAGAAGTAATGAACTTCTCCGCTGTACCAGGAGCTATCCGTTCCTCGCTACGGTAACAGACCCGACCAGCTTTTTCGATTAACTCCTGCAGATCCGGGGTAAAGCTTTCGATGACAGCAGATGCCTGAATGAGTTTCATATAAGTCCTTTCGACTTTGCGATAAAGGTTGCGAAGATGATTGTGCCGGAGTTGTCCTGGCTTCGGCGCATCCGGGAGACCTGGGAGAGGGGAATCCAGTATTCCTCTCCGTCGATCTCGACAAGGGTTGCCGCGTCGGTTTCCCGGACGAAGCGGCAGGAAAATTCACACTGTTGGTCAGACATTTTTTGGTCTCCTCAAGTGAACCCAATTGAACAGTCTCCGCAGGCAGTACGACCGCGCGAGGCTGACAAGGGTAAACCAAAAGCCTATCCAAAGGTTCGTGGATAGGCTGATGTGGATGTCGTAAAGGGGGAAGATGAACAACTGCGCCGCCAAAGCTACCCCGTAGCCCAAGGCGATATTCGCGCAGGACTCGAAGAAGGAATGGAGGCGCGATTGTCCGGTCATTTGCGGCGCTCCGCTTTCTCAGCCTCGGCCTTCGGGTCAGGCGCGCTCCGGGCCAGCTTGTCCTGCAGCCGGATGAGACCGCGCTTGCCGTGTGGCTGAGGGCCGCGCATTTGCAACCGAATGATAGGCATTTCCTGATCGTCGTCTCTGCGCATGATTATTTCGCGTAGAGGTTAGTGACGACGGTGGAAGCCTTGACGGTCTGGAACGCACCGTTGAAGGCAACGCGCTGCTTGTCATGCAGGGCGAGAGCTTCCTCGTAGGCTTGGTCGGCGCGGAGTTTTGCGCGTTCGGCGAGCTTGAGGTTATTCGTGGACATCTCGAGGTCGAGTTGCAATTGCCCCAGGTTGACGGTGGGACTGTTCGGTGACTTTTTCATAATTAACTCCTACTCAGGTTAAAGGGGAGGGGCTTTTCACCCCGATGGAGTTACGATCTCTAACGCTGTTGGGTACGCCCCTCTGAAAAGCGCCCCTTCAATTTCTTACAGTGACGTTACACCTTTAACATCGGTGTAAGTCGCATCGCCGTCCTGACGGTGGGAGACCTTGATCTTGGCCACGCCACCGATCAGATCGCCCGGACGCCAGGCTTTGCCAGCTTGGTTCTGGCGCAAGACTTCGCGCAATTTGCCCAGCGGGACGTTCTTGCCTTTGCCGACGTCGAGACCGCCAGAGTCCGTGATGTCGAGGAAAATCGACTGGCGAACGGTGTTGTCTTTCATGCCGGTGACAGCGAAGCAAGTGCCGCTCGAGTCGTCGATGCTCCAGACCACGTCGAGGATGCTCTTGCCCGAGGTAGTGGAACGGGGCTTGATTTCCTTGACGGAGGCCGGGTATTCGCCTTCAGGTACGGGAGAGTACTTGGTGTCGTTGGCTTCGGTGGTAGAGGTGTTCAGGAAATTATCAGGGTTGAATGTGCTCATGTAATGCTCCTTAAAGGTTACGGTTATGTTTAGGGGGGAGGTGCAGCGGCGTCCCACTTTGTCGCGCCAAGCTAACATTTATGCTTTTTGTATCCACCAAAGTTAGCTCAATCAAGCGGATTCGGTTATTTCACCTCCGTGCGTTTCTTCCAGTTTTCGACAAGCGGCCCGAAGGAAGGTGGAAGGTTATCCGCCCAGGCCACGTTACGCGCTTTAAGGTCTGTATTCGCTGTGATCGTTGACCAAGTGAAGGCCTTGTCCGTGCGCTTGACGTGGATGACGTCGGAGAAGAAACGTGGGATTTTCGGCGCGAGCTTCTTGCCCAGCGTGCTGACCATCAAGGTAGACCCGCCCGTAAGCTCGTCGGTCTCGCGCTCGAGGTGAGCGGTGAGGACAACGTGGCAGCGGAGATCGGTGGTGAGCTTCTGGACGAGGCGCTCGAGGTTGTCCATCGCGCAGCCCCAGTCGCCGGGAGCCTTGACGGGCTTGGAGCCCGCGAGCAGGTTCATCGCCATGATGTTGATGCCTGAGAGGGAGTCAATCCAGAGGACTTTATCAGTGCCGAAGTCATCTACGGGGCCGTAAGCCTCGCCTGTCCGGTCGTCGGTGTAGTTGGCCAAGGCGCTCACGAGTGTCATGAACTCGGAATGCTCACCTCGGTTAATGTGGGGGAGTTCGGTCAACGACTTAAACGACATCGTGTTGAGCTTCTTGGCCGAGTCCAGCATCGCGTCCCAGGAGACGGTCGAGGGGGAGAGGTAACGCCAGTGGAGCTTGTCCGAAGGGATGTCCGCTACGACCTCCATGCCGGGCTCGGTGAAGATGGCGAAGACCTCGAGACCTGCGTCAACGAGGGTGCGGAGGGAATGGGTCTTGCCTGTGCCGACTGCGCCGACGAGCAAGGTTTTGAATCCGGGTACGGTGTAGGTGGTCATGTTTTATGCTCCTAATTTAACTGCTGCTGTTAATAAAAACTCCCGTTTCAGTATTTCCAACGGGGCGTATTCGAGTGTTACAGGCCAAAAGGCTTCTCGAAGTTCGGTTGCATGGAGGAAATCGTCTTCCATCAGACACCCAGGGATCGTGATGTAGTCGTATGGACCTCCTTCATGTTTGTCACACACCGCAGAAGCAACGCGCCAAACGGTGTCGGGGCTGACGAAGCAAACCCGAAACCAAACTTCCCCACAGTGCCTACAGAAGTAAGCAATTGATTCCGGGTAAGTGATCTGAGTTCGTACTGTAGCCTCAGCGATACTTTTCCCTGTCCGGGTGATGTAGAGGACAGTGTACTCCCGATAGCTCACAGAGCCGACTCCCCTGTTGGCGCTTCTGGGTCTTTCTGCGTCGGGTTCCAGTGGCGTTGGGTGAAGTTAATGGGAATCCACTCCTCCGGGTTTTGTGTAGTGCAGAGGAGTTTGAACTCACACCCGCTGTATGAGGTGCAAGATGCGCCGAGGGCGAAGTCGAACACCCCCGTCCGCCAGGACTCGATCATCTGCTCGATGTCTCGGTGGAGCTGCTCGTACCAGCGGTCGATTTGCCACTGAGGGCGATATGTTATCGCTTGCGCGTGGCCGTAGTCGTTCTTGAGGATGGACTGCCCTCGGATGATTGCTCCGGCAACGGGGAGGTCGAAATTCTTCGCCGCGAATACGTAGCCGGTGAACTGAGAATTCAAGTCCCACTGCGAGCCCCAGGTCGGGCCGAGCTTGAATGTGGTCTTATCGTCCACGACGAAGAGAGTACCGTCGCGCTCCCCAAGCATGTCGAAGCGGCCTGCGTAAAGGATGGGCATTCCGGTCTGGGGGTGGTTGACCTCTAGAGGAATGGCGAAGGTGAACTCGATCGCGATCTTGGTTGGGGAGTAGCGGAAGGGCTTCACTGTGTCGTGTTCGAGCGGGTATTGCTGAGTGTAGGAAAGCAAAGCCCCGACCATGCGCTCGCAGGTCTTGATGTCGTTGTCGTAGGGTTCGTATGCGCCGTAGAAACGGATGAGGGCGTCTACCCCTGCGGCGAGGGCGTCAGCGGGTGAGGCGTGTTTGTCGTAGAACTCGCGTCGCATGACCTCGAGGCCAGCGGCGTAGGCACCTCCGGCGTGGAGGTGTATGGACTTCCTGGCCGGTGCGATGTGTTGGATGGAACTGCGCAGGAAGCGCTGAGGGCATGTGCGGAACTGCTCCCGCGCCGTGTTGTCGATGATGTCAGGGAACTCGGTGTGCAGGACGGGTGGAGGAGTGGAGACTCCTTGGTCGGTGGTAAGGTCGTCGAGGTTGAAGGGCATGGTAGGCTACGGGGGTTAGTAAGTAAAGGTTTCGGTGCTGATTATCTGGGAGACGATAAGGGTGCAAGGGCGGGTGCGTGTTTCAGCCTCGTGGCAGATCTTCAGCATAGCCACTTTCTCATTTAACTCCTCCAGGGTTTCGAAGGTCTTGGCTTCGACGCAATGGCGCCAGTCGATGGTGAGAAGGTACTTCACAGGTCAAGCCCCAATTGCGCGAGGTCTGCGTCGAGGCTCGCATCGTCGATAGGGGCGGCCTTGGCGCGCTTCGCCGTGGTCTTGGTCGCGGCTTCTGTCCGCACAACGCGGAGGGCAGAGAGGGCTTCGATCATCTCCTCGCGGGTGTAAGGCTGCCCGGCGAGAATCCGGGCGCGTAATTCGTTTAGGTCAACTGGCATATATGCTCCGTTGTTGGGTGGGCTTAAATGTCCGCCCTTCGGGGGTAAAAAAACCAACACAGGCGAAAGGATTAGAAACTCCTGCGTTGGCTACAACGTGGCGGCGAGGGAGGAAACCGCTACGTTGGTGATGAATCATCGCCCGATGCGGTGGAGTTGTCAAGGGTGTTTTCCAGCCTGATGTGGGCGTTTTGCAACGCTTCGTAGTACAGGTCTTCGAGGTGCAGCCATTCGGTCAGGTGCGCTAAGTCCCAGGCGTATCGGTCGTTATGCCGGGTGTGGTAAGTGTCTGGGTCGAGTGGCTCGAGTAAGGCGTCGCGGAGGGCCTCGCGTTCAGCGCGGAGAATGCGGTAGCGGTCGAATTGTACTGGTGTCATGGCTGAGTCCTTTCTGGGTAGTTTTTCTTGAAATAATCCTCGAGAGCGCGCTCAACGTGGTGATTGCGCTCGCCGTAGGAAAGCTGGAGGGTGAATGAGTCGATGCTGAGGAGGTTCAGCTTCGCGAGGGTGGAGTCGATGAGGCGGAGCTCCACGCGCAGGCGCTTATCGGGGGAAGGTGGGCGCGCCATTATGCGGATTCTCCGATTTTGCTGAGGACTTCATGTACGAGCAGTGCGTGGCCGTCGAGACCTCGGAGGTGTATGGCGTTGAGGAGTTCGTATGCGTCTGCCTTGGGCTGGCCGACGAGACGGACTTCGGAGATTTCGAACTCCTCGGGAGTGAAGGGGTTCATGTTGTCGCCTGGGTCGGAGGGGGTGTAGTCCCCAGTGACGATGAACTCCACGCCGCAGAAGGTGATCTGCATTTCGCTGTAATGTACGCTCATGATTTGCTCCCTTCGGGGTTTTGCTGAAGGGATTCGGGGAGGATGATCTGGGGTTTGAGGTCGTCACAGATGAGCTGATTTGGTCGGACTGGCGGCATTACCAAGGCGCGGTCTATACCGAAGACCGCGAGGATGATCTGCTCGGTCTTGCCAATGACGCCGATGTGCTGGAGGTAAATGTCGAGGCACTCGGGAGGGCTAAGGTTGATGATCTGCTCAGTGACTTCCTCGGGAGTGCCTTGGAGGGTGGAGTACAAGGCCGCGAGAACGGTTGGGGGGAGGTTCTTGACGTTTAGCATGGTGGGGCTCCTTAGTGGAAGATGGTGAGTTGGTGGGGGTGTTGCATCGGGTATTCGCACATAACTGCCTCGGCGCGCAGGCAGTGGGGGCACTGCTCGACTGTCTCCGTGTGCGTGACGAACTCGCGAGGGAGCGGGTCGAGCGGGGTGAGGGTTGATCTGGGGGTTTCCCAGAATGCGCGCAGGTTTGCATTATGGTGGCGGATGAAGGTGTTGCCGAGAAACTCAGTTTCCTCGCCGCAGCACTGGCAGGTCTGGACGTATAGGTGGTGGACGATGGCTACGGGCTTCCAGGACACCGGATTCGAGCGGAGGTACTCCTCGCGCGTGAGCGGGGTGAGGCGCAAGGTGGACTCGGGCTTCGGCGCGGGGGTAGGCTTGGCCTTCGGCGCAGGCTTGAACTCCGAGACGAGGATGGAGAGGAGTGCGTCGGGGTGGAGGAGAGAGGTTGACATGGCGGAATCCTTTCAGGTTGTCAAGGGGGCTTAGCGGCGATAGGCGAGCTTGCCGCCGATGACCTGCAGGCCGGGCTTTACGCCGATCAGACAGCGAATGGCGCGGTCAGCGATCTTGGAACCGGTGTGGGGGCGAGAGACTTTTGTGCGGTGGCTGCGGGAAGGGTGGTAGCCGGTGGAGATTGCCCTTTGCCTGACGGAGGGGGTAATGGCCAGTGCGGAAGAGGCGAGCACAAAGGACAGCAGGGATGACAGACGGCTTTTCATGGTAAGGCTCCTTAGTGAGTTGGGGTTAATGCCGGGGGTAATGTTGTATTATCCCCGTCATTATTGAATTATCACCCTTCCCCCCCAGACTGTCAAGCGGTTTTTGCCTTCTGTTCGTGCTTTTTGACGACTGCGAGGATGCGTTCGAAGGTGTCGTATTGGGAGCCTGTCAGGATGACGCCAGTGGCGAAGTCCTTACCCCCAACGGCTGCCGCGAGGTCGCACTGGAACTCATCGTTGTCGGAGATCAGTGCGGCGGGCTTGGCCTCGGGCTTGGGGGCCGCCCAGGAGAGATGATTAAAAATGCCTCCTCGATCGTCAGCATCCCATAGGCCTCGTTCTGTGGCACAGAACACTATAAACGTTCGCTCGAGGGCGGAACTGTAAAGCGTATCCCCACGAAAGACGAATCGGTCTTGGACGGTGGCGAGAGCGAATTCGTAAATTTCGGGTTTGTCGTTGAATGCGGGGGTTCCCCCGCACGCACCAGTCCACACTCTCCCTGTTACTTTCAGCCCTGCCAGCGGGTTGAGTTTCGTCCCCTCGCACATGGTGTGCAGGCGCAGCATTTCACGCAGGAGGTCGGGGTAGGTTTTGCATTGCGGTTCGAGTTTCATGGTAAGGCTCCTTTGGTTAGGTTGTTTGGTTTGCTTTGCATTAAGTAATGCTCCCACTTCAGCTTTCGCTGCCACTAGTCAAGGGCACACATCCCTTCGTTAGCCAACTGGTGTTCGTGGTCTGGACTATGCTATCGCCATTGCTCTGCGTTTGCTAAGGTACTGCTCAATCCTCGTTTCATCGCTTTGCTTTAGGCATTCCGTCTCTAGTCTCTACACCTTCCCAACTAAGCTACTCGTTCTCTCCCCGATACTCTTTATCGTAGCACCCTCGGGGTAAGCGGGGTATTGGGCTTGGCTCGGCGTTGGCATAATAACTGTTACTTAAAGGTGTCTGCTTTCGCATCATGGTTTCAACCTTCACTTACTAACAGCGGCCAGCGTTCGCCGAATTTACGGAAATTCATCTAGCGGGTTTCCCTTGAGTTGTTACGCCTATTTATTCCTGAGCCTACGCCGTTTTAAGGTAGGGACTACATTCTCAACATCGAGCTATGCTTCCTCAGGCAAAGACTACCAACTCATTTTTCGCTAGCGACCTTCATTTACATCGAAAAGGCTGGTGGTACTCCCCCCATTTAACGCCTACCGTTGTGACTGGCGCACCTTTCGTTTTGGAGGAAGAGTCACCTCCTCCCCCGTTGCTTCTTTACAGCGAGAATTCTACCTCGCCTTTGCTTTCTGCTGCTTGCGCACGAGCCGCTGCCTTTTCCGCGCGCAGGCGCAGAATTTCGGCGGAGATCGCGCTGTTCTTGCGCCATGCCTTGCGTTGCTCGTCGGTGGCCTTGAGCACAGCCGCGTTGACGGCGGCGAGTTCCAGACCCTTGAGGTTCGCAATAGCCTGAGCCAGTTCGCCGACCTTCGGTGCGCTTTCGCCGCCGGAGCCCTTGGAGGCAGTCCACTGGTTGTTCAGCAGCTGATCGCAGACCTTTTGCGCAGCGGCGATGCCCAGGGTGAAGTCGCCCTTGGCCGAGGCGTAGGAGTCGCCGACCTTTTGCCAAAGGCCATGCATCATCAGGTTGTATTTCTGCTCTTCTTCCAGCTCGTTGGTGTCGAGGGTGACAACAGTGCCGTTGCCGAAGGTGAAGCTGCCGACGCCTTTGCCGTCTTCGTCTTTGGAGCAGAAGGCCGGCTTTTTCGGTTCGGCTTGGGGGTTTTGAGTTTGGTCGTTCATGTTTGAATCTCCTTGTTTACATCGTTAAGCGCGAGGTTGCGCGGGTGCTGCGGTATGAATCATCGGGGTTTCGGGCGAGATTGTCAAGAGCTTTTTTTGGTCTGTGGAAGGGGGTTTGTTGAATGCCCAGCGCCATGTTCTGCGGGTAAGGCAAAAGCGGCAAAAGACCCGCGATGCGGCTGGGAAGTCGAGGTCGCGGGAGGATAGGTTGACCCACTGGTGGCGGCAAGGCATGGCTAAGTTCCTTGTGGTTTAGGTGCGGATTGTAGCATTGCTTTGTATGCAGGTTTCCATAAAGCCTTGTCTACTCGGTATTCTGTTTCATCAGCAAGTGCTTTCATCATTTCCGGCGCAAGCGTTTTAGGTACGACCTGCCAGCCTTCCGGCACAGCCTCTTTAATGCCA
>Ga0224495_10001427_pt1 | contig 16860 bp, 22 predicted proteins | sample SF_Jul11_sed_USG_FD_168128 | JGI IMG/M metagenome (GOLD analysis project Ga0224495, IMG submission 168128) | Sediment microbial communities from San Francisco Bay, California, United States - SF_Jul11_sed_USGS_4_1 | ecosystem: Environmental > Aquatic > Marine > Sediment | place: USA: California... | reverse complement strand
TAGAACATCATCCTTACTTTACCAGTGCCGTGAAATTGGGCAGCGCAATAATCGCCGCTTCGGTGCAGGAGGGCTGGCGCTGGAAGCGGCACTGGCTTTTTACCAAGGTTAGCCTTTTATCCATATCACAGCAGACCAGCGTTACTCGCAGCAGTGCCAAAAACAACGGTGCATAGTCAGTCTTATGAATCGCATCGCTCTGTTCCTTCAGTGTGTCCAGCTCACCCGCAACAAATTTTGTTCAGGGTTGTAGTGAAAATCCAGCTCACCCTGATAGGCGTGGTGCAACGCCTCGCCGATACCCCGAACCAGATGGATATCGGTAGTGGTCACCAGGGTCATGCCATCCTTTTCTTCCACGGCCATGATGCGCTTGAGCGGGTGCTCCTTGCGCTCGTGTTTCTCATGGTTACGCACCAGATTCATGATTTCTTCGCGATGAGAACTGAAAAAATCACCTTTCAGCGTCAGATAACCGGCTGGAAAATGGTCGTGGATTCGATGGCAGGCGGGGCATACCGCTCGATGTGCTTTTTCAGGAGCCTGTAGCCACTGCCAACGCCCCTGATGAAATACCGCGCCGCATTGCGAACAGACTGAGGGCTCATGCAGCTTGCCCCTAGCTTTGTAAGCATCATGCACTTGCTCCTTGAATATTCCGTCGTGCCGGGAAATTTTTCGGTAGCCTTCTGAAATAGTTGCGTGACTCATGGCGATTACTCCTTGTGTTGATCACATCGTGATTGATTGCATGGCTGAGTAGATCTCGCTGTTTCATTGCACACATGTTCTCTACATTCCCATCTCGTCCATGGCCTCAAGCTTCTCTTCGTCCTTGGAAAGTTCCGCGACCATCGCGTCTGTGGTCAGTATCAGGCTGGCAATCGACGCGGCATTCTGCAAGGCGCTGCGTGTCACCTTGGCTGGATCGAGGACACCCATTGTTATCAGGTCCCCATATTCCTCGGTCGCAGCGTTGTAGCCGAAACTGCCCTTGCCTTCCTGTACCTTGTTCAGCACTACTGAAGGCTCGCCGCCGCCGTTGCTGACAATCTGGCGCAGCGGTTCTTCGAGAGCGCGCAGCACGATCTTGATGCCGGCATCCTGCTCGCTGTTGCCACCATGCAGAGCGCTTATCGCCGCGCGTGCTCGCAATAGCGCCACACCGCCGCCGGGCAGGATTCCCTCCTCGACCGCGGCACGGGTTGCATGCATCGCGTCCTCGATACGGATCTTTTTCTCCTTCATCCCGGTTTCGGTGGCAGCGCCGACCTTGATCACCGCGACGCCGCCGGAAAGTTTGGCGGCACGCTCCTGCAGCTTTTCCTTGTCGTAACTGCTGGTCGCTTCTTCAGCCTGCTGGCGTATGAATTTGATGCGGCTCTGTATCTTTGCGGCATCCCCGGCACCGCTGATCAGCGTCGTGTCTTCCTTGCCCACCTCGACGCGCTTGGCTTGGCCGAGATTATTTATTGTGGTTTTCTCCAGCGTCAAGCCGACTTCCTCGGCGATCACTTCGCCGCCGGTCAGGATCGCGATGTCATCCAGCATCGCGCGGCGGCGATCGCCGAATCCCGGCGCCTTGACGGCAACGGTCTTCAGGGTGCCGCGGATATTGTTGATCACCAGCGTCGCCAGCGCTTCCCCCTCGACATCCTCGGCAATGATCAGCAGCGGCCTACCGGCCTTGGTGATCTGTTCAAGCAACGGCAACAGGTCGCGGATGTTGCCGATCTTCTTGTCGTGGATCAGGATGTAAGGATCGTCCAGCGCGACAATCTGCTTGTCTGGAATGTTAATGAAGTACGGCGACAGGTAGCCGCGGTCAAACTGCATGCCCTCCACGACTTCCAGCTCGTTCTGCAAACTCTTGCCGTCTTCGATGGTGATCACGCCCTGATTGCCGACCTTCTCCATGGCCTGCGCGATGATCTCGCCGATGGCGGTATCTGAGTTGGCGGAGATAGAGCCGACCTGCGCGATCTCCCTGTTGGTCGTGCATGGCCTGGAAATAAGGCGCAACTGCTCGACCGTCGCGGCGACTGCCTGGTCTATGCCGCGCTTCAGATCCATCGGGTTCATACCGGCGGCAACAAATTTCATGCCTTCGCGCACGATAGACTGCGCAAGCACCGTGGCGGTGGTGGTGCCGTCGCCCGCCACATCGGAGGTTTTGCTGGCGACCTCCCTCACCATCTGTGCACCCATGTTCTCGAACTTGTCCTTGAGCTCGATTTCCTTCGCGACGATGACCCCGGAGTTGGCCACCAGCGGCGGCCCATGACTACGGTTCAATATCACGTTGCGACCGCGCGGTCCCAGCGTCACTTTGACTGCATCCGCCAGAACATTCACCCCTTCAATGATCTTGTTGCGGGCCGCATCGTGGAATAAAACTTGTTTCGCCGACATGAAATTCTCCAATACGTATGCTGGGAAAAGCCTGTACTGATAAAACTACCAGCCACTCGGACAAATCACCAAAACACGGGAACAAAAACAGCTTGAATTGCCAACATTCTGCTTTAATGTTGGGCACGCTACACATAGCACAACTTGCGAGGAGGCTTTATGTTTTTGGCCACAGCCTCCCTGGCTTACGAAATAGAAATCTCCTTGCGCGACGATCCGGCCTTCTTGGGCAAGGTCAATTCGAGCACGCCGTCGGCATATTTTGCCTGAACCTTGCTCTGGTCTACTTCGTCAGCCAGACTGAAACTGCGCGAAGCCATTCCATAACTGCGCTCGCTGCGGATCACCCGCTCGCCTTCTTTTTCTTCTTTTTCATGCTTTACCTCGGCACTGATGGAAACCCGGTTACCATCGATGGACACATGGATATCATCCTTTTTCACGCCCGGAATTTCCGCGTTGATCAGATATTTTCCATCTGCCTCCTTCACGTCCATCTTGATCTGTGGCTCGACCTCCATTCCTCCGCGCACACTCGGGCGCACCATGAACCTGTTAAATACGTCATCCATGTCCCAGAATGGTTCGAAGCGTGTAAGCAAAGGCTCGAAACGAGCAAGCTCGTTAAAGGGGTCAAAACGAGTAATGTTGTTCATGATATTTCTCCTTGGTGATATTGAAAAAATGATGCATAGCATTCCATGCCGTTCAGGTGAACTGAATGTTTGCAGCTTGCCTTCCCTTTGGACCCTGTGTTACTTCAAAGCTAATTTTTTGCCCCTCCTTGAGTGTCTTGAATCCATCCATGTTGATTGCGGAAAAATGTGCGAACAAGTCATCGCTCCCGTCGTCTGGAGTGATGAAACCGAAACCCTTGGTGTCGCTAAACCATTTAACAATACCGGTTGCCATGTCATTTCTTCCTTATAAAAACGGGAAAGGCTCCCGTCAGCCTTATTACATATTTCATAGTCTGTACCATTCACCGCGTGCGAAACTTAGTCAGGGCAGGATTACCTCACTGCAACATCGGCCGGCGGAGATTTCGCCTTGACTGTTTTGCTCAGCCAAACGTTGAGCATGCCATCCTTGAACTCAGCCTTCACCGTTTCCTGATCGGCGTCTGGGGGTATCCGGAAGCTGCGCACGAACCTGCCGTATGACCGCTCGATGCGGTGAAATTTCTTGCCCTGCTCTTCTTTTTCCATCTTGCGTTCGCCCTGCATCGTGAGCATGCCGCCTTGAATAAAGACTCTCACATCCTCTTTTTTCACACCGGGAATCTCTGCCTTGATCAAATACGCCGAATCCGTCTCGCTGACATCAGTGGAGGGCGACCAGTCTGCAGCCACCAATAGCTCCTGGCTGGAATCAGCCGGAGGCGGTGTACGCCTGAAGATTCGATTCAACCGGCTTGCAATATCCTCTAGTTCATCAACGGGATGCCATTTAGTCAGATTCATGATAATTCTCCCGGTTTAGCTACCACTAAGCAGTCGTTACGACACAAGCAATTCATTCGAAGGTATATGTGCCAGGGCAATCGAAAACCTCATCGTTATCCTATGTCCTTTTTCCATAACGGTTCAGGCTGCCCTCCGCTCGGTTCCGCTGAAAGCCCTTCTTTCGCTACCGGAAACTCTGCGCTCAGCTCCCTGATAGCCGGATTTGCTCAAGTAGTATGCCTTGCGCCGCAAATTGAACATTCCAGCCGACGCAGAAGAATACCCGCTACCTACAGGATTAATCTCCAGCACGTCTTGCCCATCGATGCCGGAACGCTCATATCCAGACATGGCCTGCCTCCGTATCCGTGAATTTATGAATAATGCATTTACGAAGGAATTGTGACCCGCCGTCAGCGATCGGCATATCGGCGATTTTCTGATTTATCGATAAGATAAACACCGAAAATTGCATCGGTGTTTGTCCTATGCCATTGCCATCCTGAAACTATTGAAGTTTGATGCGATGCCTTTATGCACAGCGTACTGCCCGGCTACGGGTATTCTCAAGCAGGAATGGAACCGGAAATACGCGAGGGCGCGGTCAAACCCGAAGGGTGAAAATACACTTGATGTGACTACTGATATTTTCTGCTCAGCCGTCACTCCGAAGGCGATTCTGGCCGAGTGGCGGCCAACTTCCGTTCTTGCAAAGCATGCAAAGACCAGTGGGTGCGGAATTCACTCCATCAAGCCATGCTGGATCGCGTAGCGGGTAAGCTCTGCATTGTTCTTCAATTTCATCTTCTCCAGGATGTGAGCACGGTAGGTGCTGACCGTCTTGACGCTCAGCGACAGGATTTCGGCAATCTCGGAAACGGCCCTTCCGGAGCCGATCAGCTTCAATACCTGGAATTCCCTGTCGCTCAGGGACGCATGCAATGGTTTGGACGAATCGGCACCTAATTCCTGCAACAACAATTCGGCAAGCGAGGAACTGATATGCTTTTTTCCCGCAACGACATTGCGGATAGCCTCGACCAGTTGTTCCGGTGCGACATCCTTGGTCAGGTAGCCCGAAGCACCCGCCTTCATCAGGCGGACCGCGTACTGGTCTTCTGCATACATGCTCAGGATCAGAACTTTCGCATCCTTGCCACGCTCCATGATCTGTCTGAGGGTGTCATCTCCGCCCTTACCAGGCATGGAAATATCGAGCAGCATCACGTCCCACTTCAGCTTGCTGATTTTTTGCAGCGCCTCGGCTCCGTTGCCAGCCTCCCCGGCAACTAGGATATCACCGGCCTCCTCCAGTATCCTGCGCAGTCCCTCGCGCACTACGGCATGGTCATCAACAATAAATACACGGATCATGGCTTGTTCCTCATAAGGATTTCCGGATGATGCAAAGCTTTTCATGAATCTCCAGCGTCAGATTGCGCATCCGTCGGGCGGGCGGGCTTGCAAGTCATGGTGAGCGATACACGCGTACCCTGTCCCGGCTTGCTCTCGATCTTTGCCGTCCCACCTATCATCAGTGCGCGCTCCCTGATGCCGATCAAGCCGAAGGACTGTTCCATGCTAGACGGATCGAACCCGATACCATTGTCACTGATGTGGATCTGCAATGTTTCGCCGTGCAATTCGAACAGGATATCCACCATGCTTGCCTGCGCATGTTTGGCCACGTTACTCAGGGATTCCTGGATGATCCGGAAAACCGTGACAGATTGATTTTCATCGAGCACGAAGTCGTGCTCCGGTATGACAACGTTACATTCGATCTCCGTATCACGCTGGAATCTTTTTGCATAATCCCGTACCGCCGCGATCAGGCCGACATCGTCGAGCAGATTGGGCCGCAATTCTGACACCACCTGACGCACCGTATGTATCCCATCAGACACCAAGTCGGATATGTGTCCCACTTCCTTCACGAGCAGCGGCATCCCCGCAGGCAGCTTGGACGCGAGCCACGCAATGCGCATTTTCAGCGCGGCCAGCGTCGCGCCCATCTCATCGTGCAGATTGCGTGCGATCAGCGCCCGCTCCTCCGCCCTGACGTTTTCCAAGTGCAGGGCTAGCCGTTGCAGTTCCTTGTAGGATTCGTCCAGCCTGCTCCCTGAACGCTTCAGATCGGAAATGTCCGCCGCAATACCCAGTGTATTGATTGAACCGTCGACCTGCAATATGGGCCGCTTGACCGTAAGATACCAGTGCTGTTTTCCGTCAGGCAATATTGCGGATTCTGTTGAAGTCACCTCCTTGCCGCTTTCAATCAACTCACGATCCGACACGAGAAATCCGCTATCCCCATGCGGGGCCTGGCTGAGTTCACTGTTTGTTTTGCCGATCAGATTACGTATCTTCATGCCATAGTAGTCTGCGATCGCCTGGTTGGCCAGCAAGAATCTCCCTGATTCATCTTTGACGAATATCATGTTGGGATCCATGTCTATAACCTGCCACATCAGGTTCTTTTGCTTGCGCAGCTCATCCTCAGCCTGCTTGCGCCGGGTGATGTCACGGGCGATGGCGACGAACAGCCCGTTATCGCCTTCTTCCTTGACCAGTTGTAATTGCGCTTCGACGGGAAAGGTTCTCCCGTCCCTGCGCTTAAGCAAGGTCTCAAATCGCATCGTTGATTTCTTACCGCTTACCAAGGGGAAAATAAATGCACGGCACTCCGGCTCGGATATCAGCGGGATGACATCCACTGGTGTCATCCCGAGCATTTCATCCCTGCCATAACCGACACCCTTGACTGCCCCCCTGTTCATATACACAAAGTGCAGAGTGTCTGGCTTGAAGATGAATATCATATCCATGGTGTGGTCCAGAATATGGCGCAGGCGATGCTCCCTGGCTTGGGCCTGATGACGCTCGGTAATATCCCGGGCTATTCCAAACTCCACCTCCCGGCCTAGCATGGTTACCACGGACATCTTGATTTCCACTTCATTGATCTGACCGCTCTTGTTGACGAATTGCGCTGCGATTTTCGCTCCATGCTTCACTGAACTGCGCTGAAAATAAGCATTGGATACCGAGCCGCCGACTTCAGGCTTGAACAGCATATCCAGAGATTTGCCGATGAGCTCGGATTTATCTTGCCCGAACATATCTGCCAATGCCCGGTTGATTTCGATAATCCTTCCGGTTCCGGCATCGGTAATCACGATCCCGTCAGAGGCCAGCTCGAATACCTTGCGGTAGCGTTCATCGGCTTCCTTCAGCTGGGTGATGTCGGTAAAGGACATCCGCAGCGACGCCACGCTGCCTTCATCAACCCGGTGTAGCCCCTCAAATTGCGCAAAAAAATGGGATCCATCACCGCGCTGCATCTCCAGTTCGCATTTCTGGTGTCCTGTGCTCCTCTGCGCATGCATGAATATCTGATGCCATTGGTCACGATCACCAGAAGCAACGAAATTTTCGAAACGACGCTTGAGCAATTTGTTGCGCTCCACGCCCAGCAGTGCTGCGCCGGTAAGGTTGATATCGCCGATTAGTGCTTCGGGCGTGATGGCGATGTAGCCTACCGGGGCGTAGTCATACAAGTCAGCGTAGCGATCACGGGATTTTTCCAGAGCGAATTGGGAATCCCGCAACGTTTCATTCTGCATCTCCAGTTCGGTCTGGTGCACGCGCAACTCATGCAACAGTTCTTCGGCTGAGCGGCAAGGCGCATCGTATTGGCTCCGAGCGCCAGGCTGTTCTCGACCCTGGCTGTCCAGCGCAGCCTGGGTGAGGATGGACCTGTTGGCAGGCGCTGGTTTCTCGCCTGCTGGTTTCTTGCCCATGGTGGCTCCCAGTAGAAAATCGGTAGACCTATTGTGCAAAGGTTTTGGCTATTTAATGCCTCCGGTAGTTCAGCCTGTCACAACCGGCCGGGCGAAGCGAAAAACGGATCAAATTGCGTCCATCCTGCTTAGCCTGATACATGGCAGATCCGCATGGGTATGAGTGACCTGAGTTAAATTCCGATCCAATTCCTGTGAGAATTTTAGTCTAGCCTAAAGCTATTGCAGGTTCAATCGTTGGTTTACCTTGACCTGAATACCAAACCTGTAGCCAATTCAATGGAGAGTCCTATAGTATTTTTTCTGGAGGACTTTACAGATGAAAATGCATTTTACGGAAGAACAGTTCATCCGCATTTAGCTGGAGGTAGAAGTAACCGAAAGCAAAGTTCAGGATGTGTGCAGAGAGCACAATATAGTCGAGCAGACGTATTACCGATGGCGTAACAAATATGGTGGCCTGGAAGTATCTGATGCTCACAAGCTCAATGAGCTGGAAAGTGAGAACGCCAAGCTCAAGCGTATGGCTGCTGAAAAGTTGTTGGTTATTAACGGCAAAGGGATTCGCTTGAAAAAAATGAGTACCCAGACCGGTCGGCGCGAAGCACGGGCCGTCATTTAATCATGGCGAGAGTTTTACAAACACCGCCGACCGCATAGTGCACTGGGTTACCGAGCGCCTACGCAGGCTCGTTTGGAAAGTAATAGAATTGACGTTCATCTCTCCGCCTGATTGGCTACAAAAAGGTACTCAGGTCAGTAGATCCCCAAAGGCTGCACATGGCCACACAAAGCCTGAACGACGTAAACAAGAAAAAAAGGCCGCGTAACAGTAGGTCATCAATAAAACCCTCATAAAGTGGGTTTTTTTATTTCTTTTTATATCTCCCGCGCTTCTTCGGTGCTTCCTCTGGAATAAGTTTCACAATATCTGAAATCTCCCAAAGTTTGTTACTGATCAATTCTTTTCCTTTTGTTGCTTTCGCCATATCCACGGCGGAATCGGGTCAGCGTCGAACCACAAACCACGTTTCACCATCCTTGCCTGATCTTCTGCCTGACTATAAATGAAACGATCGTCAACGGATTGCTCGTTCTGGTATTTCTTATAGTGCCAAGCCATCCCAATTTTGACTTGTTCAAGGTTGGCGTCGACGCCATCCACGAGAATCTTGCCCACCGTGCGGCCGTACTTGTCCTTCTTACTGTATTCGACAGTCACTTGTTTGTTGAACAGTAAGGCAGAAAGCGATTGTTTTGATTTACTGCCGAACGCCTGTTTTTTCTCGGGCGCATCAATACCCATGAGCCTAATTTTCCACTTATTTTTCGAGCTATCTAGGACAGTTACCGTATCCCCGTCTGCGATAGCAACCACCCGGCCATGCAAGGTAGCTGCAACTGATACATTGGCAAGTAGCAGTGTGGCTATAAACATCGAGATTCGGTTACAGTAGGACATCGCCATCGGAAAACCCCTATGCCTGATATACCAACGTTTGGACAATACTACAGATTAGCCGACCAACTTATCGAGAAAGTAAGCAAGGAAGACTTTGCTGAATGTGCGAGGTTGCTGGCTCTCAATGTTGAGCATTATCAATCTAAGTTCGGCGAACTGCCTCTTGACGAGACTCTTGCTATGATTGGCATGACCAAGCCCAATGAAGAGCAGCTTCAGCTAATGACCGATGGAATGGAGATTTTTGTTGGAGTATTGGGCAATATTGTTGCTGGGATCGGAGAGGCGAAGCATTAAGGCATGTGGCTTGCCAAAAGGGTGCTACTAATGGAGCAAGGGTATGACGGACAAGGCAGGGTTATTCTAGACATAATCTAGACACGATCCCTTATATGCGCGGCTTATGTTTCCTAACCACTTGAATTGTTTGGCGTCCCCAACGAGATTCGAACTCGTGTTACCGCCGTGAAAGGGCGATGTCCTAGGCCTCTAGACGATGGGGACTTTGACTAAAAAAGCTCTTTTGGTGGAGATAAGCGGGATCGAACCGCTGACCTCTTGCATGCCATGCAAGCGCTCTCCCAGCTGAGCTATACCCCCTGTATCTCGAAAGAGCGCGCATTATATTGATGCATACCATGCTTGTAAAGCGCAATGAATGTTCTCGGCATTGATCTGATTCTTCGGACAGCGTTTGCACTTATCAGATGACCGGCAGATATTCGGTTATCTCGCCAAGCAATAGAAATTTCCTCCAAAATAAGCAACCCGGTTTGGTTGTGCTGATGTGAGGTACAGATGAACCAACATCTCCATTCTGTCCGTCACAGCAATGATCTTGCCGCGGTTCAGTCAGCTTCAGGGCAAAGTTCCAGTATCACCTCCAGAGAAGCACATGCCTGTGCGCGCATGCCAGCTCCGGACAAATCCCCAAGGTCGCCGAGCCGCGCGATTTCTCTGTGCATCTTAAGCAAGTCCTGACGCCTGCTGTTTCGCCATGCCAGCGCGAGGTTCACGACCTCATGCGGCGAGGCCATATCTTTGTCTTCGCTGAAATCCAGCGATTCGACTTTGCCGATAAGTTCCCGGAACGGTTTCAATATCGAGTCGACATGGCGCACCCACACCCATCCGGCGATCCATAGCACCAGAATATTGATTGAAACCAGACCAACTACACCCACCAGCGCGGTTTTGAGTAGCAACGGCAAAATGTCCTGTCTACCAGAAATTTGCACCCGGTAAAGATTGGCATCCACTATCTCGCTCATCTGCAGATACAACATCAATAAAGTGCCGGCTATCAGCAGTATCTCGAGCGTGACCAGAGCTACCAGCAATCCCTTTTGCACTTTATCGTCCAGATAAATGGTGCGCCGTTTGACGCGATTGAATCTTGGCATCGTGCTCATAAACTGCGGCCTTCATTGCATAGTGGAATAGCAACTCCAAAGGTGAATGCATGGACATAACCTAGAATCGCATCAGGCCGAATAGTTTGATGGGAAATTCCATGCAATAAAACGTCAAAGCGCATTCCCGCCTGGACTGAAATAGTGACTTGGCACATCTTATAGACGCACTTCACGCTCTAGCTCCTTGAGATGCGCTATTTCGGCTGACGCGTCTTGCTGCGCTGCAAGTTTCATCAGCGCTGCCTCTGCTGTTGCGTGTATGGCGCCGTAGTGATTTTTCAGCCGGGTGATGCCATGCATGATTTGCCGCTCCTCCTGCTTGAGCTGATCCTTTGCGCGTATCGGAACTGGTGCAACAAGCCCTTGTTCGATAAACATCTCCAGATTGCGCGCAAAGCGGTACAAAGGACCTGCGATGCAAAAGCCGGTATAAAGTGAAATTACAAAGGTGATAACACCAGACAAGGTCACCAACAGCAGGCCCGCCACCAGCAAGGTGGGTACCAGATGCTCCTGGCTCAGACTGTAGGAGCGGATAATGGTGTCGTAACTCACTCCTGACTGGTCGGTGATAAAAGCCAGTACCAGCACCATGCTGAGACAAGCCAACATTCCGATGAACAGTGCGACCCTGGAGACTAGCCTTACGCGCAGCAATAAATGTTTATTGTCCTCGGTGGGCTTGGATATTTTCAGATTCAAATGCAATGTTCCGTTTGGTTGAGCATGCGTAAGCCACAGAGCTTTTAGACTCCTGGTCAAGACCTGCTGTGCAAATATTTTTGGACACGAGCCAGCACCATTTCGCGTGGGAACAATGCCAGCACGGCATCCACCGACGGAGTGTGAGTCTGCCCGACCAGCATCACACGAAGTGGCATCGCCAGCTTGGGCATCTTTAAATTATGTTTGGCCAGCATTTCCTTGATCAATGCGGCCAGCGCCGGAGCTTCCCAGCTTACATCTGCGAAGCGTGCGGCCAGTTCGCGCAACGCCGGAACCACCTCCGGAATCAGGTGCTCATCCAGCAATTCCGGGGCCGGATGTATCTCGATGTAGTACACCTCTGCTTCATCGGCCATTTCGAGCATGGTCGCGACCCGCTCCTTGTACAATGCCACCACCGCTTCCAGCCGTGGCGAGACACTCACCGGTACGCCGCGGTCTGTTAGGTGCTTGCGCACCAATCCTGCCAAACGGGAATTGTCTGCAAGCTTGATGTAGTGCTGGTTCAGCCAGCGCAGTTTTTCCGGGTTGAACTGCGCGGCCGATTTGCTGATATGGCGCAGGTCGAACCATTCGATGAACTGCTGCACCGTAAATACCTCTTCGTCGCCGTGCGACCAGCCGAGGCGTGCCAGGTAATTGACCAACGCCTCTGGCAGAAAACCGTCCTCTGCATATTGCATCACGCTGACCGCGCCATGCCGCTTGGAAAGTCGCTCTCCGTCACTGCCTAGGATCATCGGGACATGAGCATATTGCGGCAGTTTCGCTCCCAGGGCCTTGAGAATATTGATCTGTCGCGGCGTGTTGTTGACGTGATCGTCACCACGAATTACTTGCGTGATGCCCATGTCCAGGTCGTCCACTACCACGCAGAAATTGTATGTCGGAGTACCGTCGGCACGTGCAATGATCAGGTCATCCAGTTCGCTGTTCTCGAACATGATCCTTCCCTTGACCATGTCGTCCCAAGCCGCCACGCCATGTCTGGGATTCTTGAAGCGCACCACCGGCTTGATGCCATCTGGTGGAGCCGGTAACACTTTGCCCTGCTCGGGGCGCCAATGACCATCGTAGCGCGGCTTTTCCCCGCTGGCCCGCTGCGCTTCGCGCATTGCTTCCAGTTCTGCCGGTGTGGTGTAGCAATAATACGCCGTACCTTCATTCAGCATCTGCTGCAGCACCGCCTTGTATCTGTCCATGCGCTGCATCTGGTAAAATGGCCCTTCATCGTAATCCAGATTCAACCAGGACATCCCGTCCAGGATTGCCTGTACCGACTCCTGCGTTGAGCGCTCCAAATCTGTGTCTTCAATGCGCAGAATGAACGTGCCGCCCAGCTTGCGCGCATATGCCCATGAGAACAAGGCGGTGCGCGCGCCGCCGATATGCAGGTAACCGGTAGGACTGGGAGCGAAGCGGGTACGGATAGTCATAAATTGAACTGAAGTGCTTAAAACAAAGTGTGCATTTTACGGGCTTTGTTCTGTACGCGCACCTGATTATGTCTTGCGCAATTGACTGCGCTCGCTGCTATATGTTCTAATCCGCGCCCTCTTTTGGGCGGTTAGCTCAGCGGTAGAGCACTGCCTTCACACGGCAGGGGTCACAAGTTCGAACCTTGTACCGCCCACCAGCCTAATCAAAATCTTATCTAGTTTTTCTCGAAATCACTTTCACGTGGTGACTATTTGGTGACTAAATGGTGACCATGCGAAAAAAATGTAGCTACAAAACGCCCCATAATGAATACTGCACACCATTTTTTTGCCCATTTTTTGAGCAATTTTCAATTTGAATACTGCTTTTTTTCTTCGTGAGTGAGCACGGTCAATTTGAATACTGCCTCATTTTGACTCAATAGAGTTTGGTGACTATTTTCTGGAACGTGGTGACTAGCGTCTACGTTGAGTGGTGACTAAAAGAGGCTTCGAATGGTGACCAATACTTCAATTGAAGATCAGCTTCTTTTGAGCCATTGCTGAATACTGCACGAAGACACCTTGGACAAAATAATTATAGATTTAAGAAAGTGGTGACTATTAGTGATTGTTCATATATCAGGATATTGGCAGGGTGCTAAAGCCGCTGAGTACCAGAAGAGAACTCATGCTGTTTGTTGAATTGCACCACAGATTGACCCACTTTTTGCATTTTGTGATGAACCATCAAAAGCTCAATAGGTGTGAATAATTCAATGTTAAGTTCTTCGATATGGGTCATAATCCGATGCAACTATTTGACCTGACTGGGTCAAGTTGCGATGCAATTCAACAGAGTTGTCACCGCAGTGACGAGGAGGCGAGGCGATAGGCCGGGTAAATTGAATCGCTGACAGAAAAATTCAGAAACAAAAATGCGCGGAAAGACCGCGCATTTTTTATGTCCATATGTGGGGTGAAAAGGGGTTTTTCTACAGCTTCAACGTCAAGTTGAGCGGCGCGCGGTTTTTGGCGCGTCCGCTCGAACGCTGTGTTGGGCTGCGGCACGTCTCTTCATCGGCTGTGGAATGAATTCAATTTTGAGCGTACAGCCTACAGCATCGGCATATCTCTTGAGTGATGCCATGGAAGGCGCATGCTTCCCCGCACCTTCTAGTCTTGAAACGGCGCTCTTCGTGGTACCCATGCGATCAGCCACTGCTTCTTGAGTAAGTCCAGCGCGTGTCCGAGCGGAGAGCATTTCGTGCGCGAGAGCGTACTCGGTTTCAAGAGCATCATAGGCTTCGCGAAAACCACGGCGTTTCGATGCCTTTTCAAGAAAAGCTTTTTGATTGTGCGGCACCGGGTCGTATTTAAGATTAGTCATTTTGTATCTCCTTCATTCGCTTGCGCGCAAGCTTGGTTTCCTGCGCTGGTGTTTCCTGTGATTTTTTAATGAAAGCGTGCAGTATCACCACGCGCTGCCCGACAAGAAAACAGTAGAACGCTCTTCCGATGCCTGATTTTCCGCGCGGGCGTAACTCGAACAACCCGCCACCAAAGGCGCGTGAATGGGGTAAACGCAAATTCGGGCCGTGCTCGACAAGAAGTTCGACAATTCTTGCATAATCTGCGACAACATCCACAGGCCAAGCCTCGACAGTGGCTTGCACTTTTGCATGAAAGTATTCGATGGAATATGTCAGGTTCTAAGGTTAGCAAACATGCTAACCACTGTCAATGCCAGAGGCACTCAGTTTTTTGGTGCCCAACGAGGCTGTAGAAAAAGCCAATTTTCGAGAAAAATTGCTTTGTAACTTATTGATGTTGAATTGCACCACCGATTGGCCCACTCTTTGCATTTTGCGATGAACCACCAAAAGCCCAACAGGAGTGAATAATTCAATGTGTTATGTTCTTCAAGGTGGGGCATTATCCGATGCAACTATTTGACCTGGGTGGGTCAAGTGACGATGCAATTCAACAAGTCTGCTCTTCGGCCTGAGCCGCCGTTGGCGTACTGCGTCACCTAGGTCAGCTATGCATCGTACACCGGCCATTGGCAAGGAATGTAGCTGAGTGGCCGCTTTCTCAAATTGCGACTGCGTACTTTTGACAAATACCAGTCCTTCAAAATTCCAGCGGACGTTCAGCGTGTAGCTAACCGGCGCTGCGCGGCTTTATAGCGCAGTATCCAGCGACCGAAGGGTGCGAAGTTGAGCGAAGGTTATGCCACGACATCACTTGGCCCCCAATGATGACAATGACAGCACTATCCCCTCAACAGACAGAAAGACATCTTCCCCAACTTCTTCTCGGCTGAGTATTCCGTGATGCAAGGCACTGGCCACTCGAAATGCCGCATCCATACCAACGTACTGCGAATAAAGCTTTCGTGATATGCCGTTGTGGAACTCGTGAATTTTCTCATTAAGTTCGAAGATGTCGATTTCTTTGTTCTCCCAGCGCACGAACTGTTCCTGTAGCGCACGGGTGGCGATAGACAACTCTCTTTCATATGCTACCTCGGCGAATTGCCGAAGCATCTTCTCTAGTTTTTTCGACATCTTCCGTAACACGAAACCACCTCAGGCTGTTGGGGCATAACGTTAAATTAAGGGGCGCGCTTCAGCGCGTCCCTCTTGAATGTAGGGTTAGGGCACATTTTGTTAGTTAATGTAGTCTTCAAAATACCGTTTAAGATCTTTAATGCGTGTTTCAGTATGGTGATGCATGCAGTTAGCGTAATCCATTTCCCCAATTGAGCCTCCCTCACCATATGGGCCAGCCTCATAAATGCAAGACGTATCTCTAAAATTAATCCATGCTCGCTGTGCATCTCGTAAGCGAGATTTCCTCCCTGGATGTTCCTCAGAGTTAATTAATTTTTTGAATAAACTATTTAACTCTGCGTCAGCCTTCCGAAATCTTTTAGCTGCAGATAGATTTATTGAAAGTTGCGTTCCTTGTATAGAACTTTCATCTTCAATTGTTAGATTATTGTCGGCTTGCACTGGTGTAATAATTATAAGCAAGAGGGCGGAAATTAAATATTTATTGGATATATGCATGGGTTGGTTTCCCCTAACGTGAAGTTGAGGGGCTGCGCCGCTTTTGCGCAGTCACCTCGAACGTAGGGTTATGCGGCATTCTCTGGAATGCTTGCCCAAACAGTTTGCTTGCTTGGCGTTTCACGGGCGTATCTGACTAATGCGTAGCGAAGGAATCACCGGCAAGAGTAAGGGGCGATATTTTACGAAATCCATGGAACGCAAAGTTTCGTTAGCATACTGCCCAGAGCAAATTTCTTTCCATGAACTATCTGAGGTATTTGAAATAATACCAAGAAATTGCTGAGTCCAAGTTGCGGAAGCTTTGCGCATTTTGGCGGTGGCTTCCTCCTCAGATAGCCCCTCTAGTTTTTTAAGGTGTTCTTTGATTTGGCCACGAAGCTCAAGAATTGCTGCCATATTTTTCTCACTCCATTCTGCAATGGCACTTTGAAATGGCTTGGCATAGTCTGGGTATTTTTTTGTGCAGTTTTCAATTGCCGCGCTGTGATAAGTGTCCCAATCTATTTGCACGAGAATCTGCCAAATCATCATGGGGTCTCCTTTTTCTGCAACCGCGTTTCCCATCGTGAACAAGACTACGAACAATAGTATGTATTTCCTCATCATTGACCCCTCATGAGCGTGGATATTAGACCTGCCGCATAACGTGGAGGTAAGGGGCTGCGCTTTAGCGCAGTCCCAGCGCAGCGAAGCGGAGCGAACTTGACCGTAGGGTTAGAGATCATAAAGTGCCCATGAGTCTATGACTTCACCATTGTATTTGAAGACAACCATCCAATTACCCAGTGTGGTATCCCTTCCTGGCGGGACTGTTGAAACTATAAGATTGGCAATATCGTTTTTTATAGCAGTATCCACGATCTTTTCATCGACGCAAACCGAAACAAAGAGAGACTGAAAGTCATCTTGAATTTCAGCGTACGGACTGCTCCAGCGACCATTGCAAAAGGCACCATCAGATAATTTCTCTACGACATGCTCAAGCATCTGGTCCGTAATCATGATCTCTAACGTTAGAGTTAAACAGCATCACGCACAGCGGATCGATAATGATCCGCAGCACTTGTAAGCGTGATGGCTGTTTGAACGAATTGTTCGTCGG
>Ga0224495_10001425_pt1 | contig 16873 bp, 17 predicted proteins | sample SF_Jul11_sed_USG_FD_168128 | JGI IMG/M metagenome (GOLD analysis project Ga0224495, IMG submission 168128) | Sediment microbial communities from San Francisco Bay, California, United States - SF_Jul11_sed_USGS_4_1 | ecosystem: Environmental > Aquatic > Marine > Sediment | place: USA: California... | reverse complement strand
CCGGCTTCTTCGCTGCTGCTTTTTTCGCAGCTGGCTTTTTAGCAGCGGCCTTTTTTGCTGCCGGCTTCTTCGCTGCTGCTTTTTTCGCAGCTGGCTTTTTAGCAGCGGCCTTTTTTGCTGCTGGCTTCTTCGCTACCGCTTTTTTCGCAGCTGGCTTTTTAGCAGCGGCCTTTTTTGCTGCTGGTTTCTTCGCTACTGCTTTTTTAGCTGCCGGTTTTTTGGCTGCTGCTTTTTTTGCTGCTGGTTTCTTCTTTGCTACCATTTTATTTCTCCTTCAATTATGAAAGTTAAAAACATAGCACTTCTTACCTCTACTGCACCTCCAGCCCGCGCTTAATATCAAGCGAGGGCCAAAGCCATTACCTTAAGTCAGTTTAGCGATGAAAACGCTAATCCCAGGACAACGCGCCACCGGTTTGATATTCGGTTACACGGGTTTCAAAAAAATTTTTCTCTTTTTTCAGATCTATCATTTCCGCCATCCAGGGGAACGGATTCGTCGCACCCTGAAACAATACGTCCACCCCAATTTGCTGGCAGCGGCGGTTTGCAATAAAACGCAAATACTCTTTGAACATACCGGCATTCAGGCCTAGCACACCGCGAGGCATTGTATCTTCCGCATAAGCATATTCAAGCTCGACACCCTTTTGCATCAAACCGCGTACCTCATCACGAAATTCGGCAGTCCACAGATGCGGGTTTTCCATCTTAATCTGGTTGATTACATCCACACCAAAATTCAAGTGCATCGACTCGTCACGCAGAATGTACTGGTATTGCTCGGCAGCACCGGTCATTTTGTTCTGACGCCCCAGTGCGAGTATTTGCACAAAACCAACATAGAAGAACAGTCCCTCCATAATGCAGGCAAACACAATCAGGCTGCGCAACAGATCACGATCAGTTTCCGGCGTACCTGTCTTGAAGGCAGGATTGGTCAACGTATCTATGAATGGCAAAAGAAATTCATCCTTGGCGCGAATGCTAGGCACCTCGTGATACATATTGAAAATCTCACCTTCATCCAAACCCAGGCTCTCAACGATATATTGATATGCGTGAGTGTGTATCGCTTCCTCAAATGCTTGGCGCAACAGGTATTGGCGGCATTCTGGATTGCTAATGTGACGATAGGTTCCGAGTACAATATTATTTGCTGCCAAACTATCTGCAGTAGAAAAAAAACCGAGATTACGTTTGACGAGAAGCCGCTCATCTGCGCTCAATCTCTCACTTTTCCATAATGCGATGTCTGCAGTCATATTCACTTCCTGCGGCATCCAGTGATTGGCGCAGGCAGCTATATATTTCTCCCATGCCCATTTGTATTTAAATGGAACCAGTTGATTCACATCCGCCTTACAATTGATAATGCGCTTATCTTCTACACGTATTCGTGCAGCAATCGTCGGGACTTTTTGAACAACCTGTGCCGCCAACCTTTCTTCGCCCACATTCGCATAAGTCCGCGGCACCGCCGGTGATCCAGCAAACGAACCACTCATCAAATCACCAGACAGCCTTGCCGCCGGATAAAAGCTTTCTTCCAATGTCAGCATTCCCACTACCTCCCACTATCCATTTATTATCATGTTGTCGTTCTTCTCATCTTAAATTTGCGACTATTGGCAAGCCTCACAGTCTGGGTTGTCAATCGAACAAAACTGGGTTTCCTCTGCCACACCGCTATTGGCGGGTACAGCATTCAATGCGCCAGCCCGACCGGTTGACTTTTCAGCTGAGGTTGCACCCATTGTGCGCAGGTAATATGTAGTCTTTAATCCGCGCAGCCATGCCAACTTATATGTCTCGTCCAGTTTTCGGCCTGACACCCCGGCCATATAAATATTCAGCGATTGCGCCTGATCTATCCATTTCTGGCGACGCGATGCAGCTTCAATTAACCAGTTTGGCTCAACCTCAAATGCAGTTGCGTACAAGTTACGCAACTGCGAAGGCACCCGGTCGATCTTCGCCAGGCTACCATCGAAATACTTCAAGTCGGCAATCATCACCTCATCCCACAAATCCAATTGCTTCAGATTAGCCACCAAGTGATCGTTGATGACCGTAAACTCGCCCGATAAATTCGATTTGACGAAAATATTCTGGTACGTCGGCTCTATGCAAGCAGACACGCCGATGATATTGGAGATAGTAGCCGTAGGTGCTATGGCTATGCAGTTGGAGTTACGCATGCCATGTTGCCTGATACGCGCACGCAATGCATCCCAGTCCATTGTGGAGGACATATCCACCTCGACATAACCACCGCGTTCCTGCCGCAACATCTCCAGAGAATCTTGCGGCAGGATGCCGCGATCCCACAAACTTCCGCGATAAGTGGCATAACGGCCACGCTCCTCCGCCAGCTCTGTTGACGCCCAATATGCGTAATAACACACCGCCTCCATCGAGCGATCAGCAAACTCAACCGCCGCTTCCGATGCATAAGGCACACCCAAATCATGCAAACAATCCTGAAAGCCCATGATACCCAAACCCACCGGGCGATGTTTCAGATTCGAGTTGCGCGCCTTACCCACCGCGTAGTAATTGATATCAACAACGTTATCCAGCATACGCATCGCAGTATTAACCGTGCGGCGCAACTTGTCATGGTCGATCCGCCCCGCCTTCTCGTGCCCCCTGGGATAAAGATGTGCTACCAAATTGACCGAACCCAGATTGCATACCGCAATTTCTTCGTCGCTGGTATTCAGAGTAATCTCGGTGCACAAGTTGGAGCTGTGCACCACGCCTACGTGCTGCTGCGGCGAACGGATATTGCAAGGATCTTTGAAGGTAATCCACGGATGCCCGGTCTCGAACAACATGGTCAACATCTTGCGCCACAGGCTGGCCGCAGGAACCCTCTTGAACAACTTGATTTCTCCGCTGGCTGTTTTTGCTTCATAGGCCAGATAGGCCTTTTCGAATTCCATACCAAATTTTTCATGCAAATCCGGCACGTTGGATGGCGAAAACAATGTCCAATCGCCACCCTCCATGACTCTCTTCATAAACAGATCCGGAACCCAGTTCGCAGTATTCATGTCGTGGGTGCGGCGACGGTCGTCGCCAGTGTTTTTGCGCAGATCCAGAAATTCCTCGATATCCAGATGCCAGGTCTCAAGATAAGCACACACCGCGCCCTTGCGCTTACCGCCCTGATTAACCGCCACAGCTGTATCATTCACCACTTTCAGAAAAGGCACCACGCCCTGGGACTGACCATTAGTTCCTTTAATATGTGCACCGAGGGCACGCACCTGCGTCCAATCATTACCCAGCCCGCCCGCATATTTCGCAAGCAACGCATTCTCCTTGATTGCCTCGTAAATACCATCCAGATCATCCGCTACCGTAGTCAGGTAACACGAGGAAAGCTGCGAACGTTGCGTGCCAGAATTAAACAAAGTCGGTGTGGAGCTCATAAAATCAAAGCTGGAAAGCAAGCGGTAGAACTCAATCGCACGCGCATCTCGGTCGATCTCATTAAGCGCCAAACCCATGGCAACGCGCATAAAAAACGCTTGAGGCAATTCGATACGATGATTTTCGATATGCAGGAAGTAGCGATCATACAAAGTTTGCAGGCCAAGATAACCAAACTGCAGATCGCGCTGCGCATCCAGTTCCTTGGCAAGTCGCTTTAAATCAAACTGCGCCAAGCGCGCATCCAGCAAATCCGCCTTGATTCCCCGTTTGATGAATTTCGGAAAGTAGGTCGCATAGCGGGTTGCCATATCTCCCGGCGTAATCTCTTCGCCCAGCGTTTCACTGCAAATATTATTAAGTAACAAGCGCGCCGTAACAAAATTATAGGCCGGCTCTTTCTCAATCAGTGAACGTGCAGAAAGCACCAGGCACTTGCGCACCTCATGCAATGCAACACCATCATACAGATCCTTGAGCGTCAGCTTCATCACAGCATCGGCACTAACCACATCCCCCAAACCAGCACACGCATCCTGAACCAATGCCGAAAAACGAGCCATATCGAGCGGCTTGGACACCCCATCCTCACCCGTAACATTAATAACATGAGCAGGTTCTTTGCTTTTCGACTTAGCCCGGGAACGGGAACGCTCTTCACGGTATAAGACATATGAACGGGCAACATCATGCTCACCCGAACGCATCAGGCCTAATTCAACCTGATCCTGAATATCCTCGATGTGCAACGTCCCGCCGTGCGGCTGACGGCGCACAAGAGCCGACACAACGCCATCGGTCAATTGCTCAACCATTTCGCGCACGCGCGCAGACGCGGCGCCCTGCCCACCGTTTACCGCGATAAACGCTTTGGTCAGCGCAATCGAAATCTTGGCAGGCTCAAAAGCAACCACCGAACCGTTGCGTCGCACTACTTTATACTGATCGAGCAAGCTGGATGTGACTGGAGAAAAAGAATCTGGAGCTTCGTTGGCATAAGCCGGAGAGGTGGAAACACTGTTAGTAGCGGCATACAACATACACTTACTCCCTTGAAAACCCAGTTATCCCGAAAACCAAAAACCACTATATCTAGTATTTTTTTTAAGCGGCGGGGCTAATTGTAGTAGGTCAAAAAAATTTTGCAAGCAAAAAATAACATGCGTAATTACAGGATGGCTTTCGAGCGGTGGGAAAATCACTTGCCGCACCACCTCCCTCCTGTTCATTTAGACTGCGTTAAGCTTAGCAAGTAGCGCTCCCAATCAAAACTGGAGCCGGGGTCGGTCTTGCGTTGCGGCGCAATATTGCTGTGCCCTGCAATACCACGAATCGGATACCTGGCGCGCAATGCTATCGTCAATTGGCCAAGCGCTTCATATTGTGCATCTGTAAAGGGCACCTCGTCACCACCCTCCAATTCGATACCAAGCGAGAAATCATTGCAGCGCGACATTCCCTGCCAGCAAGACTCCCCCGCATGCCAAGCTCGCTTCAGGCAGGAAACAAACTGAATTACTCTCCCATCCCGTTGTACAAAAAAATGCGCGGAAACTTTCAGGTTGGCAATAGTTGCGTAATACGGATGTGCGGCAATATCCAGTGTGTTGGTAAACAGCCGCTGCACGCCATCACCGCCAAACTCTCCCGGCGGCAAGCTGATATTGTGTATCACCAACAACTCGATAGCACACTGAGGGCGATCATCGCAGTTTGGAGACGGAATATATTCGCCGCCAACCAACAATCCTTGAGCATCAATCAGTAGCATCTTCCTCTCCACCCGGTGCTTTAATCCCCAAGCGCTCCATCCTGTAACGCATGGCACGAAACGTCAAACCCAGCAATTTAGCGGCTGCTGTGCGATTAAAACGGGTCTGCTCCAGCGCTTCCAACAAAGCTTGTTTCTCAACCTTATCCAGATACTCTGAAAGCGGGTATTTACTACCCAAAGAAGTGCGATCAGGCTGGCTTTTCTCCTCAGGCTCAAGCAACAGGTCTTTGTCATCGATCACACCGCCCAAGCTGAGCGCCAAAGCACGTTCAATGATATTCTCCAACTCGCGTACATTTCCGGGAAAACTATAGCCTTGCAGAGACAGCAAGGCACTTTTTGAAAAATGCACACCTTCATCAGGACGCAAACGCTCTAATATCCGCAGCGCAATCTCTGGAATATCCTCCCGCATTTCGCGCAACGCTGGCATTTGAATCGGAATTACATTCAGGCGATAGTACAAATCCTGGCGAAACTTTCCTTGCCGAACACATTCGCCCAGATCACGGTGTGTCGCGCTGATAATACGCACATCCACAGCCTGCTCGCTGCTCCCACCAATCTTTCGTACGCGCTTCTCCTGTATCGCTCGCAACAGCTTAACTTGCATATCCAACGGCAAATCAGCCACTTCATCAAGAAACAGCGTACCCCCGTTTGCTGCCTGAAAGAAACCGTCCCGCTCTTTGTCAGCCCCGGTAAAAGCACCTTTTTTGTAACCAAAAAACTCGCTCTCCATCAGATTCTCGGGGATTGCACCACAATTCACTGCAATAAATGATTGGTCATGTCGCACACCGCTTTGAACAATTAGCCGCGCAGCCAATTCCTTTCCGCTACCAGATTCGCCGCTGATATGCACTGGAGCCTGACTACGAGCCACACGCATAATCAAATCGCGCGCCTTGTGCATGGCTGGGGAACACCCAAGCAACTCTTTATCACCCGATGTGGTCACTTGCGGAAGTTTGAGCGCCGATTTCACCAGGGCGCGCAGTTGATCAAGAGAAACCGGCTTGCTTAAATAATCGAATGCCCCGGCCTTAAGTGCAGTAACAGCATTCTCCGTATTTCCATGCGCAGTAATCACAGCCACCGGAACATCAAGATTGTTTTGCGCGATATATTGAACCACCTGCAATCCGTCACCGTCAGGCATGCGCATATCAGTCAGACACAAGTCGAAATGACGGATTGCCAACATCTTCAGAGCCTCCTGCACATTGACAGCCTTATCCACCGCCAACCCCATTTTGTTCAGTGTCAATTCCAGCAACTCCAGAATATCGGCCTCGTCGTCTATCAATAGCACCCTGGCTTCCTTCTCCTGTTCGCTAGCCGCCATACTCTCGCCTCCCACCTTCATTATTATGCCCGCCAAATGTTATTCGGAAACACGCGCCCGGCAATCCACCCCCACCGTCCACACATTCCATTCGCCCGCCATTCGCTTCACACAACTCTTTGGCGATGTACAAGCCCAACCCGGTACCATCAGTCGCAGTGGTAAAAAATGGCTCAAACAATTTACTTTTTTGTTCCGTAGTGATGCCAGGACCGTCATCCTGCACATCCAACACGCTGTTCCCGTCTTCCACTTTCATCGTCAGCCGCAAACTGCCCGGTAGCTTATGTCCATAGCGCAAAGCGTTACGGCATAAATTCCACAATATCTGTCGCAAATGGCCACGATCGAAAACGACTTTTATTCCAGGCATTCCCGACAGCATGATTACATCGGCCCGGACGCGCTCCGCCAAAACAAATTCATCCACAAAAGTACGTAGCATCATGTACAGGTCAAACTCTTCGAGTTGCACACGGTCTCTGCGATTCAATTGCATCACGTCATGCACGATCTGATTAATACGCTTGGTGTTATCCAGCACGATTTGCAGCAAGCGCTGATGCTTTGCATCGCCATACTCTTCGTGCAGCAATTCAGCCGCATAACTGATCGCTGACAGTGGATTACGTACTTCATGTGCAATATTCGCGGTTAAACGCCCCAAAGCCGCTAACTTGATTTGCTGTGCCTCCGCGCGCACGCGTTGCATATCTTCCAAAAATATTATTGCGCCGCGCGCCGAATCCCGGTCGATTGCGACAAAACGCAACCTGGCTTGAACACCCTCGTCCAATTGCATAGTATCCAGACTAGCCAGCCCGGTCTTTCTCCACTTAACATACTGCTCAAAAAGAACCGGGAAATTTTCCTGCAATGAACTTCCCATGTTTGCACTTTTACGCAACAGCCGCTCGGCGCGAAGATTCATTTGTATAATCATTCCCGCCCAGTCAACCACCAATACGCCGTCCTGCATATCGCGCATAACCAGGCGATTCGCCTCGGATAAACTGACCAAAGCGCGACCTCGGAGCTGTGCTAGCTTCTGGCTGTCAACCGCGTACTTCGCCAAAGTATGCGCCAGCCATGCCACAGCAAAATAGGCAATGCATAACAATCCAACCTGCACATACTGCGCCACATCGGCATCGGCATACAACACAGCATAAGAATGTTCCAGCAATGCGGCAATACTGGTTAGTGCGGCAAAAAACAGTGTGATCCTGCCGCGACTGATCATCCCGGCAGACGCCAACGAAACCAGCAGCAGCAGCCCCACATTGCTCTGTATACCTCCACTGGCATGGGAAATCACCGATATACAAGCAATGTCACCGCCCATTTGAATGGCCAATTGCCAGGAAAACCGAGGCCAGTGCAAACGTAAAGTGACAAAAGAAGCCGCCACAATTGCGACATAAATCAGGCTGGCAAAAAAGAAAATCGTCCAGTTACGCGCACCCAACGCCATTTCCGAACCGAACGCACCGACAAGAAATACAAAAATACTGGCGAGAGTCAGCCGGTATAAGTTGAAATATCGTAGCGAGTGCCAATAATCAGCCGTAGCCTTCTCTGCAACAATATTGTCGGGCGTCACATTCAAACCGAGCCTTTCCCGCAGCGACTCGCGCGGCAACGTTTACCTACGAAAAGCATCACGATGCTCCGTTCCACAAAAAAAGTGCCCCTCAAACTGGATGCTCTCCCCCTTTGGCAAGTGCATCCCACAATAAGTGCAGCGCACCATATTCTCGACTGCAGACTCGTCGGGTAATGAAGAAGTACTTTTTCGATAAGACCTTATCAGCAGATAAACTAACACCACAAGAGCAATTATCAGCAATAGGCGAGTCATTTGAGCACACTCCTTGTAACAATATTCAACAACAGCCGCGCAACCGCGAGGCGGGCACTGCCATATTACGCCATCAAAGCCACACTTTTCACTTGGGCAAACACCTCCATTCCTTGCACCAGACCGAGCTGATCCCGCGAGCGACGGGTGATACGCGATAACAATGTGTGATCGCCGATTGACAGAAGTACATTCACCTTTTCCGGACCCTCATCGCATATCGCATTGATACTCGCAGCAAGTACGTTGCTAATGCTGGATCCCTGTGGAACCATGGTAGCAATACTCACATCACGCGCCAGTACCCGTACACGAGCCGACTCCCCTGCTACTCGTTCGATTTTGCTCACCCACAAATTTCCACCGTTAAAATCCAGCCGGGTCAGCTGATATGCCTCATCATGTGCCGCCACTCTGGTGTCGATCACTGCAGAAGCATCATCAAGATGCGCGATCGGCAAGTCAAGCCTCGCCAACGTATTGCCAAGTGTACCGTTGGCGATGACCCCCCCCTGCTCCAGTAGAACCAGATGATCGGCCAAGCGCGTTACCTCCTCCAGAGAATGGCTCACATAGACCACCGGGATATCCAACTCACGATGCAACCTCTCCAGATAAGGCAGGATATCCTGTTTACTAGCATAATCCAAAGCAGAGAGCGGTTCATCCATCAACAGCAAGCGAGGGCTAGTCAGTAGTGCACGACCGATAGCGACTCGCTGCCGCTCTCCTCCCGACAAACCTGCTGTATCGCTTCGATCTAATATTTCGCTCAACCCCAACCACTCTACCACCTGCTCCAACTTCACGTTCCGTTGCTTCGCTGGAGTGCGTCGCCAGCCATATTCCAGATTATCCCGTACCGAAAGGTGCGTAAACAAATTTGACTCCTGAAACACGTAACCCAAGCGGCGACGATATACCGGTAAAAAATTTGTTCCTTCCTGCCACACCTCACCTTGTATCCGCAGCATGCCGGCCGCCCGCTCCAATCCGGCAATACAGCGCAACAGGGTAGTTTTACCGGAACCCGATGGGCCAAACAATGCAGTAATACCATGCATCGGCAACTGAATATCCGTATGCAGCAAAAAACCGGGATAAGCAAGATCGAAACGGGCGTGAATCATTTGCGCCGACCTGTCGGATTAATGGTGTACAAGGCCAGTAAAGCTACAAAGGCAAATACCACCATCGCTGCAGATAATCCGTGCGATCTCGCATATTCCATTGCTTCTACATGATCGTATATTTGTACCGACACCACACGTGTCTGATCCGGAATATTGCCTCCTATCATCAGTACCACGCCAAATTCACCGACCGTATGCGCAAATCCAAGCACTGTGGCCGTAAGGATGCCTGGTTTGGATAATGGCAACATTACACTAAAAAAGATGTCTAGCGAGGAAGCGCGCAACGTAGCGGCTGTTTCAAGCGCTCGTTCGGGTACAGCCTCAAAAGCGTTTTGCAGCGGCTGCACTACGAACGGCAAGGAATAGAACACCGACGCAACCACCAACCCAGCAAAAGTGAATGGCAACAAACCCCATCCCATAGTTTGCATGAACACCCCCAACGGACCATCCGGCCCCATCGCCACCAGCAGATAAAATCCAATCACAGTTGGCGGCAATATGATGGGCAGAGCCACCACCGCACAGACCGGACCCTTCCACCACGAACGCGTTTGTGACAACCACCAAGCTAGCGGCATACCAACCAACAGCAAAATGACGGTCACTACTGTAGCCAGCTTGATAGTGAGCCAGATAGCTGAAAGGTCAGCGGCAGAAAATATATAATCCATGTCGCTATTTTACTTCCGCCGGCATCGTAAAACCGTAGCGAGACAGGATAATTCGCGCCTCATTACCCGAGAAGAATAATGCGAATGCCTGTGCCAGTGGGTTAGCTTCAGCTCGCTTGGTGATGATATAGCCCTGCTCAAGCGGTTGGTGCAATTCTTCTGGTATCAACACGTAGCTTCCTTGTCCGGCCAATTCGGGACCCAATACCAGCGACAGTGCAATAATACCCACCTGCGCGTTCCCGCTCTGAACGAACTGCACGGCCTGCGCGACATTTTCGCCGTAGACCAATTTATGTTCCACTTTATCCCACACGCCCATCGTCTTAAGCGCCTCCTCGGCGCGCTTTCCATAGGGTGCATGTTCGGGATTAGCGATGGCAATCTTCTGGACGGACGGATCGGCAAGGTATGCTAAAGTAAAAGAGGCAATGCCCTCCTTATAGCTCCATAGCACAATACGTCCCACGCCATAGGACTGCACTTTGGAACAGCCAAAACCATCCGCCTCTAACGCACGTGGAAATGTAATGTCAGCCGAGAAATACATATCATAGGGCGCACCCTGCCGGATTTGCGTGCTTAATTTGCCAGAGGACCCGTAGATAGTTTCTATTTGAGCCGTGGAGTGAGTGCGCTTAAACATCGTTACGATCTTGTCCAATGCGAACCTAAGGTCAGAGGCGGCGGCAATGGTGATTCTTTCTTCTGCTTTCGCTACTTGCCATGTTATAGACAGACCTATTAAAACAAGCAAAAATGTGACATAGCGGAGAACTATACAACCTCTCATAACAACGTGTTCCGATTCTCCGCGTGAGGCTTCTTAGCCACCCCAACGGATGGTAAGTTTGCTCGCAAAATCATATATCCGACAATTCCCGAAAAGAACGAACCCATAATAATTCCAAGGCGCTCGTCAAACATCAGGTTGACCCCAGTTTCCTCAAACGCAAGAGAGCCAATAAACAAACTCATGGTAAAACCAATTCCACACAAAGCTGAGGTGCCATACAAGGCTGACCAAGACATATTTTTTGGCAAGACAGCCAAGCCAAGCCTGATAGTTAACCAGCAAAAACCGAAAACGCCCACTTGTTTGCCAACAAATAGACCCACTGCGATACCTAACGGCACCCCATGAAAAAAATGCTCGGCGCCCACCCCTTTCAGGGTGACACCAGCATTGGCAAAGGCAAAAACTGGCAAAATAAAAAAAGCAACCCAGACATGAAGCTTCTTCTCCATCTCCTTTAACGGAGAGCAATTCCCGCCATTAACCGATCTTATCGGGATAAACATGGCCAGAATGACTCCAGCCAGCGTTGCATGCACTCCCGACTTAAGCAAGGCTACCCACATCACCATACCAACCATCACATAGGTGCCTTTTGACTCGATACCGCGCATGTTAAGCACAGCCAGCAGAAAAATGCATAATACTGTCACGATCAATGCAATAATCGAAATGTTTGCCGTATAAAATGAAGCAATGATCAGAATCGCCCCGATGTCGTCAAAAATCGCCAGCGAAGTGAGAAACAGCTTTAGCGACAATGGCACTCTGGAACCCAGAAGCGATAGAACACCAAGTGCAAAAGCAATATCGGTTGCAACTGGAATCGCCCAACCACCCATGGCTGCAGCGTCAGTGAAGTTAAAATAAGAATAGAACAGGGCTGGTACTGCCATACCGCCAACAGCGCCCATGCCGGGCAATACGATGTTACGCTTGTTCGACAACTCACCTTCGACAAGCTCGCGTTTCAATTCCAGCCCAACCAAAAAAAAGAAAACCGCCATCAGCCCGTCGTTGATCCAAAGCAACAGTGGTTTTGCAATCTCAAACAGCCCAACGCGAATCTCGACGGGTGTATCCAGAAGCAAAGCGTAATAGGAATGCATCGGCGAATTGGCCAGAAAGATAGCCAGCAAGGCTGCCAACATGAGAACAATCCCGCCGGCAGCTTCGGAACTGAAGAAGTCGGTTATGAAAGAATCCTGTTTATCGCTCATATGCTTTCTTGACCTGAAATTGTTGTTGGGAAGCACACCGGCAATAACCAATGGCATCATCCGTTTATTATTTTCGCATGTACCGGACGAAAAACTTTGCATTCTTCAGGATCGGATTCCAGATATGCGCCCTCGATCAGGTCGATGCAATAGGGAACAGCCGGGAATACCGCGTTCAGGCAATCATCGATTGCGGAAGGCTTGCCCGGCAGGTTAATGATCAAGCTCTTGCCGCGTATCCCGGCAGTCTGGCGGGACAGAATCGCCGTCGGCACGAATTTCAGCGACGCTATACGCATCAGCTCGCCAAAGCCCGGCATCATCTTGCTGCAGACCGCCTCGGTGGCTTCAGGGGTGACATCGCGCAGCGCAGGACCGGTACCGCCTGTGGTAACGATCAGGCTGCACCCTTCGACATCGCTCAACTCTCTCAGAGCCGTTTCGATCTGCGACTGTTCGTCCGGAATCACCCTGGCCACTGCCTCCCAGGGTGAGGTCAACACGCGGCTAAGCCAAGCGTGTATCGCCGGTCCGCCCTTGTCTTCGTATTCGCCGCGGCTGGCACGGTCGGAAACGGTCAGGATACCGATACGCGCGACCGTCATGATACCTCCTGAAATCCTGCTTTTTCCTGGAATACCGTACCATTGAGCAGCAATACGCTCACCTGAGTATCCGCTTCCAGTCCGGCGCTATTAGCCGGCACGACCATCAAACCGTCCGCCCTGGCCATCGACAGCAATATCCCGCTACCCTGCGACCCGGTGGAAGTCGCCGCGTATCCGCCCGGCTCTTGCGCCAGCGTCACCCGGATGAACTCGACACGCCCGGACTGATGCTTCACCTTGTGCGTCAATCTTGCGGTTATCGTACGGCGAAACAGACGCTCATGCCCCATCATGCGACGCAAAGCCGGGGCAACAAAATGTTCGAAGCACACCATGCTTGAGACCGGATTACCAGGCAATCCGAACACTGCTGTGGTATTCGTCGTACCGAATGCCATCGGATGACCGGGCTTCATCGCCACACGCCAGAATTTCATCTGCACCCCCAGCGCCTCGATTGTCGGCCGCACATAATCGTGCACCCCAACAGAAGTCCCGCCTGAAACCAGCAGCACATCGAATTTCAGCCCGCGTTGCAGATATTCCGCCAATTCGGCCGGGTCGTCCCGTGCGATGCCGAGCATCACCGGCTCCAGTCCCAGCGCCTGCACCTGCGCCATCAGCGCATGGCTGTTCGCATCGGGTATTTTGTTCGGATCGACTGGCTCATCCAGCCCTTCCAACTCATCACCAGTGGACAGGATCGCCACACGCGGCTGCCGATAGACCTGCATCTGTGCGCACTTCACCGTTGCCAGTATCCCGATCACGCCAGGCGTAATCTCGGTACCGGAATCCAGCACGACCTCACCGTCGCGCATGTTCTCGCCTTGCGGCCGGATGTCGTTACCCGGTTTGACTGCAACGTTGATCTGCACACGCTCACTCGGCAAGGCAGCGGTATCCTCGACGCGTATCACCGCATCCGCCCCTAGTGGTACCGGGGCGCCGGTCATGATGCGTGCACACTGTCCGGCCTGGATCTTGTTGCGCGGCATCTCACCCGCCCGAATGTCCTCGACGATATCCAGTATGGCCGGCACTTTCTCCTGATCGGCGCTACGCAGTGCAAATCCGTCCATCGCCGAGACATCGTAAGGCGGCAAATCACGGTTGGCACACACCTCTTCGGCCAGCACCCGCCCCAATGATTTTTCGATACCCACCCGCTCCGTATCCAGAACGGACAACGACTCGAGTATGATTCGCTGTGCCTCGCCTACCTGCAAATGCTCCATTACCTGCCTTCCCGTAACGTCAACGCAACTTCAACATCCTGCCGCGTATCCAGATCAAAAAAACTGCGCAGTTGCGGGTCGATACCAAGCAACTGCGATTCATTCACATACCTCACATCCAAGCGCGTCAGCAGCTCACGCAAACTGTGTTTGCCATCCCCGGCCAATAACTCGCTGATCACTGCAGAACAGCTGCGCGAGTAAAATGCCGCCAGCGGCTGTGGCTGCCCCTGCACCACCGGCACGACTGCCTGGCTGTCATCGCGCTGCTGCCAGAGATATTCCACTACTTCCGGCACAACGAATGGCATGTCACAGGCAACCGCAAATACCCAGGGCGTCTCTGCCTGCCTCAACGCTGCCGCCAGTCCGGCCAGTGGTCCGCCATCCCGCACTTCATCGCATACCTGTGGCAGCCCGGTTTCGATACGAGGTTGCCGTACGCTGACCAGTACACGCGGGAACAGCTGGCTCATGCTCGCGCTGACCGAGTCCAGCAGCGTCTGTCCGCCCAGCAGCAAATTAGCCTTGTCTTGCCCCATGCGACGCGAGTCGCCACCCGCCAGAATGATTGCGGTGCAACCCTCTATCATTTCCGGCCCAGCATGAATTGCACAATACCGGCGATGTCCTCCAGGCCGAAATGCGGCAACTGCGGATAGACATCGTCCATATCCGTCACGATCGCAACCAGTCCATCTTCTATCATGCAGCGTGGTTCGTTGTTGCATGCGCGGCGCAACACCTCAATCTTCACCCCCTGTGCATGAGAGAAGCCCTCTGCCAGCACCAGATCGGCCTCACCCAGAAAACGACGCGCCAGTTGTTCCGGTTCGCGCTGCTCCACCGCATCCGCAACCAGTTGTAATTCACCTGCAGTCACCAGCATGCTCATTGCGGCACCTGCCTGTTTATAGCGCCAGCTATCCTTGCCCGGCGTATCGAGCACCACCTTGTGATGCGCATGCTTGATGGTCGCCACGCGCAACCCCCTGCCGCTGAGTTCCCGCAGCAGCTTCTCAACCAGCGTGGTCTTGCCACAACCCGAATGGCCCACAAAGATAAATACTTTTGGCGTCATAATGAATATCAAGGCCTTTGCACAACGTCACGAGCGCCGGTCAGGCGCGGAGAAAAATGACGAGAAACCGGAGTGTATGGGTTATACATGAGAATTTCGAGTCGTTTTTCGACAAAGCATCACCAAGCGTAGTAGTTGTGCAAAGGGCTTTCATGGATGCTGCGTCACCCATGCTTCACCTTCAGGTGTGATCTCCTTCTTCCAGATCGGCACGCGTTGCTTGAGCTCATCGATCATCCAGCGGCACCCCTCGAATGCCGGACCGCGGTGTTCCGCACCTGCCGCGATGAACACGATATTGTCACCCGCATGCACCGTGGTGACGCGGTGCACGATACGCGCCTCAAGCAGGCCGAACTTCGACATCGCCTCTTCGCGCAGCTTGTTCATTTCCGCCAGCGCCATACTGCCATAGGCTTCAAAGCTGATCTCGCTGACACTGCGCCCCTCGGAAAAATCGCGCGCGCAGCCGAGGAAGGTGGCGATGCCACCGATGCGCTGCGAGGCGGCCTTCAATGCCATGACCTCCTCGTCCTGCGAAAAATCCTCCTGCTGGATGCGGACAGGAGACCTCGTTTCACTTTTACTCATCTCAGCCCCCCGAAAATTTCGCCATAAAGGCGATCTCATCGTTGTCTTGCAGTGCCATCTGCCTGTCGTGAACCTGGTTCTGGTTCACCGCGATGAAACTGACGATGCCGAACACGCTGGGATGCTGCGCACCGATATGTGCCATCACATCGTGCAGCGTCATGCCGGGTGTATATTCGAACTGCATCTCGCATGTCTGCACGCGATCCACCACCGGCCCGAAGAACAAAATTTTTATCATGCCGGTTCTTCCCCGCGCTTCGCTTGCTCCCTCAGCCAGGTTCCGCTCTTGCCGCCGCGCTTCTCTTCCAGTTGCACAAATTCGATCCGCATGCCGCGGTCGATTGCCTTGCACATGTCGTAGATCGTCAGCAGCGCCACGCTGGCGGCACTCAGCGCCTCCATCTCCACCCCGGTCTGCCCGGTGCAACTCACTGTCGTGACCACTTTAATCCCCACGCATCCCTCCGCATCGGGTTGCGTCACGTCGCTGAACTGCACATCCACGCCGGTCAGCGCCAAAGAATGGCACATCGGGATGATGTCCGGCGTGCGCTTGGCCGCCATCACCGCACCGACATCGGCCACGGTCAGCACGTCGCCTTTGGCGATACCGCCGCTACGGATGCGTGCCAGTGTTTCCGGCCGCATGCGCAGGATGCCGCTGGCAACTGCAACACGCCGGGTATCCGCCTTCTCCGTCACATCCACCATGCGCGCACGGCCCGATTCGGAAAAATGGGTCAGCTCGTCCATAACATAATCACCTGTCCAATAAAACCATCAGTTGCATACACTGCACGCGGCATCGCGGCTCAGCTTGCTGCGTATCACGTTCATGTCCAGCGCATTCACCGTCAGCAGCTTCCCACTCAGGCCGCGCTCGATGCCGGCCAGCAATTTGAGCGCTTCCGCCGCCTGCATCGTGCCTATGATCCCCGTCAGCGGCGCAAACACCCCGGTATTGGCGCAGCGCAGCTCCGCCGCCTGCGTGTCCTCCGGAAACAGGCAGTTGTAGCAGGCCGCTTCATCCCGGCGAAAATCGAAAACCGCCACCTGCCCGTCGAACTGGATCGCCGCACCCGACACCAGCGGTTTGCGCTGC
>Ga0224495_10001424_pt1 | contig 16874 bp, 12 predicted proteins | sample SF_Jul11_sed_USG_FD_168128 | JGI IMG/M metagenome (GOLD analysis project Ga0224495, IMG submission 168128) | Sediment microbial communities from San Francisco Bay, California, United States - SF_Jul11_sed_USGS_4_1 | ecosystem: Environmental > Aquatic > Marine > Sediment | place: USA: California... | reverse complement strand
TGATGTCCCGGTGCACTACGCCATGCTCATGAGCATAGCCAATCCCGTCCAGAATCTGGCGGATAACAAACCCGGCATCGGCTATTCCATACGGGGTTTTTTCATCAAGCAGCTGTTTAAGAGTCTTGCCTGTAACCAACTCCATGACGATATGAGCACCCTCATCGTCTTCGATGTAGTCGTAAATTTGCACAATGCGGGGATGTGCCAAGCGCCCTACTGCCTGCGCCTCCTGACGAAAGCGCGCCAGAACTCCGTCAAGCTCACCACCTTGATGTGCCGATTTGCTGATTGATTTGATTGCTACTGCGCGCGCAATCGTCGGATCCCAGCCCTTATATACGACACCCATGCCGCCAGTACCAAGCACACCCTGGATATCATATTTGCCAATTTTCTTCTGGCTAACCATTATCAAACATTACCCTTCAAGTTCGGCTTCACTAGAAGCCTTTAGCGGAAGCCACACCGTAAATTTTGTACCCGCTCCCACTTTCGAATCAACGGTAATGTGCCCGCCATGTTGCTGGATGATCTTGTATGAGATCGAAAGACCCAGTCCCGTACCCTTGCCGATCTCCTTGGTGGTAAAGAACGGATCGAATATCTTCTTCACCACATCCGGTGACATTCCGTTGCCATTATCCTCAACATCGACAGCCACCCCTTCACCGTCGACACGTGTCGTCAATATGATTTTGCCGCGCCCTTCTGGCATGGCCTGCACTGCATTAGTGATCAGATTAAGGAACACTTGGTTGACTTGGGACGGAGAGCAGGTAATCTCAGGAATTTCACCAAACCGCTTATCTACATCGACTGTTTTTAACAGATGCTTGGCTAGCAACAATGTGCTTCCCAATCCTTCATTCAAGTTGAAGCTGGTCACCTTGCTGCGATCAAGACGGCTGAAATTTTTTAGGTTACCGACGATTTCCGCAACCTGACCGGTACCATACAAACCATCCTTTACCAAACCATTAAGCTCCTCGATAACATGCTGCTGCCGGAGTTGCGCTATTTTCGCCGAAGATTGCGCAAACTCACGGGAAAGTTCATCCGGATTATCACCGGCCTTTAACAACGCAATTAATTTTTCACAATGATCCAAAGTACCGCTGATACCGGGTAGCTGTTCCGATACCGCCCCCAAACTATTCTTTACATATGCCAGCGGGGTATTGATCTCATGAGCCACGCCAGCCACCATCTGGCCGAGAGACGACATTTTTTCAGATTGTATCAGCTGTGTCTCGGACTCCTTAAGGTGTTTCATTGCTTCTGACAGCTCCTGAGTGCGCTCCATAACGCGATGCTCCAGCCTCTGATTCGCCGCCTTGATTTTGAAACCCAGGTAGGCGAGCAAAATCAATAGTGCCCCAGAGTAGTAAATCAAATATATACGGTAGCGTTCCTTTTCCTCAAAAATGCCTTCCAGCTCGCTATTGTAAGCCAACGCCATGCTGATAAGTCTCGGGCCAGAGGTTAAAACCTCCAGCTTGGAGAACAATTCCAGCTCGATGGGACGATGGGCAATCATGCTCTGCACTGCTGCGTCTATCCGGTTGGTCCTGTCGCGCCATGCGGAAGAAGTTGCCCGTAATCGTCTTACTGCCGACCGCAAACTGTCACGCTGTGCATCCTGAGCCTGCAAGTAGTATTGGGGAGCGACGGCTGCCAATTGACCCAAGGCCTGCAATAGTGCGGACTGCCTAGGTTCTTTTGCAGCGGCAAGCCTATCAAGTTTTGCGACATTTTTCAGCACGGCCTGAAGCGATTCCTTGCTTTTGATATTTTCAGTCCTGAATTTTTCGACAAGCTCGGCCTTTAGCTGTATCTCCTTTCTCAGGTCGGTCAACCCGGCCCTCAAAACCCTGCTGGTAGTGCGTTCTGCTATACGAGTAATACTCCGTAGCGCTTTATCGCCCGCACCGACATTAATCAGGGCAGGCAGATTGACGGAGTCATGATCGATGCGTGCGCGTTGCACCTCAAAGTCCCATCGGCTATCAATCTCCCTTAGCTCGCTGATCAATTCAAAAACCTCGTTTTGCTCGCGCAAATCGACTGCCTGAGTCTTTTGATAAAAAAAAGCGAGGGCCGCGATTGATGTGAACGCGACTATTACCAGGAGAATATTTTGCAGAATTTCAGACCTGTTCATATAGTCCTGTTCCAGTTGTTTCCGGGGCAAATATGCCAAATCTACCGAACGGTACACGCTGCATATCAAACACCATTCTATAACCTGATTAATTCCCAGCGACGCATCAATTGTTGTTCCATTTTAACCGTCACCGCCATAAAGTAAATGGCACATGTCGGCTTGCGAAATTTTCAAAACCAGCATAGGGATTCTTCACAGGCTTCCCAAGGAAATGCCTTTTAGCTCATTGCGCAGCCTTGGATAATCAGGACACGCTATCTTTACCACTTCCCAGAACCTTGCCGAATGGTTCATTTCGCGCAAATGCGCGAGTTCATGCACCACCACATAATCAATCAAGCGCAGCGGCAACTTGATCAGCTGCTGATTCAGGCGCACCACGCCTTGCGGCGTACAGCAACCCCACTGCATCCTTGCGAGGGAAAGCTTGACCGCGCGCGGCTCAACCCCCAGCAATGGCGCGTAATAAGCCACGCGCTCAGAAAACAACCGCCCGGCCTCATGCCGGTACCAGATCGACACCTCTTTCTCGACATCCAGGGGTTCGTTACCTCCGGCGACAAACACTCGCAACTCATTGCCACTTTGAAGCGCCGGGGTGGCCATCAGGCTATGTACTACACGCAGGACCAGCAACTCTCCTAAATAGGAAACAGTTTCGCCATCAGCCCAGCGTATTTCCTTCTGGGCATCCACCCGCCAATTATTCAGTTTTTCCACCACCCAGCGCGCCTTGTCCTGTAGTACGCTGTGCAGCCACCTTTCCGAAGAACGAAATGGCACACTTACGGTCAATCCCCGATCATCGATACGCAGGCCGATACTGCGACGCTTGCTGCTGCGCTTCAGGGTGTAGGTAATCCGCTTGCCATCTAGCAGCGCATCGCGCTGCTCGACGCCGGGAGGAACAACCAGATTGCGTAAACGCTTAAACATTAATGCGGGAGCTGCTGTATTTCATTCTCGATCCAGCCCTCAACACGCGCATTTATCTCCTCTGCCTTGAGGCCTCTAGTCTCGATCGGCGCGCCAATGCTCATCGTGATCAGCCCTGGATGCTTGCTGAATGCATTGCGCCCCCAAAGCCTCCCGGCGTTATGAGCCACCGGGATCACCGGCACACCGCAACTTTCCGCCAGCAACGCACCGCCAATCTTGTATCTGCCGCGCTGGCCGAACGGGATGCGCGTCCCCTCCGGAAAGATCACCACGCAAAAACCCTGAGCGAGCCTTTCCTTACCCTGCCTCAACAACTGCTTCATCGCACCTTTGCCGTCGCTTCGCTTGATTGCGATCGGGCTGGTAAGCGCCAGAGCCCAGCCAAAAAACGGTATCCATAACAACTCGCGCTTCAACACCCAGACTTGCGGCGGGAATATCTTTTGCAATGCCAGCGTTTCCCATGCGGATTGATGCTTGCATAGCACGACGCATGGCTCCTTGGGCAGGTTCTCCAGGCCTCGCACTTCATGGCGTATACCGCACACCATGCGCAACAGTGGCAGCATCAGCTTTGCCCACTGTGAAATGATGCGGTAACGCGTAAGAGGACCGAACGGAAATGTAAATAATACCAACGTCGAAAAAACCGGGGTAATAACAATTTGCAGTAGCAGAAATATAAACGAACGTATAACCAGCATAAAGGTTTATGACCTAGATTAGCTCAGCGGCTACAGCAGCAAGGTCGGCAAACACCAGGGTGCCTTCCGGCAAGCTGCCAGCCGCCTGGGTTTTTATTCCTTTGCCGGTCAGAACCAAATACGGTTGAGCACCCAGTGTGGCCGCTGATTGCAAATCGCGCAGCGAATCGCCGACTGCCGGCACATCGGCAAGACTGTTAAAATTATATCGCTCCGCAATCTCCTCCAGCATACCGGTCTTTGGTTTGCGGCAATGGCAATTCGCTTCAGCTGCATGCGGGCAGAAAAACACAGCATCGATGCGCGCACCGACCAGCGAGCACGACTTGTGCATCTTGTCGTGGATCGCATTCAGCGTTGGCATATCGAACAGTCCCCGCCCGATCCCGGATTGGTTGGTTGCCACCACCACGCGATAGCCGGACTGGTTCAGCCGCGCGATTGCTTCCAGACTGCCGGGGATCGGCTTCCATTCATCAGGGCTCTTGATAAACTTGTCGGAGTCATAATTGATTACGCCATCGCGGTCGAGAATGATGAGTTCCATATCCGGTTTATTCCTAAATCCTAGGTTGCAAGTTTTGAAATGTCCGCAACGCGATTCATCGCCTGATGTAATTGCGACAATATTGCTAGGCGATTGGTACGTAACGCCGCATCTTCGGAATTTACCATCACGTTATCGAAAAACGCATCTACCGGTGTGCGCAATGCCGCCAATGCATGCAATGAGCCCTGGTAGTCACCCGAATCGAATGCCGCATTTGCCATGGGTGCGATCTGGCTCAGCGCTTTATGCAATTCCTGCTCGGCCGACTCTTGCAGCAGCTTGTTGTCTACGGTGCCAGCTGTCGCTATCCCTTCCTTCTTGAGAATATTGCTTACCCGTTTATTGGCTGCCGCCAGTGCAGTGGCTTCGGGCAACATCGCAAAAGCGCGTACCGCCGCAAGGCGTTTTGCCACTTCAGCAAGACGCGGCGGACGTAACGACAGTACGGCATCGACTTCCTGACTGCTGTAACCTTGCTCCTTTAAAAACCCGCTCAATCTCTCGTAAATGAAATTAAGCACAGAAACTGGGGTGTCCTTATGCAAGGCATTCGTTCCTTTTACATTTGGACCGAGAGTCATAGTTATGGTCGACATCAACGCGAAACCATCTCGAACAAGCGAATCAATCGACAAACTCAAATCTTTCTCAATGAGCATCCGGATCACACCTAGTGCATGACGGCGTAACGCAAACCGATCCTGGTCTCCTGTTGGAATCTCCCCGATGCCAAACATGCCTATTAACGTTTCCAGCTTGTCCGCCAACGCTACGCAGATGCCCACCATGTTACGTGGCAACTCGTCACCCGCAAAACGCGGTTTGTAATGGTCTTCAATGGCAAAAGCGGTGTCATCGCTCAGTCCATCATGCTGCGCGTAATAGCGCCCCATGATGCCTTGCAATTCTGGAAACTCACCGACCATGTCTGTAAGCAGATCGGCCTTGGCCAGCAGCGCAGCCTGCTCGGATTGTATTGCATGCGCGTCACCACCTAACTGCTGACCGATGGCCTTGGCAATGGCGCAAACACGTTGCACTCTATCCCCCTGGCTGCCGAGCTTGTTGTGATACACCACCTTGGCCAAGCCAAGCACGCGCGATTCCAAGGTCTCCTTGCGATCCTGGTCGAAAAAGAATTTTGCATCCGCCAGACGCGGCCGCACCACGCGCTCGTTGCCGCCAATCACCAGGGTGGCATCTGCCGGACGGATGTTGGACACGATCAAGAACTTATTGGTAAGCTTGCCTTTGCTGTCCAGCAGCGGGAAATATTTCTGGTTTGCCTTCATGGTCAGGATCAAGCATTCCTGCGGCACCTCCAAAAATTCTTCCTCAAATTTTCCAAGCAACACGTTTGGGCGCTCGACCAGCGCGGTTACTTCATCCAGCAAGGCATCATCCCCTACCGGCGTGAGTTTTTCCCTTGCGGAGGCAGCGGTAATCTGCTTCAAAATCTCAGCACGACGCATGTCGAAGCTGGCGATGACCGCACCTTCTGTTTCCAGTTGCTGTGCATAGCTGTCTGCACTTTTCAACACCACCTTCGCAACGCCAGCCTCAAAGCGATGCCCTTGCGTTTCGCGACCGGCCTTCAACCCCAACACGGCTATCGCTACGATGTCTGCCCCATGCAATGCAACCAGACCGTGTGCGGGACGCACAAAATTCACGCTATTCCATCCGTCGGCCAACTGATAGGACATGACCTTGGCGATCGGCAGCCTAGTGATGGTTTCGTCGATCGTCTTCTGCAAACCTTCTGCGAGCGTTGCACCCTTGAGTGTGCTGTCGAAAAACAATGCCTCCGCTTTTCCGTCCAGCGCGCGCTTGAGTTTCGACACTGCCGATGCATCTTCACCAAGGCTGGCGAGCTTTTTAAGCAGAGCAGGCGTAGCTTGTCCTATAGAATCCAGTCCGACAGCAACCGGCATCAGCTTTTGCGACACGGATTTGTCATCCGCTTGTGCCGCCACATTTGTGACATGCACGGCTAGTCGGCGCGGTGATGCATACGCGGTAACAACCGAATCTCGTCCCGCCAATCCTTGCGCTTTCAGGCCATCACCGATAAACCCGGCAAAACTAACGCCTAACTTTCTCAGCGACTTCGGGGGCAACTCCTCAACGAACAACTCTACCAACAAGTTCCTGGTATTCATGCTGCTGCCTTCTTCTCGATCTGCGCCAGCATTTCGTTTGCCCATGCGCGCGGCGCCATCGGAAAGCCGAGACGAGCGCGGCTGTCGAAATAACTTTGCGCGACACTGCGAGCCAGGTTGCGGATGCGCCCGATATAGGCCGCACGCTCGGTCACCGAAATCGCGCCACGCGCATCCAGCAGATTGAAAGTGTGAGCCGCTTTAAGCACTTGCTCATAGGCGGGCAGCGCGAGCTGCTGCTCCATCAGATGTTTGGCTTGTTTCTCATGGCTGCCAAATGCCCCAAGCAAGAAATCCACATCGCTGTGCTCGAAGTTGTAAGCGGATTGCTCGACTTCGTTCTGGTGATACACGTCACGGTAGCTGACGCCCTTAGTCCAGGCTAGGTCGAACACGTTCTCCACGCCTTGCAGATACATCGCCAAGCGCTCCAGCCCGTAGGTGATCTCGCCGGTAATCGGCTTGCAGTCGATGCCACCGACCTGTTGGAAATAGGTGAACTGCGTCACCTCCATTCCGTTCAGCCACACCTCCCAACCCAGCCCCCATGCGCCCAGCGTTGGGTTTTCCCAATCGTCTTCGACGAAGCGCACATCATTTTTTTTCAGGTCGAAACCCAGTTCTTTCAATGAACCGAGATACAGATCGAGGATATTGGCCGGTGCTGGCTTCAGCACCACTTGGAACTGGTAATAGTGCTGCAAGCGATTCGGATTCTCTCCGTAGCGTCCGTCCTTGGGGCGGCGCGAAGGCTGCACATAGGCGGCCTTCCATGGCTCGGGGCCCAGCGCGCGCAAAAAGGTCGCAGTGTGTGAAGTGCCCGCGCCGACTTCCATATCATAGGGTTGCAGCAACGCGCAGCCCTGCTTGTCCCAATAATTCTGCAACGTCAGGATAATTTGCTGAAAGCTCAGCCCTTGAATAAGCTTCGGCGCAGACTCATGCCCGCTCGAGGATGTTTTGTTGGAACCAAAGGTAATCATCTGGGGACGGTTGAATTGATATGGGCGTTAGCGAAGATGCGCATTTTACTGGTTTTCCGGCAATTTCGTCAGCACAACGTAGCAGTCATGGCAGAATAAACGATATTTTCTTGCTTGTGGCATTCAGCGCCTGTCTCTTGTATATTCCGTCACTCAACGACCTCGTGTCAATTTGTCCGCTTGCAACGTCAAGGTCTACCCAGGAGAAGACGATAGTTCACTTTACCTTTAATGAGGCGATCATGAAGCTATGTACCGCAATGGTGTTTGTATTAACTCTTGCTGCCAGCAACTTAGCCATTGCCGCCGAAGAAACTTTCAAGGAACCACTAGCCACCCCCCTGGGCAACCAAGCTTCAGCAAGCAATGATCCGGTTGCTGCCGGACTCCCGGAAGCCGAAATTGTCATCAAGTTCAGCCATGTGGTTGCACCCGACACGCCCAAGGGCCTGGCCGCGGAAAAATTCAAGCAACTGGCAGAGCAGAACACCAATGGCAGAGTCAGGGTGGATATCTTCCCGAATAGCCTGCTCTACAAAGACAATGAAGAATTCGAGGCACTGCAGAACGGCTCAGTACAGATGCTAGCGCCCTCGCTTTCAAAATTCGGCCCCATCGGCGTACGCGAATTCGAGCTGTTCGACTTGCCCTATATTTTCCCCAATCGCGAGGTTTTACATCGAGTCATGGATGGCGAAGCCGGCAGAAGCCTGTTCAAGAAACTGTCTTCCAAAGGCTTGACCGGCCTGGCCTATTGGGACAATGGCTTCAAGCAAATGAGTTCAAATCGGCCCATGCAGAAGGTGACTGACTTGAATGGACTGAAGGTGCGCATCCAGTCCTCCAAGGTATTGGAAGCGCAAATGAAAGCACTGGGAATGAAACCACAAGTAATGCCTTTTAGCGAAGTTTATCCAGCACTGCAGCAGGGTATCGTGGATGGTGCAGAGAATCCGGTCTCGAATTTTTATACCCAGAATATGCACGAGGTACAAAAACACCTGACAATTTCCAATCACGGTTACCTTGGCTACGCTGTCATCGTCAATAAAAAGTTCTGGGATGAGCTGCCCGCCGATATCCGTAACGCATTGAATCAGGCTATGAAGGAAACGACCGATTTCGAACGGAAAATCGCCGAGAATGCGAATGAGGATGCTTTGGCCAGAGTGCTCGCATCAAATACCACCGAGGTGTATACCCTGACTCCCAAAGAACGTACTACTTGGCAACTGGCCTTGCTTCCGGTGTACCAGGAATTCGAGAACGTAATTGGAAAATATCTGATCAAGAGTGTCGCCTATACCGCCCAGCAGGTTTTGAAAGATCAGAAAGAAGCCGATCGGAAGAACAAGGTCTCCGCCAAGAAGAAAAATCAGAACTAGAGGCAGTAACACCCAATCTTCAGAGGGCATTTAACACTTCTTTCTTTGCCCGCTTTCCGAGACTCTTCACAAAGAGTATCGATTTGGCAGTATATTTACCCATTGCCGCAACACTTCTGGTGTTCTCGCACGAACCACCGTAATATTCATTCCGCAGCGGCCACAAAACAAACTTTTGAGTATCGGTTGCTACAAACAACAAGAAACCACAATTCAATCAAGAGAGGTAATCATGAAATTACGCACCGTGATGATGTTTGTTTTGGCACTAGGTATCAACGGACTTGCCCATGCAGCGGGCGAGATTGTCATCAAATTCAGCCATGTAGTTGCACCCGACACACCCAAGGGGCGCGCCGCAGAAAAATTCAAGCAGCTTGCCGAGGATATGACCAAAGGCAAGGCCAAGGTCGAAATCTACCCCAACAGCCAGCTTTACAAGGACCGCGAAGAGATCGAAGCCCTGCAAAGCGGCGCGGTACAGATGCTCGCGCCTTCAATGGCCAAATTCGGCCCCATGGGCGCACGGGAATTCGAATTATTCGACTTGCCCTTCATGTTCCCCAACCAGGAAGCCCTGCATCGCGTGATGGATGGCGATGTCGGCAAGACGCTTGCTTCCAAGCTGGACAGCAAAGGCGTGACGGTGCTTGCTTTCTGGGATAACGGTTTCAAGCAGATGAGCTCCAACAAACCCATGCATTCAGTGGCGGACTTTTCCGGCTTGAAGATGCGCATCCAGTCTTCCAAGGTGTTGGGTGCACAAATGAAGGCGCTGGGTGCGAATCCGCAAGTGATGGCATTCAGCGAGGTATACACCGCCCTGCAACAAGGCGTAGTGGATGGTACGGAGAATCCAGTATCAAATTTCTATACCCAGAAAATGCATGAAGTGCAAAAACACATGACCATGTCCAATCATGGCTATCTGGGCTATACGGTCATCGTCAACAAGGCATTTTGGGAAGGTTTGCCCACCGATGTGCGCAGTGCACTGACCCAGGCAATGAAAGAAGCCACTGCCTTTGAGCGCGAAATCGCACAGCGCGACAACGATGATTCACTGGCCAAAGTCATTGCAGCCAAGACCACCACCGTCTATGAACTGACTCCGGCTGAGCGCACAGAATGGCAAAAGGTGTTGCTGCCAGTGCACAAGGAATTCGAAGAGGTGATCGGCAAAGACCTGCTGCAAAGCGCCTATGACGCGGTTGCGCAATCGGCCAAGGAGCAGGCCGGAGCAAAATCCAAATCCGGCAGCAAGAAATAACACTTCGGCCGCATCTCATCAGGTGATGCATACTGCGTCACCTGATGAATTTGTTGGCCACTCAACAACAACGTCAGCACAATGATCAATCGTCTGCTCGACCGCATGGAAGAAATACTGATCGCCAGCTTTATGGCTGCCGCGACCCTGGTTACCTTCGTCGCCGTGGTGATGCGCTATACCACCGGCTCTGGCATCAGTTGGGCACAGGAACTCACTATTTATCTTTTCATCTGGATGGCGAAATTCGGCGCCGCTTATGGCGTGCGCACCGGCATCCATATCGGCGTGGATTTTCTGGTCAACTGGGTGCAGCCATCGATACGCCGCAAGATGGTCATAACCGCGCTTGCGCTGGGCATCATTTTTACCGGCGCCATCGCATTCTTCGGTGTGCGCTGGGTCATCTTCATTTTCGGGACAGGCCAGGAGTCTCCCGATCTCGAGATGCCGATGTGGATCATCTATCTCGCCATTCCGCTTGGCTCGGGACTGATGTGCTACCGCTTCCTGCAAGTCATGCTGAGCTTTGGCAGGACCGGGATACTTCCCTCACACAGCTTCGGTGACGAAAAGTCACATGAAGTGGTCGCATGACCGCCGTCATCATCCTGAGCATCTTGTTGGTCCTGCTGCTGACCAGCACCCCGATCTCGATCGCGCTCGGCACCACGGTGCTGATCTACCTGCTCGGCTTCTCGTCGTTTTCCATTGACACGGTCAACATCATTTCACAACGCCTGTTCACCGGGCTGGAAAGCTTTTCCATCATGGCCGTGCCGTTCTTTGTGCTGTCTGGGCAATTCCTGATCGACGGCAAGATCGCCTCGCGTATCGTGCGCTTCGCCAGCAACCTGGTCGGTTGGCTGCCTGGTGGCATGGCAATGGCGGCAGTGCTGGCCTGCGCCTTCTTCGCCACCATATCCGGCTCCAGCCCGGCCACCGTGATGGCGATTGGCTCAGTGATGCTGCCCGCAATGGTCAAGGCCGGTTATCCGAAACGCTTCAGCGTTGGCGTGATCACCTCTTCGGGTTCGCTGGGCATATTGATCCCGCCCTCCATCGTGATGATCATCTATGCGGTCGCCACGTCCGAAAGCGCCGGGAAGATGTTCATCGCCGGTATCATGCCAGGCATCCTGTTGGCCGCAATCATGATGTCGCTGGTATTCATCCAGGCGAAACGTAAAAACTTTCCTACTGCGCCCAAGCCTACCAGCGCCGAATTCTGGATTTCTTTCAGGGATGCATGGGCCGGGATATTTATGGTTGTGCTCATTATTGGCGGCATTTACGGCGGCCTGTTCACACCCACTGAAGCGGCAGCGGTGGCGGCGGTGTACGCCTTCATCGCGGCGAAATTCTTTTACGGTGACCTGCGCTGGAAGCAAGTTCCCAAAACTCTGCTGAGCGCAGCCAACACCAGTGCAATGCTGCTGTACATCATAACCAACGCGATCCTGTTCTCGTTCCTGATGACCTCGGAACAGATCCCACAAGACATGTCGCAATGGGTCGTCGCGCAAAATCTCCAGCCATGGATGTTCCTTCTGATGGTCAACCTCGCCCTGCTCGCCGCAGGCCAATTCATGGAGCCGACTTCCATCGTGCTAATCCTGGCGCCTCTGTTCCTGCCTATTGCTAATGTCATGGACATAGACCCGATACACCTCGGCATCATCATGGTAGTGAACATGGAGATCGGCATGATTCATCCGCCGGTCGGGCTGAACCTGTTTGTCGCCAGCCACCTCGCCAAGCAGGGGCTGACCGAAGTCTCCATCGCCACACTGCCCTGGGTGGGCGTAATGCTGCTCTACCTCGGCCTGATCACCTATGTACCGATCATTTCTACCTGGTTGCCGGATCTGCTTTACAAGTAGAAATTATAACTAGCACAGGTCTGAGCCAACGACTACTTTCTGGCAGCTAATAAAGCAATATGAGATCCCGGTTTGAATTGCATCACCGTTTGTCCCACTCTTTGCATTTTGTGATGAACCATCAATAGCTCAGCAGGTGTGGATAATTCAATGCGCTACGTTCTTCGATGTGGGGCTTTATCCGGATGCAACTATTTTGCCTAGCTGGATCAAGTGACGACGCAATTCAACACCATGTCGTTATCGCGCCCCCTATCCGACAGCATCTCTGCTTCGGTTTTTTCATATCTTGCTGCCCAACAACCGCCTCGGGGTTTCAGCCTGGAAACAGGCATCCACCCCTATCCATCTCGGTACACACTTACAACATCACGTTTACCCGCACAGTAACCGTGTTGGAAGTCGCGGCTGGGTTATAAGTATCATTAACCTTGTAGCTAAACGAATCCGCACCCCCGAAGTTCGGCGACGGAGTATAACTGATAATGCCAGTCACAGGATCAACCGATATTGCCCCACCATTGTTGGGTTTGGTAACAATTGTTATCGAGGCCGGGTCAATGTTGTTGGTCGGATCAATGACAGTATCAGGATCAGTATCATTGGCCAACACGTTGATCAACACTGGCTGGTATATCCCTGTGACAGCAGCCCCGGTCACGGACACAACTGCCGTAGTGTCCAGGAGAATCACGGTACCGGTAATATCATGTATCTTAGCCGTCAGGTCCGGCACTCCCGCTCCGCTTACCTTGATAGTGTCACCGACTTTCAACCAGGCCGTTGAAGCTACCGTCAAGCTGTTTGAACCTGCGGCGATGCTACCGGTGGTATTGATATTCCTGCGTATCGGCGCATCCACGGTATCAGCAGTTGCCACGGGTGGGCGGTTGGCAATCACGTTGATTGAAACGGTTGCCGTGTTGCTCATCAAGGTCGGAGAAATCGGATCCTTGGCTAAATAGGTGAAAGTGGCAACACCGCTAAAGTCATTGGTAGGTGACGTGCTGTAACTGAACGAACCATCTGCATTGAAGTAATTGAGCGTGCCAACTGTAGGCAAGCTGTTGCTCGCAACCGTGATCGCATCACCATCCGGATCCGCATCATTCGCCAGTACGCCCGGTGCTGATACATTCAGCCCGGCAGCCACCAGCGAAGTGCCCTGAATAATGGTGTAGCTGTCATTCGCCACCACTGGAGCATCATTGACGTTCGCCACTTGTATGGAGAACGTACGGGTAGCAAACCATGAGGTAGTGTCGGTAGCGCGCACCGTCACCATACTGGAACCTGTCTGGCTACTGTCTGGTGTCCAGGAAATCTTCGCATTGGTCGTACCCGCGACAGGCTCAATAGTCATACCAAGGGGAGCCTGATCCAGTGTATAGGTGATCGGATTCGCCTCGGGATCCGTGGCGTTAACCTGAACGCTAAACGGCACATTCTGCGTTCCCACTAGTATCGAGTTTGCTGCGGGCGATGAGATAACTGGTGGGTTGCCGGTCTTTTTAACCTCCAGAAAAGCCATCATCCCGCCATTCGACTGCGTGCCGTTATTGAGCGCCAGCCTGCGGTCATAGACCGCATGCAAAGCGTCCGCCGGTTTTCCGGCAGACAATGCCATCTTGCCGTTGTAGATTACATCCATGGTCTTTGCCGCGGCCAGGTTGAGCGTGTATTGCTGACGAGGATACGGGTAAGCATTGCCATCTTCGGCGATCACGCTGAATGGCCCGTCGGTGGGAATCATCGGCACACGGGTTTGCAATCCTGCGTTGAGGAAGCGCAGCAAGGTACGCTCACCCGCCTTTATCTGAATAAGTGGCGTTTTTTTATTGCCGCTTAGTGCCTTGCCATTAATAAAGAAGTACTTGGGATTATAGTTGATGGTGCTGGTAAAGGCGCCTGTTCCATAGGTTCCCGCAGCCACAGCCGCATGGAGTGCCGGATCCAATTCGCTAAGTAGCAGTAATTGCTGTCTGTCGTAAGTCGCGCCATAGATCGTACCGCCTTGCTGTACGCCATCCACGATCGCTCCGGTCTGTGTGGTGCTTTTTGTCATGGCGCCATAAAGACCCATCTGCACCTGCACCTGTGGGTGAGTGCCGCTTTGATAGAGGTAAGTGCCAGGCTTGATCGAGGGCCACTTATAATCGGCACTGCCATAGACACTCCCAACCCGCTTCGGAGCCTCATGGACAAACGAGCGCACCCGCTTCGTAGTATCAGCGCCTCTCGGTCCTACAGTGCCATCGGTCCACACTGGTGAATTGGCCGGTGTTGAGAGTGAGTCAATGTCCTGGCCATTGATCACCAGGGAAACAGGTTCTGTCGTCAGCATGTTGCGCACATGCACGGTCAGGCCGGTAGTATCGTTTGGCAAAACGTTGAGCACCGGTCCCGGCACGGTAGGCGGTTCACATACCCAAAGGCCTGCCCCGTCCACTTTACACTCGGCAAAGCCCCACATTTGCACACGCCCGCCACCGCCGGGCAGAGTCATGTTAAACGCCTCCGCACGCAGCCAATATTCTGCGGCAAGAGTCGGCGTGCTAGCCGAAAATAGAGCCGCGAGCATCAGTGCCTTGGAAAGCGCCTGACCGATAACCATCCTGTTTGTCGTTTTGCCGTTATTCATAATAATCACCTTACCTTGACCTTAGCTTAGCTTACGGAATTGGAACGCCGTGCGGCTCGATAATGACCATCGTCAACATGCCGCCCGGAAAGATGTCATCGTTGGTGAGCTCCCGCTCAGCGTGGGAGTGCCACATGTGGAAATAGCCACCGAACCTGTTTAACTTGACTTGACCTGGCCGTGCCGACTCGCTGGCGCCCAGGAATGGGCTTCCGCTAAAGCCTTCCCCCTCGAAGCGATCCAGAATATTGGGCAGGGCTAGCGGTACGCCAGGGCTGATTTGCGGGAATGGCTTGCCGTGGTCGGCTTCACTTTCAAAAGGCTCCAACGGAGGAAGATTGCCGTTGGCATCTGGCAAGTGCCCATAAATATCCCAGTTCAGTCCTGCGCCGGTCCACTGGTAGATTAAATCGTAGGTCTCGCCTGGGACGGCCTGGAGTGTGTAATTCGAGGTGGCCAGATCAGGCCCCGAGCTCGACGAGCTTGCCAACATCCTTCCGTCTCTGGCGATCATGAGCATGTTATTGCCATGTGTGTGGAATGGGTGCAGATCGCGCCCCACGTTAATCACCCGCATCAGCAGTTTCTCGCCGGGATGCATGCGCGCCAACGCGTTGTAGGGCTGGTTGGGAAGCCATGAGACCTTGCCATCAAGCATGGTATCCGGCCCGTTACGGCCATTGATAAACCACAGTGTCGAGAGGTGTTGAAGGTTATCAACGCTTGGTGTCAGTCCGGCCAGCACATCGCTCTCCACCTTGGCATGGAATGCTGGATCCATTTCCGAGAGCAGGAACAAGTACTCATGGGTAAATGCCGAGCCGCTATGCGTATAAGCCTGATGCAATGGGTCAGCCACTTTTGGGCGCACAATAAGCGTGCCTACCAGCCCCATGTCCAACTGTAACGCTTGATTGGTGCCGCTGTGATACATGTAAGTACCCGGCTCGGTGGCTGTGAAGGTGTAAGTCACGGTGCTATTACCCGGATTGACTTCCTTTGTGACCAAGCCTGCAGCGTTGCCGCCGGTTGCATCAACCTGGCTTTGACCCGGGAAGATGATAGAAGTCGAAACCCCGGCTGGCAGGTTGTTGCTAAGATTGACAACCACCTTGTCACCCTGCTTTACAATCAACGTTGGTCCCGGATACTGCATTGCTCCCGTACCGTTGGCATAACCCCAAACATACACACTGTTACCGTCGCCCGTGCTGATATACCCCGGTTTCGCAGTCAGGTTGAAAGTTTGCGTGGTGCTCGTACCGCCATTAATGCCGTCGATCGCAGCCTGGGCCGGCAACGGCAATCCGATCAGGAATGCCATCAGGAAACCGGCTGACTGAGCTAACTTGTGGATGGTCTGGTTCATTTCTTTACTCCTAAGTGTAACTGTAATTGGCCGTTACTTAATTACGATCTCAGTCATCATGCCGCCGAAATCTTCGGCATTGTTGCTCAGATAGTTAAGATTGGTGGTGTAGAGGAAATATGTCCCCGCTGGTACCCCGGCCGTATCAATAATGACCTCGTTCGCCTCGCCACCGCCCAATGTTACGGTACTGGTCTGGTAATACAAGTCCTTACCCTGGCCTCCGTTACTGGTCTTGGGGCCGCGTGCGATCGCAGCTCCTGCTCCGACAACTCTCATGGGCAAGCCCAGGATAGTCACGGTGTAGAAGTTGGTGATACTGAGATTGCTTAGCCGCAGCATCAGTTTGGTACCTTCGGTGGCGCGGTCAAGCGTCATCTTCGAGCTGAGCAATTGGGACTGCACGCCGGCACTTCCGTCGTCCATCGTTGGTGCAGGAAGCGCACCGTCAACCACCGTATCCGGATACCCGCGACCGTTGATCATGCTGTAGTTGTCTTTCATGAAGGCGAAAGGCAGCGGCTGAACTGCTTCATGGAGATCGTGGTAAGCACTATCCATGGAGCCAAGCTGCAACGCATAACTCTTGTTATAGCCAGTGGAACCGTCAGTATCGTTGTAGACGAACTTATCGTATGTACTGCCTTTGTAGGTCATGAGAGTACCGTCTTGCTTCGGTGTCACGTAAAGGTTACCCAGCATGCCCATCTGCATATGCTCGGCAGCTTCCACGTGGCAGTGGTACATATAGGTGCCTGGCTCGTTGATATTGTAGTAGTAAGTCTGGCTGGTTCCCATGTTGACCGCGATGGAACCCTCAG
>Ga0224495_10001423_pt1 | contig 16899 bp, 16 predicted proteins | sample SF_Jul11_sed_USG_FD_168128 | JGI IMG/M metagenome (GOLD analysis project Ga0224495, IMG submission 168128) | Sediment microbial communities from San Francisco Bay, California, United States - SF_Jul11_sed_USGS_4_1 | ecosystem: Environmental > Aquatic > Marine > Sediment | place: USA: California... | reverse complement strand
GCGAGGCCGGATCGTGGTTCTTCCTCGGCGAGATCTATTGCGCGCTGCCGTTGCCGGCCGACGCGCCGCAAACCGAACACTGCGGCAGTTGCGTGAAATGCATCGAAGTCTGTCCGACCCGTGCGATTCGCGCGCCTTATCGGCTCGATGCGCGCCGCTGCATATCCTATCTGACGATCGAATTGAAAGGATCGATCCCCGAGGACCTGCGTCCGCTCGTCGGCAATCGCGTCTATGGCTGCGACGACTGCCAGCTGGTATGCCCCTGGAATTCCTTCGCGCAGGTGAGCAGTGAACCCGATTTCGCGGTGCGCAACGGCCTCGATCGGGCGACGCTGGTCGAGTTGTTCGCCTGGAGCGAGCGCCAGTTCGACGAACGCCTGCGCGGTTCGGCGATCCGGCGTATCGGCCACGAACGCTGGCTGAGGAATCTCGCCGTGGGGCTGGGCAACGCGCCGCCGGCTGCTGCGGTGGTGGCCGCGCTGCGCGCGCGCGCCGGTCACCCCTCGCCACTGGTGCGCGAGCATGTCGGCTGGGCGCTCGCGCGCCAGGAGCGACGTGGGGAGAGCGACGAAACGTCGAACTGCCCGAGCACTTGAACCAATTCGGTGCCGCGCGCCTCAGCCCTTTTCACGCGGCCGGCGCGGATCGGCGATCCACTCGCTCCACGAGCCCGGATAGAGGCGCGAGCCTGCCAGACCGGCGAGTTCCATCGCGAAGATGTTGTGGCAGGCGGCGACGCCCGAGCCGCAGTAGTGCAGCACCTCGCGCGTCTCGCCATGCAGCAGCGGCGCGAATTCGGCGCGCAACTGTTCACCCGTCTTGAAGCGGCCTTCGTCGTCGAGGTTCTCACCGCAGAAGCGATTGCGTGCGCCGGGAATGCGGCCCGCGACCGGGTCGATCGGCTCCTGCTCGCCGCGAAAGCGCGCCGGCGCGCGTGCGTCGAGGAGTTGCACGCCGCCCTTGGCGAGACGGTGTTCCACCCACGCGGCCCCGACCGTCATCGCCTCGCGCACGCGGCAGGGATATTCGGTCGGCGCGAATGAGGCGACCTCGGCCGTCACCGGCCTGTCTTCGGAGGCCCATTGCGCGAGCCCGCCGTCGAGCAGCGCGACGTTCTCGTGACCGATCCAGCGCAGCATCCACCACAGGCGTGCCGCCATCGTGCCGTTGTTGGCGTCGTAGCAGACCACCCGGTCGCCCGGCTTCAGTCCCTGCTCGCCGAGCCACGCGGCAAAGCGGGGAGCATCGGGCAAGGGGTGTCTGCCGCCGCAGCCGTCTTTGGGTCCGGACAGATCGCGTTCCATATGTGCGAAGCGCGCGCCCGGGATATGCGCCTTGGCGAATTGCTCTTCGCCGAGGTTGGGACGGAACAGGTCGTGACGGCAGTCGAATATGCGCCAGTCGGGGTGGCGCGCGAGTTCGTCCGGTGAGGCGATCAGCGAGGCGGCCAACTTCTCAGGACCGGGACGGTTTGCCGAGCTTCGCCCGCAGCCACTCGTGGAAGTGCACCTCGGTGTCCTCCATGGGCGACTGGTAAGGGCCCGCGTCGTTCAGACCCTGTTCCCAGAGCGCGCGCCGGCCGCGGTCCATGCGCGAGCACAGGTCGCCGTCCTCGACCGCGGTTTCGATGTATGCCTCCTGTTGCGAGTCGATGAATTCGCGCTCGAACAAGGTGATTTCCTCGGGGTAGTAGAACTCGACCACGTTGGTGGTGAGCGTCGGCGAGCGCGGAATGAGGTGCGAGACGATCAGCACATGCGGGTACCATTCGAGCATCACGCCCGGGTAGTAACTCATCCACATCGCGCCGTACTTGGGTGCCTGACCGTTCAGGTATTTCACGCAGGCTTTCTGCCAGCGCGCGTATGCCGGGGTGCCGGGTTTGGCGAAACCCTCCTTCGCTTCGACGACCTGAATCGACCAGTCCCTTCCGTACTCGACGCGGAACCGGTCGCAGTCGGCGAAGTTGCTCAGACCGGGATGGAAGGGCACCACATGGTAGAGTTCCAGATAGACCTCGATGAAGGTCTTCCAGTTGCAGGCATAGTCGTCGACCATCACCCGGTCGAGTACAAAGCCCGAGAAATCGAAGTCGTCATGCAGTGAAAATCCCGCCAGATCGGAATGCGGATCGGCCGGGCCCGAGAACAGCAGGCCGTTCCAGTGAGTGAGCGGTTTCGACGCGAGCCTGACGCAGGGGTTGGCCGGAAAATGCGGTGCGCCGAGCAATTCACCCTTCAGATCGTAGGTCCAGCGATGAAACGGGCAAACGATATTCTGCGCATTGCCGCGTCCCTGCAGCATGATCGCCTGTCGATGACGGCAGATATTGGTGAGCAGTTCGATCCCGGCGTCGTTGCGTACCAGCATGCGCGCATGGTCCGCCCAGGCAAGCGTGTGGTAGTCGCCCGGCTGCGGCACCATCAGCTCGTGCCCGACGTAATTGGGACCGGCGTCGAAGAGGTGCTTTTTCTCCAGCGCGAAGTGTTCGGGATCGAAGTACCAGGAGACCGGCAACTGGCAGTCCGCCGGCCGGATGTTTTGCATGCTTGCGATGTCGGCCATCAAGGCCCTCCGTGTTGCAAGGGATCAGGACAGGAATAGAAGACAACGATGGCGTGATTTTACCCCGGTCAAGGTTTGACCGGCGAGGCTCGCTTCGGCTAAGGTAGACGCTGGCGTGCGCGGCGGAGTCGGAGTTGGAGTTGGAGTGGGAGTTTTCCGGCGTGAGCAGTTCGGCAGCGGCGCCCAATCCGTGCCTGATCATTGGGTTTCGACCATCCATTCCCCGAGTAGCGCCGCTCCGTGAGCAAATCGCCGCGCCACACCCCACCGCCGGAAACCGGTGCCGATTCCGGACTCACGTTCGAGAAGTCCCTTGCGGAATTGGAGAGAATCGTTGCGCAGATGGAGGGCGGAAGCCTGAGTCTCGAGCAGACCCTCGCCGCGCACCGGCGCGGGCTCGAATTGGCGCGTTTCTGCCAGCAACGGCTGGAAGCCGCGCAACAGCAGGTCAGGGTACTGGAGGGCGAGGTGCTCAAACCACTTGCCGCTCTCGATGGCGATGATCGCGATGGCGAATAGCCGGTCCGCCGCCGCCTTCGACGGCGATTTCGCTGCCTGGATGGGTTCGGTGCAGGCTCGCATGGAGTCCGTGCTCGCGCGCCTGTTGCCGGGCGCCGACACGCCACCCGAGCGTTTGCATCGCGCGATGCGCTACGCCGCGCTGGAGGGCGGCAAGCGGGTGCGCCCGCTGTTGTGCTTTGCGGCGGGCGAGGTGGTCGGCGCGAGCACGGCGCGACTGGAGATCGCCGCCGCCGCGGTAGAGATGATTCATGCCTATTCGCTGGTGCACGACGACATGCCGTGCATGGACGACGATGTGCTGCGCCGGGGCAAGCCGACGGTGCATGTCGAGTACGATCAAGCCACCGCACTGCTGGTGGGCGACGCGCTCCAGTCGCTCGCATTTCAACTTCTCGCCGAGAAGAAACTGACCGATGACCCCGCCGTGCAAGTGGAGATGTTGCGGAGCATGGCGCTCGCGGCGGGCTCGCGCGGCATGGCGGGCGGCCAGGCAATCGATATCGAGTCGACCGGCAAGTCGCTTGCCCTTCCCGAGTTGGAGTTCATGCACATCAGGAAGACCGGAGCGCTGATTCGTGCGGCGGTGATGCTGGGTGCGGGCTGCGGCGATGCGCTCGAGGAAAGGGAACGCGAGAAGCTCGATCATTTCGCGAAGTCCATCGGGCTCGCCTTTCAGGTGGTGGACGACGTGCTCGACGCGGAGGCGAGTACCGCGACCCTCGGCAAGACCGCAGGCAAGGATCAGAAACAGGGAAAGTCCACCTATGTGTCGGCGATGGGGATCATCGCGGCGCGCGAGTTCGCCGAGGAATTGCGCAATGAAGCCCATGACGCGCTCGCCGGCTTCGGCGGTCGCGCGAGTCGGCTCGCCAAGCTGGGCGATTTCATCGTGTTGCGGAAATTCTAGGTTCGACCATGAGCGCCCTCGAGGGAAGCACGAATCTGCCGCATGATATCGGCACCGCGCGCGCGGGCGAATCCCGGGCGGGCGGCTACAATCCGGTCATGAACGAACTACTCGGGACGATCGACGATCCGGCGCAGCTGCGCGCGCTCGATCGCAGGCAATTGCAGCAGCTCGCGCACGAGTTGCGCGCCTTCGTGCTCGATTCGGTCGCCAGGACCGGCGGCCATCTGTCGTCCAACCTCGGCACCGTCGAACTCACGATCGCGCTGCACTATGTTTTCGATACCCCCGAGGATCGCATCGTCTGGGACGTCGGACACCAGACCTATCCGCACAAGATCCTGACCGGGCGGCGCGCGGGCATGACCCGGCTGCGCATGCTCGATGGCATTTCCGGATTTCCGCGCCGCGTGGAATCCCCCTACGACACCTTCGGCACCGCGCACTCGTCGACCTCGATCTCGGCCGCGCTGGGCATGGCCGCGGCAGCGAAACTGAAGGGCGAGAAACGCAAGAGCATCGCGGTGATCGGCGATGGCGCGATGTCGGCCGGCATGGCCTTCGAGGCGATGAACAATGCCGGAGCGATGGACGTCGATCTGCTTGTCGTGTTGAACGATAACGAGATGTCGATCTCTCCGCCGGTCGGCGCGCTGACCAATTACCTCGCGCGGCTTCTGTCGGGACGCATCTACGATACCGCGCGGCGAGCGAGCGAACACCTGCTGAAGCGCGTGCCGGGGGCCTGGGCGCTCGCGCGCCGGGCCGAGGAGCACGTGAAGGGAATGATTACGCCGTCGACCCTGTTCGAGGAGTTCGGCTTCAACTACATCGGGCCGATCGACGGTCATGACCTCGATGCGCTGATCCCGACCCTGGTCAACATCCGCAAGTTGAAGGGGCCGCAGTTCCTGCATGTCGTGACGAGGAAGGGCCAGGGTTACAAGCTCGCCGAGGATGATCCGATTGCCTATCACGGGCCGGGCACGTTCGATCCGGCGCAGGGCTTGCAGAAGGCACCGGCCGGCAAACCCAGCTACAGCCAGATCTTCGGCGAATGGCTGTGCGACATGGCCGAGGCCGATCCGATGCTCGTCGCGATCACCCCGGCGATGCGCGAGGGTTCGGGCATGGTCGAATACTCGGAGCGCTTTGCGGAGCGCTATTTCGACGTCGGCATCGCCGAGCAGCATGCGGTCACCTTCGCGGCGGGACTCGCCTGCGAAGGCATGAAGCCGGTGGTCGCGATCTATTCGACTTTCCTGCAGCGCGGCTACGACCAGCTGATTCACGATGTCGCGATCCAGAACCTGCCGGTGGTGTTCGCGCTCGACCGCGGCGGACTGGTCGGCGGCGACGGCGCGACGCATAACGGCGTGTTCGACCTGGCCTACCTGCGCACCGTGCCCAACATGACCGTGATGCTGCCTGCGGACGAGAACGAATGCCGGCAGATGCTCTATACCGCCTATATGCTCGGATCGCCCGCCGCGGTGCGCTACCCGCGCGGTACCGGACCGGGGGTGGCGATCGAACGTGCGATGCGCGCGTTGCCGGTGGGCAGCGGAGAACTGCGCCGCGAGGGAAAGCGCGTCGCGCTGCTCGCCTTCGGCGCGATGCTCAGGCCCGCGCTGGAGGCCGCTGAACTGCTCGGCGCCAGCGTCGCGAACATGCGTTTCGTAAAGCCCCTGGACCGGACACTGGTAAAGCAGCTTGCCGAGTCGCACGAGCTGCTGGTCACCATCGAGGAGCATCAACTGATGGGGGGGGCGGGCAGCGCGGTGTGCGAGCTGCTCGCCGAACTGGGCATCGAGCGCAGGCTGCTGATGCTGGGCCTGCCGGATCGTTTTATCGATCACGGCGATCCGGTGAAGTTGCTCGCCTCGGTAGGGCTGGACGGCGCAGGGATCGTCAAATCGGTGCGTGCGGTAATAGCCGAGTAAATTAGTCGGATGTTATAATTCGGCCTGCCTTAGGATCAGGGCGGCGCCGGCGCAGCGGGCGAGACCCGACGCGGGCGCGCCAGGCAACCGCCGCAAATTCAACATCAGAGCGCAAGACCTAGACCATGAAAGCTCGCGATCTACACAGCAGCATCCCCGATATCCAGTCTTCGCACGACTCGCGCCGGCTGGCGATCGACAAGGTGGGCATCAAGGCGATCCGTCACCCGATGAAGATTCAGGAGCGCTCGGGCGCGATTCAACGCACCATTGCCACGCTCAACATGTACGTCGGCCTGCCGCACCACTTCAAGGGCACGCACATGTCGCGTTTCGTCGAAATTCTGAACGCGCGCGAGCGCGAGATCACGGTCGACACCTTCCAGACCATGCTGCGCGAAATGGTCGAGCGGCTCGAGGCCGAGGAGGGGTTGATCGAAATGAGTTTTCCGTACTTCATCGAGAAGGCGGCGCCGGTTTCGGGCGTGAAGAGCCTGATGGACTACGAGGTGAGTTTCACCGGCGAGATACGCCGCAAGAAGCAGTCGTTCACCGCGAAAGTGGTGGTGCCGGTAACGAGCCTCTGTCCGTGCTCGAAGGAGATTTCCGACCGGGGGGCGCACAACCAGCGCTCGCACGTCACGGTTTCATGCCGCCTGAATGCCTTCGTATGGATCGAGGAGATCATCGATATCGTCGAGAAGCAGGCATCGAGCGAACTGTACGGCCTGCTGAAACGCCCCGACGAGAAGTTCGTCACCGAGCGCGCCTACGACAACCCGAAATTCGTCGAGGACATGGTGCGCGACATGGCCGCGGCGCTCAATCTCGACGAGCGGATCGACGGCTACACGGTCGAATCGGAGAACTTCGAGTCGATCCACAACCACTCCGCCTACGCGATGATCGAGTTCGAGAGGCCGTCTCGCAAGGCTTGAGGGGGGCGCGGCGTCAGTAGCGCCGGGTGAGCGTCAGGGTGGTTCCCTCGCGCTGCATTTCGAGACGATTCAGAAAACTCATGCCCAGCAGTGCAATCTCGAGACCGCCCTCGAGCACGATGGCATCGACGTTGTGCAGCTCGATGTCGCCGACCTTCACCGTGTCGAGCTTGATCGCGTAGAACGGCGCGGGGCCATTCGCGGTGAGGGTGTTGCCGCGCGCGCCCCGGCGGTAGTCGAGTCCCAGGCGGCGTGCGTCCCGCGCGGGCAGCGCGACCGATGTGGCCCCGGTGTCGACGAGGAAGCGCGTGTGGCCGCCATTGATCGAGCCTTCGGCGACGAAATGGCCGCGTGCATCGGCGGCGAGCACCGCGCTCTGGCGGTCACCGCCACGCGCCGCGCCGACGCCCTGGCGCTGACCGAGGATCAGCACGCGGCGCAAGCCGTTGGCTTCGATGGTCGCGCGGTCGCCGTCAATCGAAACAACGCTTACGCCTCCCGCGCGTTGCCCGACGCGCAGGCTGCGCGGTTGCGCGCCGTCGATGACGAGCACGGCCACCCGGTTGCCGATCACCCCGACCAGGGACACGTCCTGCGCCATCACCTGCGAACCGAACAGGCAGGCAAGAACCGCAATAGAATGTCGTATCATGAAACCGGTGGCCATTTTCAGGCACGCGAAAGGCGAAGGCCCCGGCTATTTTGCCACCTATCTGGAACGGCACGCGATTCCATCAATACTGATCGCCGTCGATGCGGGGGAAGGCATTCCGCGCGACGCGCGTCAGTTTTCCGGCTTGGCATTCATGGGCGGTCCGATGAGCGTCAACGATCCGCTGCCCTGGGTCGCGCAGTCGATCGAACTCATCCGCAACGCGGTGCGTGCCGGCATTCCGCTGCTCGGCCACTGCCTGGGTGGGCAGCTGGTGTCGAAGGCGCTCGGCGGAGTCGTAGGCGCCAACTCCTGCAAGGAAATCGGCTGGGGCCGGGTCGCGGTCGAAGACAACGAAATCGCGAAAACCTGGCTGGGCGATGACCTGGCCGGGTTCGAGTCCTTCCACTGGCACGGCGAAACCTTCTCGATCCCGCCCGGGGCGACGCGTGTGCTCTCCGGTGCGCATTGCGTCAACCAGGCGTTCGCGCTGGGAAGGCACGTCGGCATGCAATGCCACGTCGAGATGACCGAGGAAATGGTTCGTCGGTGGTGCGACCTTGGCCGCGCCGAAATCGACGCCGCGGCCGCGAGCCCGGCGGTGACGCCGCGTGAGGAGATCCTGCGCGATCTGGAGCCGCGCGTGGCGGCGCTGAACCGCATTGCCGATCGCATCTACGACCGCTGGCGCGAAGGACTCGCGCGCAACTGAGCGCGAAGACCGGCAAAGTTTCGACCGACTCGCGCAGCGGAGCGAGGTACTTGCTCCGGGGCAATGCCCGCGTCCGATCACCGCCGCGTCGTCAATCCCTGAAGTTGACGAACTGCACCGGCACCTCCGCCACGGCAGTGCGCACGAGCTGGATCGCACCCTGCAAGTCGTCCTTTTTCGCGCCGCTGATGCGCACCGCGTCGCCCTGGATCGATCCCTGCACCTTGAGCTTGGAATCCTTGAGCAGTTTGACGATCTTCTTCGCGGTTTCCTGCGGAACTCCGACCTTTACCGTCACCGTGCGCTTGACCTTGTCGCCGGACATCTTTTCGATCGCGCCGAGCTCCAGGCTGCGCAGGTCGATGTTGCGCTTGCTCATTCTGGAGCGCAGTACGTCGACGACCTGTGCGAGCTTGAATTCGTCATCGGCGTAGGCCGTGAGTTCGAGCTCCTTTTGCTCGATGCGCGCGTCGGATCCCTTGAAGTCGAAGCGGGTCGAGATTTCCTTGTTGGCCTGCTCGAGCGCGTTCTTGATTTCCTGTTTGTCCACTTGCGAGACGATATCGAATGAGGGCATGCGGTGCTCCGTCGGATCGGTTGGCGGCCGGGTTCAGCGCCTGGCGTTGTTGAGGCGCAGCAGGTCGTTGACCCAGCGCTCGGTGGTGTATCGGATCCATGCCATGTCGGCGGCATTGTCGAGCCGGGTGTGGACCGAGAGGATCAGCGCCTTGCCTCGCAGCCAGACAAGCGTGGTGCTGAACAGCATGTACTGGGGTTTCTCGTCGGCGTCCTTCTTTTCGGACGGGATGCGCAGGCCCTGGAGTATCGAAACCACTTCGCGGGTGCGGCGCAGTTCGGCCAGCAGCCGCGGCTGCCCGTGCGGCGGCTGATCGAGGTACTTGACCAGATCCAGGTCCGGCGCCGCCGGACCCGCCGCGCGCAACACGTCGGCAACGAGCTGCGAGAAGTCACGGTTGCCGACCAGGCTGCGTTCCAGCACCTTGGGCGTAACCACCAGCATGTGGCGGCGGAACTCCGGCGTGTCGCCGCCCATGAACAGACGCAGATCGGCATCCGAAATGGCGAACAACAGCACCCGGTTGGACGCCGAGGTGAGCGATTCGGCGAGTTCCTGGATGCGCGGCGAACCGGTAAAGGCCGTATCGGCGAATCCCGCCGGAGAATCGAGTGCGATGCGTACCTCGTCCAGATCGACCACGAAGGGGCCCGCCATCGCCGGCGCCGCGGCGAGCGCCGCTCCGAGGGCGATCCAGCGCGCTCGGGCGAGCATCGTCATCCCCGCTTCGTGCCGCGGCCGCGCTGCGCGCCGATGCGCAGACGCAGCGCGTTCAGGCGGATGAAGCCATCGGCGTCGGCCTGGTTGTAGGCGCCGCGATCGTCGTCGAAGGTCGCGATGCGCGTGTCGAACAGCGAATCCTTCGACGCGCGCCCGGTGACCAGAACCGTGCCCTTGTAGAGCTTGACGCGCACCGTGCCGTTGACCGGTGCCTGCGATTCGTCGATCAGCGACTGCAACAGCCGGCGCTCGGGACTGAACCAGTAGCCGTTGTAGACCATGCGCGCGTAGCGCGGCATCAGGTCATCCTTCAGCGCGAGCACCTCGCGGTCAAGCGTGATCGACTCGATCGCACGGTGCGCCTTGAGCATGATCGTGCCGCCCGGGGTCTCGTAGCAGCCGCGGCTCTTCATGCCGACGTAGCGGTTCTCCACCATGTCGAGGCGCCCGACCCCGTGCTTGCCGCCGATCTTGTTGAGCGTGGCGAGCACCTGGGAGGGGGTGAGCTTCTTGCCATTCACCGCAACGATGTCGCCGCGCCGGTATTCGAGCTCGATGTGCTGCGCGCGATTGGGCGCCTTCTCGGGCGAGACGGTGATGCGCCACATCGAGTCCTCGGGCTCGAAGTCGGGGTCCTCCAGCACGCCGCCCTCGTACGAGATGTGCAGCAGGTTCGCGTCCATCGAGTAGGGCGCGCCGCCGCCCTTTCTCTTCTTGAAATCCACCGGAATGCCGTGCCGGTCCGCGTAGGCGAGCAGCTTGTCGCGCGAGAGCAGGTCCCACTCGCGCCACGGGGCGATGACGCGCACGCCGGGCATCAGCGCGTAGGCGCCGAGCTCGAACCTTACCTGGTCGTTGCCCTTGCCGGTGGCGCCATGGGAAATGGCGTCGGCACCGGTCTTCCTCGCGATCTCGACCAGGTGCTTCGCGATCAGCGGGCGCGCGATCGAGGTGCCGAGCAGATACTCGCCCTCGTACACCGCGTTGGCGCGGAACATCGGAAACACGAAGTCGCGCACGAACTCCTCGCGCAGATCCTCGATGAAGATCTGCTTGACGCCGAACATCTTCGCCTTCCTGCGCGCCGGGGCGAGTTCCTCGCCTTGGCCGATGTCGGCGGTGAAGGTGACCACTTCGCAGCCGTAGCGGTCCTGCAGCCATTTCAGGATCACCGAGGTGTCGAGTCCGCCGGAATAGGCGAGGACCACTTTCTTGACGCTCTGTGCGGATTGTCTTGCCATCAGGGGTTCACTCTTCCTAGTAAGAGAAATTCGAGCAGTGCCTTTTGCGTGTGCAGGCGATTTTCGGCCTCGTCCCATACCGCGCTTTGCGGTCCGTCGATCACCTCGGCGGCCACCTCCTCGCCGCGATGCGCCGGCAGGCAGTGCATGAACAGCGCTTCGGGTTTCGCCGCGCGCATCATCTCGACGTCGACCTGCCAGTCCTGGAACGCGCGCAGGCGTTCCAGGTTTTCGGCTTCGAAACCCATGCTGGTCCACACGTCGGTGGTCACCAGGTCGGCGCCGCGCGCCGCGTCCATCGGATCGCGGAATTCCTCGTAGTGGTCGGTGCCGTACAGTCCGGCACGCTCGGGCTCGACCTCGTAGCCCGGCGGCGTCGAGACATGCACATTGAAGTCGAATACTTCGGCCGCCTGCAGCCAGGTGTTGCATACGTTGTTGGAGTCGCCGATCCAGGCCACCGTCCTGCCCCGGATTGAACCGCGCTGCTCGATGAAGGTGAAGATGTCGGCGAGGGTCTGGCACGGATGGTATTCGTTGGTGAGCCCGTTGATCACCGGCACGCGCGAATTTCCCGCGAACCGGGTGAGGATTTCCTGCTCGAAGGTGCGGATCATCACGACGTCGCACATGCGCGAGATCACCTGCGCCGCGTCCTCCACCGGCTCGCCGCGCCCGAGTTGCGAGTCGCGTGTGCTGAGGAAGATCGCCGCGCCGCCCATCTGATGCATGCCGGCCTCGAACGACAGGCGGGTGCGCGTCGACTGTTTCTCGAAGATCATCGCGAGAGTGCGATCCTCGAGCGGCCAGTAACGCTCGTAGCGTTTGAAGCGTTCCTTGATCCAGCGTGTGCGCGTGAACAGGTGCTCATACTCCTCGCGCGAGAGGTCCTTGAACTGAAGATAGTGGCGCAATTCCATGGTCGGTCGCACCGACTGGCTCAGCGTCCCGCGGCGGCGGGTTGCGGGGAGGCCTGCGGCGCGGCCTGTGCGAGCCGCGCGCGGACCAGCGGCACGAGGCGCTCGACCACGAGTTGTCCCTCGGCCTCGCTCATCACGAGCGGCGGCAGCAGGCGGATTACCGTTTCGGCGGTGACATTCACCACGAGTCCCGCGTCGAGCGATGCCTTGACGATTTCCCCGCAGGGCTGCGACAGTTCGACGCCGATCATCATTCCCATGCCGCGGACCTCGACGACTCCGGGCAGGCCGGCGAGTTGCGTGGCGAGCGCGCCGCGGATCGCATCGCCGACGCGCAGCGCATTGTCGAGCAGCCCCTCGTCGCGGATCGCGTCGAGCGTCGCGATCACCGCGGCGCAGACGAGCGGATTGCCGCCGAAGGTCGATCCGTGGTTGCCGCGTTTGAACACGCCTTTCGCGCGACCGGCGACCAGGCAGGCACCCACCGGCAGCCCCGAACCGAGTCCCTTCGCGAGCGGCAGCACATCGGGCAGGATTCCGGCGTGCTGATAGACGAACCATTTACCGGTGCGCCCGAGGCCGCACTGCACCTCGTCGAGCATCAGCAGCCACTCGTTGCGATCGCACAGCGCACGCAGGCCGCGCAGGTAGTCCATGCCGGCGACTTGGATGCCTCCTTCGCCCTGGATCGGCTCGACCAGCACCGCGACGACATTGCGATTGTTCGCCGCGATCTTTTCGACGGCTTCGAGATCGCCGTGCGGTACACGTACGAATCCCGTGACCAGCGGCTCGAATCCGGCCTGCACCTTGCGGCTGCCGGTGGCCGACAGCGTCGCGAGGGTGCGGCCGTGAAACGCATTTTCCATCACTACGATCGCCGGTTCGTTGATTCCCCGGTCGTGACCGTACTTGCGCGCAACCTTGATCGCCGCTTCGTTCGCTTCGCAGCCCGAATTGCAGAAGAACGCTTCGTCGAGACCCGAAATCGACGCAAGCCGTTCGGCCGCGGCCTCCTGCCAGGGAGCACGAAACAGGTTGGAAGTGTGCAACACGCGCGCCGCCTGCTCGGCGAGGGCGCGCGTGAGTTTCGGGTGAGCGTGGCCGAGGGTGTTCACGGCGATGCCCGCCAGGGCATCGAGATACTTGTTGCCGTCTTCGTCCCACAACCAAACGCCTTCGCCGCGCACGAAGGCGACCGGCTGTCTGGCATAGGTGTCCATGACATGCGACATGACGTTCTCCATGGTGCCGCGACGTACAGATTCCGAAAAGCAAAACGGCGGTCGGGACCGCCGTTTTTGAAATACTATCATAGGAGGTGGAAATGTCGAGGGGCGCGGCATCCGCGCGATCGATAAGGCGAGACGAGGTATAGCGATGACCGAGATCCGCGTACCGGACCGGCGCGACATGTGGATTCATATGCTGCTCTACCCCGGGCATACGCTGCCGACCGCCTTGGCACCGATCCTCGTTGCGGTGGGGCTCGCCGTGCGTGACGGGAGTTTCGCGGCGCTTCCCGCGCTGTTCGCCTTCATTGCCGGTTGGCTGATTCAGGTCGGCGGCGTATTCACCGACAACTACGAGAATCTCGTGCGTCACCCCGACGATCGCGAGCATCCGCAGCTCGTCACCGCGTTGCGCAACGGCGCGCTGACCCTGGCGGGACTGCGCGCGGCGATCGCGGCCTGCTACCTCGGCGCGCTCGCGGCGGGCGCGTATTTGATTTCGGTCGCCGGGCTGCCGGTGCTGTGGATCGGATTGGCCGCGATTGCGGCCAGCCTGCTCTATTCGGCGGGGCCCTGGCCATTCGGCCTGGCGGGCCTTGCCGACCCGGTATTCCTGCTGTTTTTCGGCGCGGTATCGGTGAGCGGTGGCTACGTGGTGCAGGCGTTGCCAGAGTCCCTGCCCTGGAACGCCGTCGCGCTTGGCTTGCCGGTCGGTGCCCTCACCACCTGCATCCTGATTATCGACGACATTCGCGACCGGGAATTCGACCTCGAGAAGGGCAAGCGGACGGTCGCGGTGCGCTGGGGCTTGCGCTGGAGTCGCGCCGAGTTCCTCGCGCTGATGGGCGCTGCCTACCTCGCGCCGATCTGGGCCTGGGGCTGGCTTGAATTCTCCGCGACGGTGCTGCTGCCGCTTGCCACGCTGCCGCTTGCCGTCGCGACCACGCGCCTGGTCTTCAGGCTCGAGCGCTTCGAGGACCTGGTGCCGATGACGCCGCGCGCGGCGCGCCTGTTGCTCGCCTATTCGGCGCTGCTCGCGGCGGGTGTCGGGATGTCGGACTAGGAGGCGTCGCCGGTCCCCGGCAATGGTGCGGAATTTCCATGAGCGAACGCACGGTTGCACGCGGCGCAACGGTACCGAACCGGGAGATGGAGCAATGTCGGAATTAGCCGCCCAGGACGCTGCGGCAATCGCCGCGAGGCTCAGCCCAGCCTGTTGAGCCCCTTCTCCTCGTGCGGCTTGAGCACGCGCACGCAGGGCTGATATCCCTCGTGAACGATGCCGTGCAGTTCCATCCTTTTCTGCGAGCGCAGCAGGTCGCCGAGGTACTCGACGATGTTGGGCGTGATCATCTGGCCCGGCACGAGCACCGGGATACCGGGCGGGTAGGGCGTGATCTGGTCGGCGCAGACGCGGCCGCCCAGCGCGTGATTGACGCGCTCGCGCTCGTCGAAGATCGGCACCAGTTCCCCGCCGCAGTAGTAGGCGTCACGCGGCAGGAAGCGCAGCTTGGTGAAACCCGGAATTTCCGGGGTCTGCACCAGGCGGCGCGGACTGCGCCGCTCGCGCGCGATTCGCATCAGCGCGTCGTACAGGCGCGAGACTTTCGATCGCGTGGTGCCGACGGTGAGCAGCAGAGTGAGGGTGTTGAAGGTGCTCTTTTCGACCTGGATGTTGTAGCGCTCGAACAGTTCGCGCTGCAGTTCCTCGACCGTGTAGCCGCAACCGGAGACGTCGACCGTGACCTTGGTGGGATCGAGCCGGATGCCGTCGCCGCGGGTTTGCTCGGGGAGCAGGTCTTCCAGTGCCAGGGTGCGGAACACCCGTGTCGAGTCGATCTGTTCGCGCAGTTCCTTGGCAAGCGCGAGCGTGCGCGAGAGCAATTTGTAGCCCTCCATCACCGCCTGCTTCCTTGCCACGTCGAGGCTCGCGATCATCGTGTACTGCGGGCTGGTCGAGGTGTGCATGTTGAAGTTCTCGCGGAACAGGTGTTCCTTGAAGCCGGGGTCGTTGACGTGAATCATCGACGCCTGCGAGAACGCGGAAAGCACCTTGTGGGTCGATTGCGTGGCGTAGTCGGCGCCGGCTTCCAGCGCGGTGGGGCGGAATTCCGGGTGAAAGCGCGCGAATCCGTACCACGCCTCGTCGATGATCACCTTGATATTCTTCTTGTGCGCCGCCTCGACGATCGGGGCGAGGTCGTAGCGCAGCCCGTCGTAGGTGCACGAGGTGAGAATCAGCGCCTCGGCGTCCGGGTGCTCATCGATCGCGTCGAAGATCAGCTTCTTCGGCACCGGCCCGTACAGGCCGTACTTGCCGTTGAGCGAGGAATCGAGATATACCGGATGCGCGCCCGAGAGCACCACGCCGTGGTGCACGCTCTTGTGGCAGTTGCGATCGAGCAGCAGCTTCTCGCCCGGCGCGAGCAGCGTCTGGAAGATCACCTTGTTCGCGGTCGAGGTGCCGTTGGTGGCGAAAAAGGTGCGCCGCGCGCCGAACGCCTTCGCCGCCATCGCCTGCGCCTCGGCGATCACGCCCTTGGGTTCCATCAGCGAATCGAGCATCGGCACCGACACCGAGAGGTCGGCGTCGAACACGTGCTCGCCCATGAATTCGTAGAAGTCGTTGACCCAGGGACTGCCGCGCAGCGACTCGCCCGACGAGTGGCCGGGCGTGTGCCACTGGTCCTTCGCCATCCACACGTAGTTCTTCAACTGGTCGTAGAACGGAGTCTTGGCGACTTCCTGGATCTGCGCGTTCAGGATGCGGTAAATGCCGCGATAGTCCTTTTCCTCGCGGTAGAAGTAGCCATCGACGGCTTCGGTGAACAGCGCGTCGACGACGTCGTCCTCCTTTTCCTGCGCGATCAGGATATACACCGACAACTCGGGCCGGAAGCGCGTAATGCGCTTGACGAGCTCGATCGCCGACATCTGGAGTTTCTTCTTGCCGCCGTTCTTGCGCGCGCCGGGCAGGCTGTAGAGCACATCGTCGACCAGCACCGCCTGGATGTCGCCGTCGCCCTCGATTGCGGCGAGCGCCTCCTTGGCGGTGGCGACGCCGGCGAAGCAGATGCCGAGGGGATTGTCGATCGAGCGCGCCGCGGCGTTGAGCCCCTTGACGAATTCTCGCAGGACGAGCGCTTCGTCGTTGATGACGAGGATGCGGCTCGTCGGCTTAGGCATTGCGCATCCGGATGCTTGGGGTGAGGCACGGGACGCGCTGCGCCGGGACCGTCAGCCCGGCGGCGGCTATAATTTGCCCATGTATCGGCGCCCGGCTCACGCGTTCGCGTATCTCACAGGAAAAGCCGGTGCGGTAGTCGGGGTCGGGTCGGCGCGCGCGAGCGCGCCGGATTACTGCATTGCCTTGATCGCGCGCGCGAGGCGGCTCTTGTGACGATTGGCGGCGTTGGCGTGCAGCACGCCCTTCGCGGCGCTGCGGTCGAGAATGCTCGCGCTGCGCGAAAGGGCCGCGGCGGCGGTCTTCTGGTCGCCCGCACTGACCGCCTTCTTGACGTTCTTGATCGCCGTGCGCACCGCGGTGCGCAGGCTCATATTGTGGTCGCGCCGCGTGAGTGCTTGGCGGGCGCGTTTGCGCGCGGATTTGATGTTAGCCATGGAGTGTCGCCTGGGCGGAAAAAGGCGCGCATTGTATCGGCTAACTGCCTACCGCGCAAGGCAAAACCATGCGGCGCGGGCGACGCGAAACGGGCGGCGGCAAGCCGCTCCGACGGGGGGCGGCGTGCGACTGCTTAGGGCGCTCGCCACCGTGAGCAGCATGACTCTCGTCTCGCGTGTGCTGGGGTATGCGCGAGACTTCTTGATCGCGCGCGCCTTCGGCGCCGGGGTCGCCACCGACGCGTTCTTCGTCGCCTTCAAGATCCCCAATCTGCTGCGAAGGTTGTTCGCCGAAGGCGCCTTTTCGCAGGCATTCGTGCCGATCCTCGCCGAGTACCGGCAGCGC
>Ga0224495_10001422_pt1 | contig 16902 bp, 9 predicted proteins | sample SF_Jul11_sed_USG_FD_168128 | JGI IMG/M metagenome (GOLD analysis project Ga0224495, IMG submission 168128) | Sediment microbial communities from San Francisco Bay, California, United States - SF_Jul11_sed_USGS_4_1 | ecosystem: Environmental > Aquatic > Marine > Sediment | place: USA: California... | reverse complement strand
CAAAAACAGAAGATGGTGGAAAAAGGTGAGATCGACAGGGATATCATCGCTTTTGCCAGAGATGATATGGATGTGTGTGTGGCAACCCTGCAGGTCAGGGAAGGGGTATTAATCGGCAGGCAGCATTTTTATTTAAAAGCTCAGAAAACCCTGCCTGATTCCGAGGTTTTGAACTCTTTTCTGAAGCAGTATTATCTTGACTCTATGGTCGTCCCGCAGGAGATCCTGCTGCCCGTGGAGATCGAGGATAAACAGATCATCCAGAAATGGCTGAGCTCAAAAAGCCAGAAGAAAGTAGAGCTTATGTATCCGCGCAAAGGGGAGAAGGTCGGTCTGTTAAATTTAGCTACCCAGAACGCCCAGCTTCTTTTAATGGAGCTCTTGATCCAGAAAAAGAAGATAAAAAAAGCCGTTCCGCCTTCGGTTCAGGCTTTAAAAAAGGATTTATATCTACCGGTTTTTCCACGGGAGATAGTGGCTTTTGATATCTCCAACCTGGGGTCAACCGACGCAGCCGGCTCTCTGGTGTTTTTTGAAGATGCCAGACCCAAAAAGTCTGAATACCGCAGGTTCAAAATAAAAACGGTGCAGGGGCAGGATGATTATGCCATGATGGAAGAAGTGGTGGTCAGGTATTTTAACCGGGCACTGGAGGAAAAGAGGAAATTACCAGACCTGGTTCTGATCGACGGCGGCAAGGGGCAGCTTTCCTCAGCCTTAAAGGTTTTAAATGAGCTGGGAATTAAGGATTTGAATGTGATCGGGCTGGCTAAAAGGTTAGACGAGGTCATTTTGCCCGGCAGAACAGAAGCGTTGATGATCCCCAAAAGCTCATCCTCTTTGAGGTTGCTCCAGAGGATAAGGGATGAGGCACACCGGTTTGCCATTACCTACCATCGGAGCCTGAGAGATAAGAAGGTCAAAATCTCCGAACTGGACGAAATCGAAGGGGTTGGTAAGGTGAGGAAAAAATCATTGCTATCCAGGTTCGGCTCAGTGGAAAGTATTAAAAAAGCAACCCTGAATGAGCTGCTGGGGACCGAGAATATCACAAGAAAAACAGCAGAGAGGATTTATTATTATTTTCACAAAAAATAAAGGCTCAAAGGCTCAAGAGCTCAAAAGTTCAATGGTTAATAATAACTGAAACTCATCACCGATAACTGAACACTAATCAAAGGAGTTTTTATGAAGCTGTACTATGCAGTATTAGAGACCAAATTAGGGAGGATGCTTGCCACCAGAACTGAAAAGGGTTTGAATAACCTGCTTTTTCATCAGCCTACCTGGGGGAAATTCTTTGAGGAGCTGGAAGAAAGAAAAGATTTAGAGCTGATAAAAGCTGAAGGTAAATTCGCCACCTTACGAAAACAGCTGAAGGAATATTTCACCGGCAAAAAGGTCAAGTTCACGGATAAGCTGGATTTAAGCTCTGGTTCTCCTTTCGAACAGAAGGTCTGGCGGAAGATGATGCAAATCCCTTATGGTAAAACGGTGAGTTATAAAAAGCTGGCACAGATGGCGGGGGAGCCTGAAAAGGCGCGTGCAGTGGGGAATGCCTGTGCTAAAAATCCTTTGACCATAATCGTTCCCTGCCACCGGGTTATTAAATCTGACGGGGGGCTTGGAGGATATGCAGGCGGTTTGGAGAGGAAAAAAAGGTTGTTGAATTTAGAAAGCGGTAAAGAAAAATAGCGGATTGAAAATGACAGTTATCAAAAAAGCAGGGACAGCACCTTAAGAAATCCATGGGGATTCGAGTTGTTTCTTAAGGGAATCAGGGGGAATGCTCCCCCATACCCCTTAAATCTAATATTCAAAGTGGCAGATAAAATTGAAAGTAAATATTATCCCCAAGTATTAATAGCTATGTTTTTAGCGAAAGATAAACAGTGAGCGATGTGCTGGGGTAAGGGGATAATCTATCTAACAGCGCAGGCTTTTTCGTTAGTATCTCATGATGAAACTCTGAAATACCCTTCAAATATTTTGCTTTCTTTTGGGCTCAAACACTTTGTCCAGACTGTAATTGCCGGGACCAATCAGAATCAGACTTAAGAAAACTATCCCATCCTCGATAGCATGCGAAGCTCCAGCAAGACCATCACCTCTTCCCAGATGCATAGGGGTTGCTACAATCATGTTAATGGTGAGAAATATGCAGGCTGGTCTGAAAAATAACCCCAGGATAATAAAAATACCCCCGAAGAACTCTGCAATGGCCGACATGAATCCCCAAAAGGCTGGCGCAAAGTGAATGCCGAGATTGGTCATTGCAGTCCCCAACTTTTCCCATTGCTCAACCCCACCAATGAGTTTTGGATAACCGTGAAACAGGAACATGCCTCCTATTCCTATACGAAGAATCAACAGCCCGGTATTTCTGTATTTGTCCAAGAATGTAAAGAAATTTATCATCTTTTCTCCTTTTTAAGGATCAGGGAATAACATATTCTCTTTAATGAAGTCGATAAAAAGGTAGCCAATAAAAGGGAAAAGTCAAGGTAAAATCTCACAGGTAACCATTGAATAAGAGGACCCTAATACTCTTTAATAAGGAACATTACCATAAAGGGTTCTTCATGATTCGAGTTGTTTTTTGGATAAACCGGGAGTAGCTCCGCCCTATGCCCCTTTGTTTTATTGTTGAAGTGGGCGAGAGGATTTGAGGGAGATTTCTATAGCATCTCTTACTTAAGCTCCTTTATCATAAGCACAGGGCACCAGAATATTTTCAGGTTAAGAAAAAAAAGGGGACAGCCTGAATTCAGCTGTCCCCTGCAAACGGGTTTTCTTCTCATCCGGTTAATCCGGGCTTCTTTTTAACATCCCGGATCGGGTCCGCCTTTGAAGAGGTAATTTATCAAATAAATAACATCAGAGATAGTAAGATCACCATCACAGTTGCAATCTCCTGATTCATATATGACCGGAGGAGGTCCGCCTTTGAAGAGGTGGTTGATAAGATAAATAACATCCGAGGTACTCAAGTCATTATCTGCATTGACATCACCATACATAGCAGTGACCAAGGTCCAGGTCTCTTCGGACCATTTCTCCTCAGAATCATTGTGAGTCTTCACCTTCCAGAAGTATCTTTTTCCCATCTGGAGGGAGTCGGTGTACTGGGGGGTCAGAAGATTGCTGTGGATAGAAGTGGAGTCTGGATGAAAAGCAGAAGAGGTGCTTACATACAGATCGAATTTCAAATCCTCCCAGGGATTGGCATCAGTCCACTTGAAATTTATTATTATGGGTCCAAAAGCACTGTCCGAAGGAGAAAGAAGCGGGAAGCGGGGAATAGGAGAGTAAATGTATGCATATAATTTATCACCCACCATAGAATCCACCCTGACCTCTATACCCGTGGGTCCAAAGTAGCTATCGCTATTGGGGGTAGTGGCAGGTCCAAAGAACTCCTGCCCGGGGACATCACTGGAAAAGGCAGCCCCTTTTCTGGACTCGTAGGGATACCACCATTGGGCAGTATCACTTACATTTCCCCCGGGATTATAAGTATAATCCTTAGCCGGATTGTAACCTGCATCTTCAACCGCTACTGTATAATGAGGATGTTCTGGAGTTCCATTATTAATTCTCCAGAACGGTGCTCCCAGTGAATCATGCACGTGAGTAATTAAAAGCCCACGGTCCAGAGGGTCTCCCCCAAAGGATAAATAAGGGAAGAAATAGCAGCTGAAATCGGAATCGAACTTGTCAAACATACCGGTGGAACCGGGATTACGGTATTCCAGGAGGAAGTATTCGCCTTCGCTCGGGGTTATTGGGATCAGATACAACGAGCTGTCTTTGGTGGTTTCGTAATTATTTATCACCACCTGGTTATGTGTTCCTGCAGGCACTATTACCGGATCAATCCAGCCTATGGTCTTTTTGTTCCACCCGATAAGGTGAGATGGAACTTTAGATTTAAGAGATAATATACCGTAGCCTCCATATCCCATATTACACCAGTCGTAAACAGGATGGTCATTGTTGTCATTCGGTGTATAGAAAGATGAAATCAGCAGCTTGTCGTCGTAATCGTACATATCGGGTAAACCTAAATTATGTGTCAGCTCATGACAGAAAACCCGGATCCTGTTCAAAGTATCCTGACCGGAAAAATTAGGCGGGTAGAGTGAATCGCGCATAGGATAAGTTTCAGGAGAGGTACACCACTGAGTTATATATTTTCCATCGAAAGGTCCGAAACCATTTGAATAGCTCATAGCAAAGGACCAGATATCATTTTCGTTACCGGAATCTTCCTGGCCATTGCCGGAATGGAGAAAACATATAGCATCTACATTGCCATCGTTGTTTCCATCGAGTTGAGAGTAATCAATAACCGGATCGAGTGCCACCAGTATATTAGGAAAACCGCTATAGGGGTTAAAGAGCCAATAATTTCCAGCATCGTACCAGTTTATGATCTGTCCGGCAACGTGAACCTGTTTATAGGAAACCTCGTCAAAATATTCGGATATAGATCCACCTGGGAAATAGTTCCAGGAGAAAAACATACTATCAAAGGTCTCTTTGGGATAGGTACCGAGCCGGTTATACCACTGCACCATAATAACTAAAATCTTTATGGTATCTCCGGTATAGCGGTATTGAGATATTGCCAGGCTGTCCTCCGGGGTAAGCTGAAAAGCCGGGATTCTCCCAAACTGCTTTTCCAGTATCTCGTCGGGAACATCATAAATTACTCCCCGAGGCAGGTCACTGGCAGAAGTGGTAAGAGGGGCTGTCATCATAATGCAGAGACAAAATAGCATAAACCACACAGGCTTTTTCATAACTTCTCCTTTGAATAAGGTTGGTTTCTGCAGCTAATTAATTCAAAACATCTTACGGGGCAAATAAGTAATAAGGACGTTGTTTTGTTACACCCAAAACTTACTTCACTAAATATTATAATAAATAATCCAAAAAAGTCAATCACTTTTTTATATCATTATATTTTCAAACTATCAGCTAGCTAATCTTATATACTGCTTTCTCCTCCGTAAAGTTTCATTTTTTTCCATGGTGAGAAGCATTTTTTCAGTATTTTTTCTTGAATTCTGACAGATTAATATCCAGATTGTTTTTAACGAACAAAACACTTGACCCAAAAAACTGATAGGTTTATACTGTTTTTAAGATGTGGTTTTAGCTTTTGGTTTTGAAAGGGAAGAAAGATGGAAAGAGAAAAACAGGATTTTCTCTGGGGTATTAAAAAAAACATCTTTTTCCTCGGATTGGTTAGTTTCCTGACCGATGTTTCCTCTGATATGATCTATCCGCTTCTCCCGGTCTTCTTAACAGATGTTCTGGGAGCAAGCAGGGTTTTCGTGGGATTGATCGAGGGTATAGCGGAGAGCACTGCCAGTCTTCTGAAGATCTTTTCCGGCTGGTTCTCGGACAAGATAGGCAAAAGAAAACCGGTTGTGATCCTGGGCTATTCACTCTCTTCGCTCAGTAAACCTCTTCTGGCACTGGTAACCTCTGGCTGGCAGGTTCTGTTTCTGAGATTCGGAGATAGAGTAGGAAAAGGGTTGCGCACCTCACCCCGGGATGCATTAATAGCCGAATCTTCATCCGAGACCAAAAGAGGAACCTCTTTCGGACTTCATCGGGCTATGGATTCTGCTGGCGCCATATTCGGTCCTCTTCTGGCTTTTCTCTTATTGCCGTTATTGAATGAAAATTACAGACATCTGTTCCTTTTAGCCTCCATCCCTGCTTTTTTCTCGGTTTTAGTACTGTTTTTCTGGGTTAGAGAAGCAAAAGAAAGAAAAAGAGCAGAGACCTCACAGACAAAAAAAGCTTTTGCATTTGACGGTAAGTTTAAACTTTTTATATTAGTGGTAGCTGTTTTTACACTGGGTAATTCCAGCGATGCTTTTCTGTTCCTGAGGGCGAATGGTCTGGGAATAAAACTTGTCTTTGTCCCTCTGCTCTGGGGTCTTTTCAACCTGGTTTACACTTTGTCCTCCACCCCGGCAGGGATTTTATCGGACAGAATAGGCAGGAGAAAAGTTATCCTTATGGGGTTTGCCATTTATGGTTTTTCCTATTTTGGATTTGCCTTCGCCACAAGTTCAATTCATATCTGGCTGCTGTTTGCCCTGTATGGGTTATACTATGGTTTAGCTGATGGTGCCCTGCGAGCTTTTGTGGCAGATTTAGTCAAGGAGGAGGATAAAAGGGGAACTGCTTATGGTTTCTATCATGGAGCAGTGGGTCTTTGCACTTTGCCAGCCAGCTTAATACTGGGTTATCTCTGGCAGACCTTTTCTGCAGGCGTGGCTTTTTCATTTGGAGCAGTTCTGGCAATTCTGGCAGGTATGATTTTTTATTCAGGGTTTTTCAGGAAAAAATAAATCAGAGATGACAACCAGAAGAAGAAAGATAAGGAATACTGGAAAGATCTTAAGCCTGACGATTATAATTTTTTCTCTTTTGATAGTTTTTTGCGTTCCTTATCCCAGATATAACACCGAGTATCCATCAAATCCTGCCCCTGCGGGTAAAATCGATAAAACCAAAATGACCCGCATAATGGAATCATACCTGGGCCAACCTTATTCCAGTTATGATTGCTCGAGATTGGTATATGAGGTCTATCGCCAGTATTCCGGCATCAGGCTACCATCGGAAACAAAAAAGCTCTACCGGCTGATAAAAGTGGTGGAGAAAAACGAGCTGGATTTTGGTGATTTAGTCTTTTTTTCTGAAGATGGCATAATTCCTTCCCACGTGGGAATCTACATCGGGGATAACAAATTCGTACATTCCTCTTCCTCCCGGGGCGTGATAATTTCCTCTTTAAAGGAGAGATATTATGATAGAGGGTATCTGGGGGCAAGAAGAGTGATACAATAAAAAGCTTAAGAGATTCAATCCTGCCCTCTGTGGGACAAAAACTCAAAGAATAAAAAAATCTTACCAAGATTCATCTTTAAATCTAAGCAATTTTGAGGGAGCACCTCTGAGGAAATTTACTCAAAGGAAAAAATCAAAAAAATGAAACTTTTTTGTTGACGCGGTGTATAACTAAAAAAGAGTGATAGTTTTTAAGCGGGATAAAAAAGGAGGTACAACATGAAAAGATCATTAATTCCCGTATGGATACTTCTGGTTTTAGCTTTCAATTCCCAGATATGCTGGGGTGCCAAAGAGGTGCGCGGCTCGGGAAAAGTGGTTACAGAGGAACGACAGGTTAAAGGTTTTACCGGGGTGGAGCTGGCGACCATCGGCAGGCTTTACATCCAGATTGGCACAGTGGAGAAATTAAAGATCGAGGCTGAGGATAATATTCTGCCCTATCTGGAAACGGAGTTAGATAACGGGAGCTTGATAATAAAGAATCAGAAAAGGGTTGATCTAAGACCCCAAAAACCCATCAGATATTATCTCACGGTGAAAGGTCTGGAAAGAATTGTGCTCTCCAGCGCCGGGGATGTTGAGGTGCCTGATATAAACTCCGAGAGGTTTACCATAATCAGCAGTAGTGCTGGTTATCTGGAGATGGGGGATCTGGAGACCGGTTTTCTTGAAATTATGATGAGCAGTGCCGGGGATGTGAGCATGGGAGATGTTAAAGCCAGGGAGGCTGAGGTTGGTATAAGCAGTGCCGGTGATCTGAGTATGGAAGGGGTGGAGGTCAACTCGCTTGGAGTGCGGATGAGCAGCGCCGGAGATTGCAGTATAAAAATACTTAAAGCCGAGAGCATAGATTTATCCAACAGCAGCGCAGGAAGTATGATAATTAGCGAGGGCCAGGTAAAGGATCAGGATATCTCGCTGAGCAGTGCCGGGAATTATCAGGCTAAGAACCTGAAGAGCCTGGAGGCTACGATTCGCTTGAGCAGTGTAGGGAGTGCCACTGTCAATGTTAAAGATCATCTGAATGCCACAGTCTCCAGTCTGGGGTCAGTATATTATGTGGGAAGTCCGGAGGTCGATTATAGGATTACCTCCATGGGTAAAATCAAGAAGATAGAGAATTAAAAAAGCTGCTTCAAAAGAAATTCTGAGATGTTCAGGCTAATTATTACCCATTCCTTAGAGCAAAGGTGATAGATTAATATAACATTAATTGAATAGATTAGAAGCAGGGGTGTTAAACTAATAGAAAAATCAGGTTTTTATCAATACCAGCGTGATATCATCGCCCTGGGGCAAGTTACCCTGAAAGGAGAGGACATCCTCGACGATTTTCCGGGAGAGTTTTTCAGCGGATATATCCTTGTTGGTCTGTAACATCTTTATAACTCTTTCCTCTTTGTAGAGTTCCTCTTTTTCGTTCATCGCCTCGGTTATACCATCGGTATATAAAATCAATAAATCCCCGGGCTTTAACTGGACTGTACCCTCCTCGTACAGGGTATCACCGAAGATTCCCAGAATGGTTCCGCCTTTTTCCAGGGTTTGTATATTTCCATCCCGGTTTAGAAGGATGGGGTGATTGTGCCCGGCATTGGTAAAGGTAAAGGTTTTGTTTTTGCTGTCCAGGATGCCATAGAAGAGGGTGATGAATTTTCCTGCCTCCACAGATCTTGAGATCATAAGATTTACTTTTGACACGGTATCTCTCACGCTGGGGTTGATAGATGCCTGCCCCCTTAAGGTAGCTTGCAGATTAGCCATAAGTAAAGCTGCGGATGTGCCTTTACCGGAAACGTCTGCTATGGCAATTCCCAGGTGCGAATCATCTATCTGGATGAAATCGTAATAATCCCCTCCTACCTGTCTGGCTGGAACATAATGGCCACATATATCCATATCTTCCATATGGGGATTAGTCTTTGGCAGAAGGGCTTGCTGAATATTACGGGCTGTTCTTAAATCATCCTCCAGGATTAACAGTTTTTGCTCCTCCTCATAAAGCCTGGCATTTTCGATGGTCTGGGATGATTGAATTGCGATGATGGTTAAAAGTCTCAAATCCTCCGAGGTGAAATCCGAATTATCCTTTTTGTTAAAAAGACAGAGTACGCCTATCATCTTGTTTTTTAGCTTTAAGGGTACTGCTAAAAGAGAGCGTATATTTCCTGAATCCCTTTCTATCCCTTTGAACCTGTCATCTGTTGAAAGGTCGTTGATCAAAAGGGGCTTTTGATTTTTTAGCATCCAGCCGGTGAGGCTTATTCCAAAATGATAGGGAACACCCCGGATAGAGGTATCCTGGGTTCTCACGAAGGTTTTCAGTGGCGTAGTCTGATCAGCTTCACTCACCAGACAGATCGCTCCCTGTTCTGCCCGGATATGTTTGGTGCATTTACCTACAACCAATTCGGTGATCTTCTCCACTCCCAGAGTCGAGCTGATGGCTGCGGCTACCTCGTTGAGAATAGAGAGTTCATCAACTGCTCTTTTTAACTGGAGATTCTCTTTTTCTAAGTCTCTAACCATATTCGACTTGAATATAAATCAAAAAAAGGTTTCAGCAAGTAAATATTTAGGGTAAAGGTGCTGTCAATAAAGAATAATTTTCTGCTTTCTGTTGGTCTCCTGATCAGCAGAGCTTTAGTCAAGTTGCCTTCATTGGTAAGGTCAACAACGAAGAGTAAGTTGTCAATGAAGAATAATTTTTTAAATTTAAAAGCAGATGTCTAATAATCTTCGCAATTATTACCAAAGCTTCTAAGTTAATTATAATCAATGGATTGCCTCTGCTGATGAATTGAATTCAAAAAGGTTTAAGCAAATTTCTGCGATTAATCAGAAGGACTTCACATATGCAAACCTTAATCTCCTCAAAGACAATCTATTAGGCAGAACATTAATAATTGGCAATGGTAGGGTTTTTGCATTATATTTTTATAAAAAGTATAGATTGCCAACCTTAGATCGGAAAATCTCATGGAGAGAAAAAACTTACTTGTAATAGCCATACTATTTGTTATCAGCTTCACCTTTTTTCTTCCTATCCCTGTATATTCTCTCTATTCTGGAGAGACGATATCCAGACGGATTTTACCCGAATATGCTCCGGGAAGGCTGATAGTGAAGTTTAAGCCGGAAGCGCATAACAGAATGGTGTCAGGTAAGGTTACTACGGGGATAGCATCGCTGGATAGTCTGAATTCTAAATACAAAGTGAAAAAGCAGGAAAAGCTCTTTAAGAAGTTTGAGAAAACAGCTCTAAAAGAAGATAAATTCTTAAGTGTTTATATCCTGGAGGTTCCCACTGAAACAGATCTCGAGAATATGAAAAAAGATTATGAAAAAAGACCCGAGATTGAATATGTGGAGCTGGATTACAAGGTGGAACTGTTAGAGGCACCGGATGATCCGTTATTTGATAACCAGTGGTACTTGAATAACACCGGTCAGGGTTATATGGGGACAAAACGTGTTTCAGGTGATTATAACGATTTGCTGGTTATAAAATATGGTAATGCGGGTGCCGATATAGATGCACTGGAAGCTTTTGGGAAAAACCTTGAAACGGTCCTGCCTCTGGTAGGGATAATAGATACAGGTGTGGATCGGGAGCATGAGGACTTAAAAGATAACATCTGGACAAATCCCGGGGAGATACCGGATAACGTGATCGATGATGACCATAATGGATTTACAGACGATTCTTACGGGTGGGATTTTTCCGGAGAGAAAGACACAATTGTGTTTCAGGAAGATAATGACCCTTCAGATTATTATGGTCATGGCACTCATTGTGCAGGAATAGTTGCGGGAGTTAAAGATAACGGGATCGGTATAAGCGGCATAACCTCACACTGCAGGATAATGGCAATTAAGATATTCCCCAATGCTTTCTTCTCCGTAGGCACTAAAGCAATTATCTATGCTGCGGATATGGGATGTAACATAATCAATATGAGCTGGGGTGGACCGTACCCATCTAAGCTGCTCGAGGATGCAATAGACTATGCAGTCTCAAAAGGTGTTTTGTCAGTAGCCGCAGCAGGTAACAGCGGAGCAGAGGATTATTTTTACCCGGCTTCTTTGCCGCAGGTTTTTACTGTGGGAGCTTCTAATTCTAAAGATGAGGTAACTTATTTTTCCACATACAACGAGTATATAGATGTAATTGCACCAGGCGAGGATATTCTCTCCCTGAGAGCTATTAACACAGATATGTATGCAGAGGGTGGAGCAAGTGGGTTAGAGCCCACTGTGCATATCGTGGACGATAAATACTACTTAGCCGACGGTACCAGCATGGCAGCTCCCTGTGCAGCCGGGGTAGCTGCTTTTATCCTGGCAGCATCACCGGGTATAAGCATTACCAGGGTAAAGGAGATACTCCAGCAGTCAGCAGATGACATAATCTATCCATATGGAGGGGATAGTTTATATTCGCCAGGCAAGGATATCTACAGCGGATATGGCAGGGTGAATTTGAACTCTGCCTTACAGCTTCTTTCCGGCAGGCTGGCTAAGATAGATTATCCTTTTGAGAATATGCTGGTATCAGGTTATGTTCCGATTATAGGCACAGCCAGCGGAGACAGTTTTCAGAATTACATTCTGGATTACGGAGAGGGTTATACACCTGAAAGCTGGTCGCAGATAGCAAACTCAGTAATACCGTTAAGTAAGGATACGCTTGGCATCTGGAACAGTTCAGGTTTGAGTGGGGTTTATACCTTAAGATTGACTGTAGGAGATCAAAACAGAGAGGTCGTTCATTTGATAGCGGGTAACAGTCCCTATGTTGAGATAAGTTATCCGGAAGAGGGTGATACCATAAAAGGATATACTCAAATCTCTGGATATACAATCATTCCAGATTTTTCCTGTTATACCCTGGAATATGGTTATGGAGAATTACCTGTTAGCTGGGATACTATTATTACCTCAACCAAGATGATAGCGGATGAGGTTCTGGGAAACTGGATGGTTAATTTCTTAGATGAAGCCAGGTATACTATGCGTTTAACTGCGAAGGCCAACTCTGGTGTAACTTATTCTGATAGTGTAGTAGTGGAGGTTAAAAGTATTGTCTCTTCCGGCTGGTTTTCTGAATTACCGAATTTTGGCTCCTTATCGCCAGCGGTGGGGGACATAGATGGAGATGGTTATTCTGAAGTGGTGGTAGGGGTGGGTGGCAGCACGATTGCAGAAATGGGAGGGATTGAAGTTTTCTCGCATACAGGTGAACTTGAACCTGGCTGGCCCAAAGATACAGATAAAAAGATGATGTCCTCACCTGCCTTAGCTGATTTAAACGGGGATGGGATTGAAGATATAGTCCTCTGTTCAAACCAGGGGTTACACGCCTATTTATCTAATTCAACTTCCTGGTTCATAAGCGTAAGCACCGGTGGTAATAACTTCTGGAGTTTAGCTACACCAGTAATTGCAGACCTGGAGAATGATGGACATAATGAGATTTTAATGATAAATAATTCAGGGAAGGTTTATGCCTGGCGAGATAATGGAAGCTCGTTTATCCCCGGGAATAACGGAGTTTTTGCTCAGGCCATAGGAAATGAATACAAATACGAGGATTTTCCCTGTTTAATTATAGCTGACCTGGATAATGATTATAAAAATGAAGTAATAGCCGGCATTGCTAATGGTTATACAGGTGGAATTTACATCTGGGATATCACTGGAACTCAATTGTTAGCTCCGGGAGATTATCCTGAGGTGTTTACAAGAGTTTTTGGAATAGCTGTTGCCAATATCGATGATGTAAATGACCTGGAGGTAATAGTCTTTGGTTCAAATCAGGATTATTTAACCTTATCCGCTTTCAAAAAAAATGGGACTCAAGTTCCAGGTTACCCTATAGAGATAGAAGATCTGCAATCTGGGGAGTGGTTTGGGAATCACCCAGCTATAGGAGATTTAGAAGGTGATGGGATTATGGAAATAGTTACAAGTATTTTTACAATCGGTGAGGCTCGTATTTATGCCTGGCATCAGGATGGAACTCCCCTGGGTGTGATTGGTCCAGACGGGCTTATGGTTTCGATGAGCTTACCTGATAAGGAGCTGAAACGGAGTGTTCTATCTTCACTGGGTAACAGTATTGGTGAGATATTTGCCAAAATTAGAGAAATGGGTAAAGAGGAACTTTATACAATGTTCTCCACATCAGGTAACGACCCGGTTTTTGTCTCTGTGCCGGAGACCTTTGGAAGTCCAATTTTAGCTGATGTTAACGCAGATGATAGGGTGGACATCATTGCCCGTGCCGGCTATTACTATGGCACAGGTTATGAGAGGGTTTTCGCCTGGGATTATGAGGGAAATATAATCCCAGGCTGGCCGCTTTATGTTTCAGAAGAACCTGCTAGTTTTACATTTTATCCTTATTCCCCGGTTATATGTGATGTGGATAATGACGGTAAGTTGAATTTAGTTCTGGCTACGGATTACTCCGATTTAAAACTTATCTGCTGGGAATTCAACACAAGTTATGACCTCAATAAAATGCATTGGCCCAGATATATGCATGATAAGCAAAATAGTGGAGTATTTCGATTAGAGGATTACCTGGAAGTGGAAGAGGAGGATATTACAGTCCCGGCTTGCTTCTCATTGTCCCAGAACTACCCTAATCCCTTTAATTCCATAACCACCATACCCTTTAGTTTAAAAGTTCAAGGTTCAACATTCAAAGAGTCCACCCATACCTCCCTGGTTATTTACAATATCCTGGGGCAAAAGGTACGGACATTACTGGATAAGGAGATGATGCCTGGTATTCATCAGGCTGTCTGGGATGGAAAAGACGGTAGAGATAACACGGTTACCAGCGGAATCTATTTCTATAGATTGGAGACAGAAAATTACACTCAAACGAAAAAAATGGTTTTTCTGAAATAGAGTGAAGGAAGATGGTGAGCAGGGGTGTGGCAAAAACCAGACCCCTAACAGATTAGGGCTAATTATCATTGGTTGAAGCTTTATGCGAGCTGTACTAAAATATTTTCTTCAGGTTGCACTGATTTTTATTCTTTTATTGTTATCCATACATTTTACGGGCTCTCAAAATATCTTTGCGGGCAAATCTCAATCAGAACTTTCCCTAAAAAGCTCAGCAGGAGGGGAGGTAATAATTGACGATTTTCTGGTTAACGATGATATCTCAAGTATCGATAAACAAATTAAACCAGCTATAACCTGTAATCATAAGGGAGATATCGTTGTTACCTGGACAGATTTCAGGGAGGATGCTCTTGGTGACATCTATGCCGTAAGATTTAATCCCTCAGGTGTTTCCGTAGATACTAATTTTAAGGTTAATAGTGATGTCACTGTGGCTGGACAGTGTAACCCCAAGGTGGGGATGGATAGTTCGGGGGTTTTCGTTATCGTCTGGGAGGATGGACGTTTTGGTCATTCCGATATCTACGCCCAGAGATATAGTGCTTCAGGGGCTCTTCTAGGCTCTAACTTCAGGGTAAATGATGATACCGGGGATGCGGGTCAGTATTTTCCGGATATCGCCTTAAGCGTCTCTGGCAGCCTTATCATTGTCTGGACAGATTATCGTAATGGAGATGCGGATATCTATGCTCAAAGATACGACTTTTCAGGAAATCCCTCTGGTGACAATTTCAAAGTGAACGATGATACAGGTGTTATTAGTCAGGAAGAACCTGCCATCTTAATGGATAGTTACGGGAATTTCATAATCGTCTGGCAGGATTATCGCAACAGGGATTGGGATATTTATGCCCAGTCATATGATTCATCAGGTTTAGCTGTTGGTTATAATTTCAGAATTAATCAGGATACAGAGAAGAGTTTCCAGAAGTCTCCCGCTATATCTTCTGATTTGTCTGGTAATTTCATCATTGCCTGGAGAGATGACAGAAATGGTAATTCAGATATCTATGCCCAGAGGTTTGATTTCACAGGATTACCATTAGGTTCTGATTTTAAGGTTAACGATGATGCGGGAAATACCTACCAGGGATTCCCTGAGATATCTTCGGATATTTTTTCCAACTTCATAATAACCTGGACAGACTATCGCAATGGTAACCGGGATATCTATGCTCAGAGATATTGTTGTTCGGGAAGTGCCGTGGGGACAAATTTCAGGATAAATGACGATACCGGAACTGCCTTTCAGGAATTTCCGGATATTTCCATTGACGGCTCTGGGAATTTTATTCTCACCTGGCAGGACCTGCGTAATGGCAACTATGATATCTTTTTCCAGAGATTTGAATCTAACGGCACGCCAGTAGAGTCTAATTTTATGATAAATGACGATCAAAGGATTTCTGTTCAGCTGTATCCGGTTATAGCGGTTGATGATTATGGTAACTTTACCCTTGCCTGGCAGGATTATCGTAAGGGTGACTGGGATATCTATGTTCAGAGATTTAAATATTCAGGTTATGGTTCTGGTTCGAATTTCAGGGTGAATGATGATTCCGGAACTGCTTATCAAAAGTATCCATCAATAGCGTTAAATGATTATGGCAACATCATATTAACCTGGCAGGATTACCGAAGCGGTAACTGGGAGATATATGCTCAGAGATTTGATTCCTCAGGTAACCCATCAGGACCCAACTTCCGAATAGATAGTCTGGGTGGAGTTTCTCCGGTTGTGGCTGCAGATGGTGCTGGAAATTTCGTCATCACCTGGTCAGATGGGAGGGTCAATGCTCGGAGATTTGACATATCCGGTATTCCCATAGACACTATTTTCAGGATCAGCGGATATGGTGGGTCTAATCCGGATATTGATGTGGATAACCTGGGTAATTTTATCATAGTCTGGGAGGATTACCGGAACGACAGGTACAGACCTGATATTTATGCGCGGAGATACGATTCTCAGGCTATTCCTCTGGATTCTTCTTTCAAGGTGAACGATGATATAGGAATAACCTATCAAGGGGACCCTGCGATTTCCATGGATAATTCTGGCAACTTTATAATCACCTGGAGGGATGAACGTAATGGCAACTATGACATCTATGCTCAGAGATATGAATCCTCAGGAAGTCCAGCTGGTTCTAATTTTAGAGTGAACGATGATTATGGAAACCACTATCAATGGTCTCCTCGAGTGGATGTAACAGGCTCCGGAGATCTCGTCATCACCTGGCACGATTATCGTAGTGGCAATCCGGATATATATGCTCAAAGATATAATTCTTCCGGGGTTCCTCTGGGAAGTAATTATCTGGTGAATAATCCTCATTTTGCATCTTTTGACCAGACCAATTCAGCGATTGCCTCCTCCGGCTCAAACCTCTATTTTACCTGGGTGGATAACCGAAAAGGGAACTGGGACATCTATGCTAAAGTTGTAGATTGGAGCTACACGGAAGCGGAAGAGGAACAAATAGCAGGGTTGCCGAATTACTTTGAGCTTTTCCAGAACTATCCCAATCCCTTTAATCCCAGCACAAAAATACAGTTTAAAGTTGGGAGTTTGAAGTTTGGAGAACCTACCCACACCACCCTTATTATTTACAATATCCTGGGACAAAAAGTGCGGACATTATTAGATGAGGAGATGACGCCTGGTGCTCATCAGGTTGTCTGGGATGGGAGGAATGAGAAGGGAGAGGTGGTTTCAAGCGGAATCTACTTTTATAGATTGAAGGCTGGGGAGTTTACACAGACGAAGAGAATGGTTTTTGTGAAATAGAACCTCACCCAAGCCCTCTCCTTAGAAAGGAGAGGGTTAAGATGTAGGGGCACAGCGTGCTGTGCCCCTATAATATTTATTCTCTTTAAATTGTAGCGTCAGGGTTTATCCCTGACGTTTTTTTATCATTCGCCGAGCGTAAAGCCCGATGCTAAATTTCATCTCTCTGTTTGTCTCCTGACCAGCAAGATTATCCCACCTTGAGAGCAAGGTGGGGCTACCAATCTGTCAATTAGATAGATTTAGATTCAGATCAGGATAAGATTCAACAAACTGAGGAAGTAGCCTTTCCATATCATTAAATAGAT
>Ga0224495_10001421_pt1 | contig 16908 bp, 11 predicted proteins | sample SF_Jul11_sed_USG_FD_168128 | JGI IMG/M metagenome (GOLD analysis project Ga0224495, IMG submission 168128) | Sediment microbial communities from San Francisco Bay, California, United States - SF_Jul11_sed_USGS_4_1 | ecosystem: Environmental > Aquatic > Marine > Sediment | place: USA: California... | reverse complement strand
ACTTCCCTCAGCCTATCCTTCCCGCAGGGTGTGGATTCATTTTACGGTCCAGGACCGCGACGGCAGCCTGATCTTTGAATCGGGCCGGATGGAAGCGGACGGATCCATATCGGGCAATGACAACGACGCAGACAGAGATAGGTTCGAGCCTCACTATACCGAGATAGACAGTCCCGAAGAGGTCCAGATCTACGAGTCGATCCTGGCCGGGCCCGGGAAAGAGTTGACCACAGTACTGCTGACGGCGACTCATTATGCCAAGGATAACCGGCTCCTGCCCGAAGGATTTGATAAAGCCACTACGGAGGAAGACATCGCCGTGCATGGTGCTGCGGAGTCGGACAAAGACTTCCGCGGCGGCGGAGACAGGGTGACCTACCTTGTGCCGTTAAGCGGTTCTGAGGGTCCCTTCAAGGTTAAGGCCGAGATCTGGTACCAGCCCATCTCCTACCGTTGGGCCCATAATCTCGAACAGGAGGAAGCCGAAGAAATCGACCGGTTCGTTTCTTATTACAACGTCTTTTCCTCTTCTTCCGGTTTGATGCTGATCCAAGCCGAGGCGATAGTGAAATAGCTGTGCCGATTGCGTGCTTTGCTGACTGAGTTAGCATCATTGTCTCAATTTTCCCATCAATCATCGTTGGGAAAGATAAGTCAGGATAAAAAAGATGTCAAAGAGCCTATGGAGTCTTTATTTTTATATTTTATTTCGATATATTATATTAACATTTTTTTCTGATGCCCGAAGTAAGTGGGAAAAGGTAGGCTCATCTGGGGAAACAATTTCAACCGGAGTACGATCCTAAAAATAGTAAATAAATGATGATTCCAATCTAAAATAGAAGAACGAAATGGAAGCCTATGACCTTGATTATATTCGAAGTCAGATCATCGGAGTCACCATCCCCCTTTTCGCCAGGGAGAGAATTTTTCAATTCATCGAGAAACTCGGGGCAGGTGGTGAGGAAGTCCAGAAAAGAATCGAAGGAGATCGAGCCCCCTTGCACATCTTAATCCCTTAAGCTGGAGTGACATCTTAGGGGATAGCTCATGAATGTGTAAAAAATATTAACATTTTTGGGGATTGGAGAAAATCTCGTTGTGGAGAAAAAATTTGAAGGGAGAGCCTGTATTTATAGGCGTTCCATGAAATCCCTGTAGGTGTGGATCTCAGGTAGGGCGTGTTTCTCCGCCAGGCTATAGGCCTGTTCGTAATCTTCCATGGCCTCTTCGCGGGACCACGGATTGAAAAGAGAGGCTGCAAAGACACACAGGTCTAACAGCAAAAGGCTCTGTAATTTTTCTCTGTTCATCGTTGCCTCCACTGTGATCACTGCAAAATCCATGCCATTTACCTTATAACTCTGAGCAATACAATTTTGAAAAAACGCGATTTTTATTGCTGGGAGTTATAAAGATTGATAGAAACGATTCCTTTCTGATGACGGCCGATGAATAAGGATGTAATAGAATTTTAAAACCGGAAAGATAGGCCTAATCGCAACTGAAATCCAGAGAGGTCGAGTTCGAAGTCTCTTAGTTTTTCTGAGTCTGAATTGGTCGGCCAATAGTTCGTGGGGATGTCAAGAACGAGCTCCCCCCATGGAGTCCTAATCTCTTCCCTCTTTATGCTCCATCGTCCATCCCATGTTTCAGAGCTATCATCCTTGATTTCTCTTCCATCGCCTGAAATATTTTTGGTCACTTGATAGGCATAACCGCCTTCAAGAAATATTCTCAAACTTTCAAACAAGGGGTAGGCGAGCCGTCCCCCAACATCCAGGGCGATTCCTGTTCCGCTTCCCTTCTTTTCAAGTATTCCTGAGCTTTGGAAAGTGAGCCAATTGTAATTTGTTCCCTGGATCCACCATTCATAACTCCAGTCTGACATGTAGTGGCACTCGACAAACATGGGGCCTCCGGTTAAATAGCCTTCCAATGTCAAGGCATTCATGATCTTTTTCATGATGTGGATTCCGAGTAAGGGCATATAGGCTTTTGCAGAAAGGGAATAGGGGGAATATACCAAGTTCTCTAAATACTGTTCGTTGGAAAGTTCATTCCTTGTGTATTGGAGTTCAATATCGGATTCATACCTGCTTGTGAGAGACTTGAATCCCAAAGACACGGCAAACGTATTGTTCAAATGATATTTCAGCCTTGCTCCGAAAGGAAAGGCGTTCTTAATCTTTTGCCGTTCTCTATCTTGATTCTTGGTCCATGATTGAATCTGGTTATTGGTCTGTAAATAATCGAGATAAGTATCGTAAAAAAAGGTCTGAATCCCGTTGTCATAAGAAACGAAGAGGTTCAGATCCGATGGATTCAAGGTGGCGAAACTTCCGTAAAGTTCAATCTGAAACCTTTTAAGGTTGCTGGCTTGGCCGTTGTGTGTATTATCTGCCGAGATATGCATTGGACTCAGGGCAAAAAGGAACAGAAGGGATATGGTAGCTGTCAGGCGAATTGAGTCATGGATGCTATTTTTTGTATTTAAAATCTTCATTCTTGACTCTCCCTTCTTTTTCGGTCTTGATTCCTTTTTCCGACAGCCAAGCGGAGACATCGTTGAGCAACTCTTCGGGTTGTGTTAACGATACGGCATGGCAGCTTGATTCATACAGGGGAAATCGAATGGTTCTCGTATCGAGATTTTGAATGTTGGAAAAGGCTGAAGGATGATAATTCAAAATGATATGTCCTGGTCGAACTTCCCCCTTCATTGGTTGATTCACTTGCTGGACAGACTCCACAATATCATCATGCCTGGCAAGACTGGGAGGGATGGCAGCGGAGTACACAACAAGATCTAAAGCAGCATTGGTGATAAAGGTGTTCACATGGGCGACATTCTGTAAAAACATTCGTCCAAAACGAGGCTCATAGATGGTTACCTCATATCCTCTCACTATCGCGACATTGTAAACATGGAAGGCCCAATTCGCATTGCCATTGCTGGAAATGTAGTACCGATCCCACGGCTGGAGAGGCCCAAAAACTGAGTCCATGTCTCCGGGTTCTTGCATTGCCTCGTGAGCTTCCTGAATGGCTGGTTCGAGAAAATGAAATTTGATCAGGGGCGTTATCACATCAGGCACACGTAGGAGATTGTACGGGTAATCCGTTCTGATGACCCGGTAGGCTTGAGTTCGTGCAAAGGCATATAGCTGGGCAATCGCAGTCACATCCATTTCGGTCATCAAGGTCAGGTTTTGGGTGTAGCGAAGCAATCTTGCTGCATTGCTGAAGAATCCTGTCAGCCAACCTGCTGGTTTGGTGTAAATATAATAATCGCGATCAGCCACATCTCTGACGTAATAAAGAGGATCTCCATGAATGTTCGGATCATATAGAATGCCTGTTTCCTGTTCAAACTGGTCGATGAGACCTCCAGGCTGGAGAATCAGGTCGTCAGTTATCTGTACTTGATATCCATAAGAGATAGCGGGTTGGATGAGGATTTGATGGCCGAATTGTTGAATGATGACTTCAGGAGGAACCACCTGATTCTGATAATCAGGAAACACGATATCAAAGTGAGCTTGAATCTCGTCGACCAAAGCCTCGTCTTGGTACATCTGCGTTCCGTTTCCATAATCATCATAGTTGAGAAGCAAATGAAGCATACATATGGTCCGTAAACCTCCGTAACTTTCCCCAACTATGACCACGGGATTTTTTTGCAATTCTGAATGGTTCGCAAGAAAGCGCAGAATGACCCGGATGAAATCAGCGGCATCGAAAAAGGGATTAAAATTTTGTGCATTGAATTCTCTAAACCTATGGCCTTCATCTTGTACGTTCTTACCCTGACCCATCAGGTTGTAGGAAAAACCTGCCTCCCTTGAGTCGATGTAGAGGAGATTTCCCAAGCGTGTCCATGAGAAAGGATTGAGTATGAAAGCATCTCCACCCCTATCAATGCTGTTGTCTAGAGCATATCTGGACGTGCACATGCTCATCAGACCCGAGCAAGTCGCGCTTCCTGGGCCGCCATTAAAAAGGACAAACAGAGGCTTTTCTGTGCTATCTTGGTCGGCAGCATGAAAACTGTACCAGATACGGGCCTCTGAAGATTTCAGAAGGAGCCTGGAAAAATGATCTCCATAGTGGAAATAGAATGTGATGGGTTCAATGGTCATAAAGCCGGCTTCGTTCTTGAGCAGCTGTTTAGTTCCTTTACAGTGGAGAGGATTGGACATGAACGTCGTAAAAAGAAAAAGAAACAAAACTACAGAGGAGAAACGTTTCATATGACCTCCTTTTAAAAGATGGGATGTAATCATCTGTCTCATATTCAGCAAATATTATGCCATACTTATTCGTCCCCGAATAAGTAATTGAGTATCCTGTCACCAAACTTTGACCAAAATTTGGACTCGAGAATTTATAATGCTATAATCGCATTCTGGAAAAACAATGTTAGGCAAATTTATTGATAAAATTTGCTTCAACATGTTGATACTTGTTAGCGTTGTTCTTATCTTAGGAGGTTTTGAGTTGTTTGAAGGGGCTAAAATGAAACAACCCAAGCCAATCCTCCCTAAAACTGTCGGACTTTGGACAAGGCCTGACTCGCCCAAAATTATTACTGATGAAAACATTTTTGATTATATGGATGGAGCAGGAGAGCTCTATCTTGCTTACCGTTTTGACAACCTCGAAGTCTGTGAGTACAAGGCCCAAAATCAACAGGACATCCTTGTGGAGCTGTATTTCATGAAGACATCGGATGATGCTTTTGGCTTGCTCTCCTTGGATTGGGGAGGCGAACCAGTGGATAAGATACAATTTGCCCAGAGGGAAGAGAAATCTTTTGAATCTGACCTGCCAAGGGCTCTCTATGGTGAGGGGCTGATGCGGCTTTGGTCGGATAATATATACGCTAGGATCATGGCAACTCAGGAAACTCCTGAGTCCAAACAGGCTGTTTTGGAACTCGGCCATTCTATCACAAAAGGCCGAAAGAATCTGCCTGCACCTGGACTGGTGAGAAATCTGCCGGATTCTTTTCAACCGAATTGGACTCTCCGCAGGGACAGGGCTAGTTATTTCCGGTCGCATCTGGTATTGAATTCTCTCTATTACCTCGGGCATGAAAACATGCTGGACCTGGATCTTACTTCTGAGGCCGTCACTGCTCCTTACGAAAGACAGGATTCTTCAGAAAGTCAGACACGGATTCGATTCCTTTTGGTGAAATATTCCACCAAAGAGCGGGCAAAAAACGCACTCGCGCATTTCCACAGAGTCTATCTACCCGAGCATCCTTTCTCTGAGCAGTCTGATTTTTCGCAAAAAGTTGTGAATATTTTTCCGATAGAGGACGGTTGGCTTGGATATAGATTGAAAGAAAACACCTTAGCATTTGTCTTTGAATGTACTGACCAGGATACAGCCACGGCAATCATAGATCAGATAAAATAGAATATCATCCAAAGGAGGTATGGAATGCCTAAAAGAGGAAAGCCGGTGACACGAAGAGATTTTCTTCGAGGGACTTTGGGGACAACTCTTGGAGCATCTTTTATGGGATCGAAGTTTCTCAAAGCAGGCGGAATGACTGCAGGTGGAACGGCGGCAGGTTCGAGCCTGGTGACCATTGTCCGCGATAAAGACGCCATGGACGCCAACAACACTGTTAACCCTGATGTTTTGAAAGCCATGCTCAATCAGACTTTGACCAAGTTTACAGGTAAGACGACCGCAAAAGATGCATGGCTCAGCCTCGTCAAACCCGATGATACCATAGGTCTTGTGCCCACACCGCATCTCAATCCCACCCATCAGGAAGTTGTGGATGCCGTCAAAAACTCGCTCATCGAGGCCGGAATCCCTGAAGAAAAAATCCTCGGAGCCCAAGGAGGTTCAGATAAACCCAAGGCTTGCACGACTCTGATCGGACTCCCGGGTCTCAAAGCTCACTGGCTGACAGGAATCGGGACGGTCATGAAGCTGTACATCCTGTATTCTGGAAGCCCCAGAAGCTATCATGATGAAAACAACGCCAAGCTGGGAGAGATATGGAACTATCCGTTTGTCAAGGGAAAGACCAAACTGGTCCTTGTCGATGCCCTTCATCCTCTGTGTGATAAAGGGCCCCAGCCAGATCCCCGTTACAAATGGCCCTACAACGGTTTGATTGCAGGAACAGATCCTGTGGCTGTGGAAACAGTCTGCCTGCGCATCATCATGGAAAAACGAAAAGCTATGAAAGGAGAAGATTGGCCGCTTTCACCACCCCCGCTGTGTGTGGAAGCGGCTGATAAAGTCTATGGATTAGGAACGAGCGATTGGAACAGTATCAATGTCGAGCACTACGGCTGGGATCAGAATTTACTGCTCGGTTAAAATACACAACAAGGAAGTAAAGACCTAAGACCGGTTGGGTTTGAACCTAAGATCTTAGGGACTCCATACAAACGGGAAGTCTTATAGGTATCAATAACTCTACCACTCAATTCTTGGATCTACCCATACCGCCAAATCTTGGGTAGAACTCTTCAAGACACGGACCTGCAAAACAATTTCGACATCCTGATCAGCATATCTGTCCATGGATCATTGGAAAGCGGTGCGCCACAGTCCCTCAGGACCCATCGAATTGTACGATTTGAGGACTGATATGGGTGAGACCAATGATATCTCAACCCAACATCCAGAGGTTGTTGCAAGAATCAAAGCATTGTTTTCCGAAGCTCGAACTCCACATGAGATCTGGAAATTAAGATGAAATTTCTTCAAGAGCAACGACAAAAGCCTGCATCTCTTCGAAACTCCCGAGACTGGCGCGGATCCATTGATCGCCGTTGATTCCGAATGCACGAACGAGGATGTGCCGTTCCTTTAATTCTCTAACCATCCTCAACGCATCCTGTCTGACCTTAAACAGCACAAAATTTGTATGGGAGGGAATGTAGAAATAGCCCAATCTCTTGAGCTCTTCATAGAGATACAACTTCACTTCTTCGTTCTTTTCTCTGACGTCCTGGATGAATGGCCTATCCTGATAACTGGCGATAGCCGCCTTCAGGCTGAGCCAGGCAATCGGAGCGAAATTCCTCTCCAGCTTTTTCAGCTCTTTGACGATTTCCGGTTTGGCCATGCCGTAGCCGATGCGTAGACCGGCCAAACCGAAGATTTTTGAAAACGTCCGGGTGATGACAACATTCTTCCCTTCTCTGACCAGTTCGGTCATCGATGAATACGCAGGATCGTTCACATATTCATGATAGGCTTCATCTACGACGACCAGGGCTTTTTGGGAAGCTTGATCACAGAACGATAGGAGCTTATCCTTGGGAGTAATGGACCCTGTGGGATTGTTGGGATTGCAGATGTAGACCAGACTGGTCTGAGATCTGATCTGATTCCCCATGGCATCCACATCATGTTCAAAATGGGCATTCAAACGGACTTTTGTGAGAGGGCAGTCTGATTTTATAGCGTAATAGACAAAATCAAAATAAGTCGGGTCAGCGATCAATATTTCGCCTTTTGTGCTCGAGAGATGAATAAGCGTTGTCATCACTTCGGTAGAGCCAGCGCCCAGGATGATGTGGTCTGGCGTAACATTTTCACGCTCTGCTATGAGTTTTTTGAGCTCTGGATAATGGCGATGGGGATAGCGGTTGGACTGGCCTATCGAACTGCCGATAGCTTCCCAGGCAGCTTTTGAGATGCCGTATGGGCTTTCATTGCTGTCGATTCTGATAAAGGAATCCAACTCGGAATCCGATAGCGGAGCCGATGTTTGTCCCCTACAGGCAATGAAGCTAGGGGAAGCGATGAGGCCGGCAACAGCGAAGGCGCTCGTTTTCAACCATTGGCGACGGTTTATGTGTAATCCCATGTTTCCCTCCCACATCACGTATATCAAAGAGAAGAGCTCGGGTCAAATTGTTAAAATGTGTTTTGTATGCAGATGTGTTCTTGCAAGATTTATAACTGTAGGATTGGAGTTCAGCTTAATTTAGGATCTTGAGCTTTATATGGGAAGGGAATTTTTTTGAGCGGTGGACTCTGTGGGTGGCTTTCTGGAAGTCTTCTTCCTTGGCGTGATAGATGTCACAGAACTTCTGGGGATTGCGGTCGATGACAGGAAACCATGTGCTCTGGATCTGGACCATAATCCGATGCCCTTTGCGAAAGCAGTGGCATTTGTCGCGCAGGTCGAATTCGATCTTGGTTATCTCATCGGGTATCAATGGTTCTGGCTTCTCAAAGCTGTTTCGGTATTTGCTGCGGATGACTTCACCAGCCAGAAGCATCTGAAAGTCTCCCATTCGCACATTGGCAGGATTGGGCACGTTGTCAGGTGCATTACCAGGATAGACGTCGATCAACTTCACGATCCAATCTGCATCTGTTCCGGTTGTGGACACATACAGACTGGCGATGATAGGGCCGGCGATGGTGATGTCCTCGGCAAGAATATCGGACTGATAGACCAGAACGTCCGGACGGCTCGCAGCAAACCTTTGATCCTCTACCATCCAGAGATGCCCTTGGTTTGTCCGGATTTCTGAGGACCATGGGACAGGTTTATTGGGATCGCTGACGTAGGAATCAGAGGCTCTCTCGGATTCCTCTGAGGGTGGTTCGAACGAGAGTTTGCCATTGACATGAAGATAGATGTTTTTCTCGTTTGCCTCCTTAGGTGGCCACCGATCGTAGGATTTCCATTGGTTCGAACCCGTCTCAAAGACAAAAGCCTCTGGCAGGTCGAGCGTGCCCTTGTCTTTCAGGTAATAATTGAAAAAGGGGAATTCTGCTTTTGTCCTGTAGTCAACTCCTGTTTTCGCGTCGAAACGGATGTTTCCTAAAGCATCGCCATCCATCCCTGCCCATCCTCCATGAAGCCATGGGCCAACCACGAGAATGCTGTTGTTGTTGAGATTCTTCTTTTCGATCGTGTAGTAAATGCTCATCGGACCGTAAAAGTCTTCGGCGTCGAACCACCCAGCAACATTCAGGATGGGGTGTTCAATGTTGTTCAGATGTTGCAGGATATTCTGCTTCTTCCAGTAATCATCGTAGTCACCATGCTCCATGTATTCGTTCCAGGTTGGGACAGAGTCGCGAAAATATTTTGTATTCACATTAGAGACTGGGCCAAGCTCTAGAAAAAATTTGTATCCATCGGGAGTTCCGTATCTGAATGGCTCTGTTCGAGAAGCAGAAGGGCCTGTCCTTATGCGAGCGCTGTAGGCCAGCCATCCGAAGGTGTACATGAACCGGAAAGCTCCGTTGTGATGGAAGTCATCTCCGATCCACATATCGGAAGGAGAGGCTTGAGGAGAGGAAGCTTTTAATGCTGGATGGGCATCGATCATGCCCATCACCGTATGCCAACCAGGGTAGGAGATTCCCCATTGTCCTACACGGCCGTTATGATAGGAGATGTTTTTGAGCAACCATTCGATGGTGTCATAGGTATCGCTGCTCTCGTCGGTGTCCTGCGGACCTCGTTTTTCAGGCTTATGAGATTTCATCACCACAAACTCCCCTTCGGATTCATATTTTCCGCGGCAGTCCTGGTAGACAAAGATAAAGCCTCCCATCGTAAAAAGCCATGAGGGACCAAAGGAGTTCCTGTAAGCATTGCCATAAGGAGGGATGCTGTAAGGCGTGCGGAAGAGCATGATCGGGTATGTTTTCGATTTATCCGCAGGAGAATAGACCTGTGTAAAAAGTCTCACTCCGTCTCTCATCGGAATCATGTGTTCTTCCTTGGTGTAATGCTCGAGGACATAGGAATATCGTAAACCGTTGGCGTTATCAAAATTGAGTTTCACAGACTTTTTGTAGTTCTCTATAGCCAGCTCTTTTTGGCCATCGATCATGTAGGCTTCACCGAGGCTGTCATAGGTGTTAAAGGCATCTGGATAGGATTCCACGTTTAGCTTAAAAATTTCTATGGCATCCTTGACTCTTCGCATGTTGATCAGACGATAGCCGAGGTGGTTCAATTCGAGCTCGGCAAAATCGTAAGAAAGGGAATGGTTTTTCTTCAGACGATGATACTGCTCTATGGCTGACTGGACATCCTTTTCTGTTATTGTTTCAAAAAGGACTTCGGCTATTGATTCTTTAGCGGCATCTTGGGACGTGTTCCCGGCGAACGAATTCGGGATTTCCATGGCTGTTGAGGAGCTAAGAATCAATAGAATAAAAATAATGGGCAGCATATTTTTCATTTTTATCATCTTCTCCCTCCTAATTATCAAGACGCGCATTTTTCTATTTAGTTTACTTGCAGTTTGTAATTTTTAAAAGTCGTCAATATGCGATTCTGTAACTGTCTTGTTCTATGCGAAAAGGCCGCCGATGACAGCACCAACATGATTTCTTCCTGAGTGTCAATTTCCAATCTCTTTATACAGCAATACGGATGAAAAGCACAGTTGGTTCTACCTTCCGGCGGCATGTCCAGCAAATGGAATGAGCTATGATGTATTGAGTCCTCAAAATTAGATTGAGTGGGTGAGACGGAATGAGATTGACCGAGACGGTTCCCTATGTTATATGTGATTTAAAGCATTGGTAGGAATGAATATCATGAGCGTTGTTCTTCATCTTGTTGGGTTGGGTCTGTTGTTGCTGTGCTCTTCCTTCTTTTCTGGCTCAGAGACTGGCTTGACAGCCCTCAGCAAAACACAGATACAAAGGATCCGCGAGGATAAAAAGAAGAGCAGCCTTGCCGTAGTTAATTTTTTAGATGAGCCTCGTCGGCTGTTCATCACAGTCTTGTTCGGCAACACTCTTGTGAATATGGCTTTTGTGAGCATCACAGGATCGCTCATCTATAACGATCTGTTCAAGGGGCGAAGTCCAGGTCTAGCTTATCTTGCAGCTGTCCTGACACAAACATTGCTGTTACTGATTTTCGGGGAGATAACGCCGAAAACCTATGCGATTAAACATTCTGAGAAATTCTCAAGAGCTGTTGCGCAACCGTTGTGGTTATTCTCGATTATTATCTTCCCCTTCAGGAGGGCGTTGCGGATTTTGACAGATACTCTTCTCCCTTTATTCGGGGTACGCGCTGTTGTCGATAAAACTCCTCTAACCGCCGATGAAATACGAGCGATAGTGAAAATAACCGAGGAACATGGCGCACTGGACGAAGAGGAAGGGGAAATCATTCACAACATCTTTGAACTCCATGATATCCCAGCCAAAGAGGCTATGGTTCCCAGGACAGAGATGGTTTGTTTGGAAGTGTCTCAGACCATTCAGGAAGCCTTCGATATGACCAAGCAGGCTGGATATTCACGACTTCCTGTTTACCGAAAAAAAGTCGATAACATCTGCGGTATATTTTATGTGAAGGACATGCCTCGTTGGAAAGGGCTAAAAATAGAAGGCCTTGGAGGCCGGAGTGTTGAACAAATAACCATAGAGGAGTTCATCTCTAAAAGTGAAATCCTGAAAGAATTGAATCCCGGTAACGAAAACACACTCATCAGACCGCCCCTTTTTGTGTTCAAGACGAAGAAAATTGGGGCATTAATGCGTGAGATGACCAATCAGAAGCAACAGATGGCGATTCTATTGGGTGAGTATGGTGAGGTGACTGGTTTGATCACGGTAGAGGATATTGTCGAGGAGGTGCTGGGGGAGATCTTCGATGAGTACGATAAGTTATCTGAATTGACGATCGCAAAGGATCCGAAAGATCCTTCCAGCGTCTTGATTCCAGGATTCGTCAGTCTGCGGAGTATCAACAAGCGGCTGAAGCTCAGGCTGGATTTGGCAGGAGTGGACACCATAGGGGGTTATGTTGTCAGACTCTTTGGTGCAATACCCACTGTAGGTGATGTTGTGACGGATAAGGCACATGGTTTAGTGTTTGAAGTTCTTAAGATGTCAGGGAACAGAATTCATTTGATAAAATTGCGTAAGCAAATAAAAAAGGAGATAAAAGGAAAGCCTTTTGGTCTGTCTTTTATTTTCATCTCCATTTTTATGATACCAATTCCCCTCTTAGGATTGGCCTCCATAGGAGCATCCTCAGGGAGTAATTCTCTCCAGGTAAGTCTATATTCTTTGTTTATTTTTTCTTTTTTGCTTGTTTTCTCGCTTTTGCTTGTAGCTTTCTATGCTGGTTCAGAAACAGCGGTTGTTTCGGCCTCTAAGGCAAAGATGGATGTCTTGGCTCAACAAGAAAACCCGCGTGCTCTCATTATCAAAAAGTTGTGGCAGGAGCCGGATAAAATGCTTGGAATCGTACTGGTAGGCACAAACTTGATGGCTGCGGCTGCTGGTGTGGCCGGACTCAGGCTCATAAGTTACGCTCTTCCAGGACGGGAAGGCTTGCAGGCGGCTCTGAACACCATCATCATGACTCTCATCATCTTGATCTTCTGCGAGATTCTCCCTAAAACGGCTTTTCGTGCTAAAGCCGACTCGTTGGCCTTGCGCAGTGCGCCTGGACTATGGATTTCAGGAATTCTTCTCCGTCCGATTGTGGTGTTGATCACGAAAATCACCAATTTTGCTGTTCGGATGGCAGGTGAGGAGGACATAGAGGAAAAACAACGCATAATGCGCGAAGAATTGAAACTCTTGGCTCAAATGGGAGAGAGAGAAGGCGTGCTAAAAATTGAGCAGCTCCAAATGATTCACAGAGTTTTGGATTTAGAAACCATGACATTAGAGAAGGTCATGACTCCTTTGGTTGATGTTATTGCGCTGTCCAGGAATGCGACGGTGAGTGAATTTTATCAAAGAGTGACCAGGACAGGCTTCTCGAGAATACCTGTCTATGAAGATCGTGTAGACAATTTGATCGGATTAGTGAATGTGCTTGATGTCCTTTACTCAGAGACATCGTCCCCGACCATAGCTCCTTACGTACAGAGAGACATTCGGCACGAGCCTGAGTCGAAAAAAGTCTACTCTCTTTTGAGAGAACTCAAGCAAAGCCGAATAAAAATGGTTTTTGTGGTTGATGAATATGGAGGGATAGTTGGATTGGTGACTATCGAGGATTTGGTTGAGGAGATTCTGGGTGATATCCGGGATGAGAAAGACAGAGATGAAGAGGAGGACATCCACCAGATCAGCGACAGGATTATCGAGTGTGATGGGAAGACAGAAATTCAATTCATAAACAATCTTTATGGGATGGGAGTTCCATTCGGGGATTACAATACCATTGCCGGATATGTTATTTCCCTGATGGAGAAGATACCCAAACGAGGGGAATTTATCGAGACGAATGAGCTGAAAATTGTCGTTCTTGATGCGGACTTGAAAAGCATCCGCAAGGTTAGAATTCAGAAAAAAAAATAGAGGAGGGAATCAAATGTTGAGAAAAATTCTGTCTTTAGGAATCTCCTTTGCAGTTGTTTTTGCAGCCATTAGCGTTCAATCTGTTTATTCTAAAGATGTTCTTACTGCTGAGGATGTCGAAAAGGTGACCGGTATCCAGGGGCTAAAGCTTGTTCCGAAGAATCCGCAAATTGGCGCAGGCGGCGATTTGAATTTTGCCCAGCCAGATGGGACGATACTATTGATCGTGATGATGCAGAAAGCCTCCATGTACGATACCTGGAAGAGCCAAGAGGGCTATTTCCATGCAGATGTCAACGACATCGGTGATGAGGCCTTTGAAGGCCCGGGTTTTGGCGAGTATCGTTACATTCTGGTCTTCCAGAAGGGGAAAAACGCGTACTCTCTTTCGAGCTTTTTCAATATGCAGGCCGGGGGAGAGCCCTATCTGAGCCAAGATCAGCTCCGTGAACTGGCGAAAATTATTGTGTCCAGACTCTAACGGTAAGGGGTGTATCTGCCACGTTTGAGGTTCAGGAGCCCGCTTCCTGTTAATAGTCTACTTTGATTCCCATGTTATAGAACATAAAGGCCCATTTGTCAGCGGTCTCTTCGAGTCTTTTCGTCGTGCTGCTGGCTCCATGACCTGAACGGGTTTCGATGCGGATAAGGACAGGATTATAGCCTCTGTGTTTTTCCTGGAGGGTGGCGATGAATTTGAAAGAGTGGGCTGGAACGACTCGATCATCATGATCTGCCGAAGTGACCAGTGTCGCAGGATAAGACACACCATCTATAATGTTGTGCAGAGGAGAGTAGGAATAGAGATTCTTGAAATGCGTCTCATCGTCACTCGATCCGTATTCCACTGCCCAACCCCATCCGACGGTAAATTTGTGATATCTCAACATGTCCATCACGCCGACAGCAGGAAAAGCAACCTTGAAAAGATCTGGCCTCTGTGTCATACATGCACCAACGAGCAAACCGCCATTCGATGCTCCAGCAATGGCCAGTCGATCTTTAGATGTGTATTTTTCCTTGATCAAATATTCGCCTGCAGCGATGAAATCATCGAACACATTTTGCTTGTTCAGCAACATCCCTGCTCGGTGCCATTCTTCGCCGTATTCACCCCCACCGCGGATACATGCTGTGGCAAAGACCCCTCCGTTTTCGAGCAAGATAATAATCGATGGATCGAAGAATGGTCGGATGCTGCTGTTAAATCCACCATAGCCATAGAGATAAGTGGGTCTTTGACCATCTAGCTTCAATCCCTTTTTATGGACGATGAACATCGGAACTCTGGTTCCATCCTTGCTGGAGTAAAAAACCTGTTTGGCCTCATAATCCTCAGGATTGAACTTCACTTCTGTCTTGTTGAAAACTTTTGATTTGGCGCTGGCAATATCATATTTGTATATCGTAGATGGATAGGTGAAAGAAGAAAAGGAATAAAACGTGACTTCATCTTCTCTCTTCCCTGAAAAACCTCCTCCAGATCCCAGAGTCGGAAGTTCGATTTCTCCGATCAGCTTTCCTGAAAGATCATGCTGATAGATTCGAGTGGTTGCATCCTGGAGGTAGTTGCAGAACATCTGACCGCCTACTGTGCTGACGCTTGAAAGCACATTGGATTGTTCAAGAATGATGGTCTGCCAATTTCCCTTTTCTGGATTTCGGGGATCCATCAAGACCACTTTGTATTTAGGTGCGTCGGTATTCGTGAATATCAAAAATTTATCAGAGACGTTGTCGATGACATAGCTGTCGGATTCAAAGCCTGTAATCAAAGATTGAAAATTTGCGCCTTTAACAGAGAGGTCCCTGTAGTATAGCTCATTGCCATGGGTGCCCTCGGTTATATAGAGAAACAAATATTTTTCATCCTCGGTCACACTTGCACCCACATATCGCATGGGATGGTCAGGGTCTTCGTATATCATAGCATCTTTGTCTTGAGGATCCCCCAGCTTGTGATAGAAGACCTTCTGGAATTTATTTATGGCCGTGAGTTCTTGTCCTTCTGCGGGTTTATCATAGCCGCAGTAATAGAATCCGTCACCATGCCACGCAGCGTCTGTGAATTTCACCCATTGGATGCGGTCGCTTAGTTCCATTTTGGGTGCAATCTCCATGACACGAAGCTCCTGCCAGTCCGAGCCAGCCTCGGATTGGGAGCAGACCACATACCTGTTGTCCTTGGAGAAGCCCACCAAGCCAATTCTTATTGTTCCGTCTTCAGATAATTTGTTGGGATCGATGAAGACATCAGGTTCCCCGTCCAATCCCTTCTGGATGTAGATCACAGATTGATTCTGCAGCCCATCATTCTTGTAGAAGAAATAATATTCTCCTGCTCTGAATGGTGTTGAATATCTGGGATAGTTATAGACATCGTTTAAACGCAGGCGTATTTTTTCCCTAAAAGGTATGTTTTCTAGATAGGGAAAGGTTAGATTATTCTGTTGCTCTATCCATTCCTTGACGTCAGCGGACTGATCGTCCTCCATCCACCTGTAGGAATCGGCCACTTGGGTGCCGAAGTAGTCGTCCACCTGGTCGACTTTTTTGGATACGGGGTATTCCAGCTTGCCTTGAGGTTGTTCTCCTTGCTTCTGACAAACAGGGAGAAAAACCAGTGATGTTAGGATGATAAGGATAAATAATTTTTTTCGCACGCTGTCCCTCCTTAACGATAATGAATGATTTCCATGGTGTCAGCCCTACCTTTAGACCCCTACCTTTAAGCAGATCATCTCTGCTCAAAGGTCAGCTCTAGAGGATTTGTCATCTTATTGTAACTTCGCTCCAGTTGATACCGGAAAGACTTCAGCGAAGATTCGATCACATCGGGAAGACCATCCTGCCAGGGTAGTCGTAAACGATCTGCCTCCATGGCTTCGATTTCTGCCTCAAGGGTAGTCCTCCAGTCATCCAGGGTGCCGGAGGGATCGGCAGCTGACAGCTTTTCCAGTTGATTCTGTAGCATTGGTAAGAGCATCCTGTGCAGCCGCCTGAGCGAGACATCTCTTCGCTCCTCCAAAACTTCGTCTTGATCCCAGGAGCCTCGTTCATCATCGGGTCCAATAATCTGAAAGTCTGGACCATCCTCTGGCAAGTGTTCAAGCCAGGAATAGAAAGCCACTGCATAGATGTAATAGTACTCACCCATTCCCATACCGGAGTCAAGCAAAGCTTGGTTTCTACTTTTGATGAATTCACCGATCTGGGGTATCAATCCCACACCGACTCTAATCATCTGAAAAACGTTTTTGGGTTTTTTGACTTCCACTTCGCTTTGGCCGATACGGTCCTGAAGTGTTTTCATGGATATCTCCAGTTTTTCGCGCGTCGGACCGAATGCCTCTCTGACTGCTAAAAAAGTCTCAACGCGATCAGGACTGATGCTCCCATCCGGATTTGGACAGAAGTCTGTAATTTTTCCGTAACGTTCTGTAAGCGTGGCCATCAAGGCCTCGGTGTCTTTGAACTCATCCACTATGTTTTTAAAAAACAAATAGCCGCTGATTCCCAAGGCGATCAGGATCAGGATAATAACACCACATCCGATGCCACAGCCTACGAGCCATTTTTTGGTGGTATCGCTGGTTTTTCCTTCGTTCA
>Ga0224495_10001420_pt1 | contig 16911 bp, 14 predicted proteins | sample SF_Jul11_sed_USG_FD_168128 | JGI IMG/M metagenome (GOLD analysis project Ga0224495, IMG submission 168128) | Sediment microbial communities from San Francisco Bay, California, United States - SF_Jul11_sed_USGS_4_1 | ecosystem: Environmental > Aquatic > Marine > Sediment | place: USA: California... | reverse complement strand
TCGCCCGAGCTGCGCGAGGTGTACAACGCCACGCTGCCGAAGATCACCCAGTATTACGCCGAGCTGGGGCAGAATCTCGCCCTGTTCGACAAATTCAAGGCGCTACACAATAGCACTGAGTATGCGGGCCTGAGCGCGGCGCGCAAAAAGATCATCGAGAACGAGCTGCGTGATTTCCGCCTGGGCGGTGCGGAGTTGCCTGATGACAAGAAGGCGCGTTATCTTGAGATACAGGAGCGCCTGTCCGAATTATCATCGCGATTTTCAGACAATCTGCTGGATGCAACCAACGATTACACGCTGCTCATTGAGAACAAAAAAGAGTTGAGCGGTTTGCCGGATGATGTGTTGCAGGCAGCTCATGAGGCTGCTCAAGAAAAAGGCAAAAGCGGCTGGTTGTTCACACTGAAGGCGCCTTCGTATATGCCGGTGATGCAATATGCCGACAATCGTGAGCTGCGTGCGCAGATGTACCGTGCCTACAGCACGCGCGCCAGCGAGTTTGGCAAGCCAGAGTGGGACAATACGCCGTTGATGGAAGAGATCGTCAAGTTGCGCGGCGAGGAAGCGCGCCTGCTGGGCTTCGCCAATTTCGGCGAGCTGTCGCTGGCCAGCAAGATGGCGAATTCACCGCAACAGGTGGTCGAGTTCATGCGCGAACTGGCGCAACGAGCGCGGCCCTTTGCCGAAAAAGACCTGGCTGAGTTGCATGCTTATGCCAAAGCCGAGCTGGGCATCTCCGATTTGCAATCATGGGACATTAGCTATGCCAGCGAAAAACTCCGCGAGCAGCGTTACGCATTCTCCGAGCAGGAGGTGAAACAGTATTTCCCCGAAGACGCGGTGTTGCCCGGCATGTTCAAACTGGTTGAGACGCTGTATGGGTTGCAGATCAAACAAGGCAAAGCTCCGGTGTGGCATGACGACGCGCGCTTCTTCGATATCCGTGACCAGCAGGGGAAATTGGCAGGCCAGTTCTATCTCGATCTGTATGCGCGCAACAGCAAGCGCGGCGGGGCATGGATGGATGATGTGATCACGCGCCGACGCCTTGCGTCCGGAATACAAACACCGGTTGCCTATTTGAACTGCAATTTCTCCTCCCCCGTGGGAGGGAAGCCGGCGGTGTTCACCCATGATGAAGTGATTACCTTGTTTCACGAGTTCGGACATGGTTTGCACCATTTGCTCACCGAAGTGGAAGACCTGGGTGTGTCCGGCATCAACGGCGTGGAATGGGATGCAGTCGAGCTGCCCAGCCAGTTCATGGAAAATTTCTGCTGGGAGTGGGATGTGTTGCGCGGCATGACGCGCCACGCTATTAGCGGCGAAACATTGCCGCGCGCGCTGTTCGAAAAGATGCTTGCCGCGAAGAATTTTCAGAGTGGTTTGCAAACCCTGCGCCAGATCGAGTTCTCGCTGTTCGACATGCTGATGCACAGCAATTTCGAAGCGGGCGGCGGCAAGAGCATTTTACAGCTGCTGGATGAAGTGCGCGCTGAAGTGGCGGTGCTGATCCCGCCCGCATTCCAGCGTTTCCCGCACAGTTTCTCGCACATCTTTTCCGGCGGCTATGCGGCGGGCTATTACAGTTACAAATGGGCTGAAGTGCTCTCAGCCGATGCCTACAGCCTGTTCGAGGAGAACGGCGTGCTGAACCCCAATGTGGGCGCGCGTTTCCGCGCCGAGATACTCGCCGTGGGAGGCAGTCGTGACGCGATGCAATCGTTCACCGCATTTCGCGGGCGCGAGCCGAGTCTCGACGCGCTGTTGCGGCATAATGGATTGATTGGGCAAACTTGATCTTCTGGGGGAGTAATATATCGTAGGGAGCACAAAACGCACTAGCATAGATATTATCGTTTTGAAATAGAATTAATACGAGGAGGTGAGATGAAACACATCGTATGGCCGCTGTGTTGTCTGGCATTCGTATCTCTTTTTGCGCAGGCAGGCCAGCTGTATCGCTGGGTGGACAACTCCGGCAGGGTGTATTACGGCGATGTTCCGCCAGTGGGAGCGACTGATGTCGAAGTCATGAAATCTTCCGAAGGCACCATGTCGAGCGAATATATTCCTTATGCATCGAGCAAGGCACAGCAGAGCTTTCCTGTCATCTTGTACATTGCACCCGGTTGCGGTGAGCAATGTGATCAGGCACGCAGCCTGTTAAGCAAACGCGGCATCCCATACAGTGAAAAAGAGCTGCACACCAAAGAAGAGATCGACGCATTCAGAAAGCTGACCGGAAGCGAAGTCGTACCCACGCTTACAGTGGGCAAAACCATTTTGCAAGGTTTGCGGTCTGAGCAGTGGCAAAGCGAACTCGACATCGCAGGCTATCCGAAGATTGCGCCGTATCGGGCGCCCGATATCCCGCCCCCCTCCGCAAAGCCAGCTGCTCCAGAAAAACCCGCCGCGCCATGAAGCTGGCGACATGGAACGTCAATTCTTTGAAAGTGCGACTGCCGCATGTTCTTGAATGGCTGGCGGCGAATCCGGTAGATGTGCTGTGCCTGCAGGAGACCAAACAGCAGGACAGTGATTTCCCGCAGGCTGAATTGCAGGCCGCGGGTTATCAGAGCGTGTACAGTGGGCAGAAGACCTACAACGGCGTGGCGATCCTGAGCCGTACCCCCGCCAGTGATGTACTGCATGGCATTCCGAATCTGGATGATGAACAGAAGCGCGTGATCGTGGCCAGCTTTGGCGACCTGCGTATCGTCGATGTTTATATCCCCAACGGACAAGCCGTCGATTCCGACAAGTACCAATACAAACTCCAATGGCTGGACGCGCTGCGCGACTGGCTGCAGCAGGAATTGAAACGCCACCCGAAACTGGTGCTGTTGGGCGACTACAACATCGCGCCGGAAGACCGTGACGTGCATGACCCGAAGGCGTGGGAAGGTAATGTGCTGGTCAGCGAACCGGAGCGCGCCAAGTTTCGCAGCCTGGTGCAGCTCGGCCTGCGCGACAGCTTCCGCTTGTTCGAACAGCCGGAAAAATCCTTCAGCTGGTGGGACTACCGGATGATGGCATTCCGCCGCAACATGGGGCTGCGCATCGACCATATCTTGATCAGCGAGCCGCTGGTGGCGCAATGTAAGAGCTGTACTATCGACAAGGCACCTAGGAAACTGGAGCGGCCGTCGGATCATACGCCGGTGATGGTGGAGTTGTAGGTTAACCTTCGAGGATACGATGCCTGAACTCGTCTATTACGTGGCAGCTAGCATCGATGGTTATATCGCAAAGCCGGATGGTGGGTTGGACTGGCTCGCATCTTATGAAGGCGGTGACGAAGACTACGGTTATGCCCAATTCTACAAGTCGGTAGACGCAGTGCTGATGGGACGAAAAACCTATGAGCAAAGTCTTTCCTTTACTGCGTGGCCATATTCCGGAAAGTCATGCTGGGTGTTCTCGCATGGTAGCACCAAGAACGTGCCTTCTGATGTGGTGGTCACCACGCAGAGTCCCGCGCTGGTTGCGTCAGAAATTGCATCGCGAGGAATTAAACGTGCATGGCTGGTGGGCGGAGGTGCGCTGGCTGGTTCATTCCAGTCGCATGGACTAATCACTGAATACATAGTCACCATCATCCCGGTGATACTGGGTGACGGGATTCCACTGTTTGCGCCGTCTGGATCGACTGAAAAGTTGAGGCTGGTTGAGGCTAAAAAATATCCGGATGGTTTGATGCAACTTCGATATCTTCGCAGCGAGTAACCCAGAATTACGTCAACACTGCTGTGCTACCCTCGGCGGCTTTGTTTTTGATTGATGGGTAGCTTTGCATAGCCAACTGGCTAGGCTGTCAAAAAACGCCAGCCAAGTCATTGGTTATCGCTGCGTGCCACCCACCCTGCGAATTACTATCCATTCGCCCCAAACATCATCCTCTTTGCCACAAATTTTTTCGCAAATGGCAAACAGTCCAGCGCGGTAAGCGCGGCGGCGCGTCCTGCGTTGAGCAGCGGTATATCATTGGAAAACAGCCGCACCAGCCCATCGGTAAATCTTATTCCCATCTCGCGGTCGGTGCGACGAACTGCGCGGTAGGCAGCAAGCATCGCTTCGCTGCCCAGCGCATCCGGCGAAGCATCCAGAATTTCCTGAGCCATTTCCCATGCATCGCGCAGCCCCATGTTGAAACCTTGCCCGGCCACCGGGTGCATGGTCTGCGCGGCGTTGCCGAGCAGCATGGTGTGCGGCATCGGGGTTTGTTGCGGGGCACGTTTCAGGCCCAGGGGGAAGGTGGTGCGTTTGCCGGCGGTCAAAAATTCGCCGACGCGGTCGCCGAAGTGTTGTTGCAACTCATGCAGGAACTTCGCATCGTCCCAGCCCAGCATTTCCTGTGCACGCTGGTGAGGCGCGGTCCACACCAGTTCGTAACCATTCTTGAAGGGCAGCAAAGCCAGCGGGCCTTGCGGAGTGAAGCGCTCGAAGGCGGTATCGGTCTGAGGGGCAGAGCAGGTGATGTGGGTGATGAGCGCACTTTGACCGTAATCACGGACTTCGGGCGGATGCTGCTGAGCCAGTAATTTCCCACCGTCGGCCACCACGGCCAGGCGGGCGTGCAGCGTGTGAGTTGCCTCAGCCAGTTGATAGGTCACCATTGCATGGTTCGGGTCGCCTTGCAGGCTGGTGACATGGGCGCCATGTATCGTCGCAATGTCGCTGTGCTGTAACGCATCATCAAGCGCGCCTTGCAGCGTGGGATAGGGCAGCACATAACCGAGCTCAGGCACGCCCAGTTCCTCCGCGCGCAACAGGGTGCGGCCGAAGCTTTGTTTCTGCGAGATATGTATCGTGTGGATTGCCGATACATCGTGCAGTGCGTCCCATACACCGAGACGTGCCAGCAGCAGGCGACTGCCGTAGGACAGGGCCAACGCCCGCGCGTCATTGCTGCCGGTCTGGGCCGGACGGGCTTCCAGCACGCAGACCTTCAGGTTGCTGTCGCGCAAGGCCAGTGCCAGTGCGGAACCGACCGGACCACCGCCGATAATTGCTATATCGAATTGTGGGTTCACGGCTTCCTCATCAGATCTTCGATCGCCACCACTGTTTTAGGCGCGGCATCGGTCAATACTTCGTTGCCCTTCGCGGTGATGACCACATCATCCTCGATGCGGATGCCAATGTTCCACAGCGCTTGCGGGATATCTTCTCCGGGGCGGATATAACAACCGGGCTCGACGGTCAGCACCATGCCGGGTTGCAGCGCGCGCCAGTCGTTGGCGATTTTGTAGTCGCCGACATCGTGCACATCCATGCCCAACCAGTGGCCGGTACGGTGCATGTAGAATTTTTTGTAGCTCTCGCTCTCCAGCACGGCATCCACGCTCCCGCTGCACAGCTTGAGGTCGATGAATCCTTGCGCCAGGATGCGCAGCGCGGCATCGTGCGGTGCAATCCAGGCATTGCCCGGCTGGGCAGCCGCGATTGCGCCAGATTGTGCGGCGAGCACGATCTGGTATACATCCTTTTGTGCGGCGCTAAACTTTCCGCTGATCGGGAAGGTGCGCGTGATGTCAGAGGCGTAGCCTTCCAGCTCGCAGCCTGCATCGATCAGCAGCAGATCGCCGTCATTAAGTCTGGCATCGTTGCCAACATAATGCAGCACACAGGCATTCGCGCCGCCCGCGACGATGGATGTATACGCGGGGTGGCGTGCGCCATGGCTGCAAAATTCATGCAGCAGCTCGGCTTCGACTTGATACTCGAACTGGCCGGGGCGGGTGAAGCGCATCGCCCGCTTGTGCGCAACCGTGGATATTGCGGCGGCGCGACGCATGATGGCAAGCTCGTGATCATCCTTGAACAGGCGCATCTCGTTGAGCATGGCACGCACGTCGCGTATCTCGTCCGGTGCGCGTATGCCGCTACGTACCTTTTCTTGTACAGTACTTCGCAGCTTGAGGATACGCTGATCCCAGGCCGGGTCATGGCCGAGCGGATAGTACAAGGCGGGCTGGTTGCCCATCAATTCCGTCAGTTTCTCATCCAGTTGCGCGATCGGGTAAGCCGCGTCGAAGCCGAACTTTTCGCGTGCAGCATCCGGGCCGAAGCGATGCCCATCCCAGATCTCGCGCTCCGGATTCTTTTCGCGGCAGAACAGTAACGATCCGGGTTCGTCGCCTGCGGTCAGCACCAGCACCGCTTCAGGTTCGGTGAAACCGCTGAGGTAATAGAAGTTGCTGTCGTGCCGGTAGTCATAATGCGTATCGGCATTGCGCGCTACTTCGGGCGCAGTGGGGATGATGGCGATGCCGTGCTGCATCTTCTTCAAGAGGCTGGATCGGCGTTTTTGATATATGGAGGGATCGAAATTCATGCCGCATTCTGCGATGTGCGCAGTTGTTTGTCGAGTTCGGCGAGGCGTTGCGGCGTACCGACATCCACCCAGCGGCCCGTATAGTGTTCGCCGCTGACTTTATCCTGCGCGATCTGTTCGCGCAGCAACGGGGCGAGTGGAGCCTTGGCTCCACTCGCGATTTGGGAGAACAGTATGGGCTGGTAGATGCCGATGCCGCTGAAGGTAAATTTGGGTGATCCATCAGTGACGCGCTGTTGCTGTAAGCCGAAGTCGCCTTTGGGATGCTGGGCAGGATTGTCTACCAGCACCAGATGGACGGCATCGCCATTGGATACCAGCGCAGCAGCGCGTTCGGGCAAGCGGGTAAAATCATAGTCGCAGAAAATATCTCCGTTGATCACAGCAAAGGGCGCATCGCCCAGCAGATGCAGGGCGTAGGCGATGCCGCCGGCAGTTTCCAGTGCGATGCCTTCATCGGAATATCGTATGCATGCGCCAAACCGGCTGCCATCTCCCAACGCGGCTTCGATCTGCGCGCCGAGGTGGGCGTGGTTGATGACCAGCTCGGTGATTCCGGCACGCACCAGGTTTTCGATGTGCCACACGATCAGCGATTTGCCAGCGACCTGCAGCAAAGGCTTGGGCGTATGGTCGGTGAGCGGACGCATGCGCTCGCCGCGGCCGGCTGCTAACAACATAGCTTTCAAAATGTATAGCCCTCTTTGCTTGTTTGTGGCTCAAGCGTGTCGAGCAAATTGAGCAGCGGTTTGAGGTCTATGTAGCGCAAGCATGCGGCGCGCAGATAGGCCATCACCAGCGGCAGATCCTTCAGATAGCCGTCCTTCCCGTCGCGGTGGTACAGGCGCGCAAAGATGCCAAGTACCTTGATATGGCGCTGCACGGCCATCCATTCGTAGTCACGGTAGAACTCGGCAAAATCTCCATGCACCGGCAGCCCAGCCTTGCGCGCTTTTTCCCAGTAGCGTACCAGCCAGTCGATCACCTGTGCTTCTTCCCAATGGATATAGGCATCCTTGAATAACGAAGCCAGATCGTAAGTGATCGGACCATAGACGGCATCCTGAAAATCGATGATGCCCGGGTTCGGTTCAGTAACCATTAGGTTGCGCGAGTGGTAGTCGCGATGCACATACACACGTGGCTGGGCGAGATTGTTGGCGACGATGCGCGCAAATACCGTTTCAAGTTTGGCGTGCTGCGCATCGTTGAGCGTGACGCCAAGGTGTTTTCCGATGTACCACTCCGGAAATAGGCGCATCTCGCGCAGCAGCAGGGCTTCGTCGTATGGCGGCAATTCATGTTCACGCGAGGCGAGCTGGATCTTGATCAGCGCGTCGGTGGCTGCACCATAGAGTGCTTTGGCAGTGTCGGCATGCAAAGCTTGCAGATAAGTGGTGTTGCCGAGGTCGGAAAGCAGCAAAAAGCCTTGTTCAAGGTTTTGAGCATATACATGTGGCACATGCGTGCCAGCATCCTCGAACAGCTTGGCTGCGTGCAGGAAAGGGCGGCAATCTTCATGTTGCGGCGGGGCGTCCATCACGATCAGTGTTCGCCCACCGGAAAATGTGGCGCGGAAGTAGCAACGGAAACTGGCATCGGCAGAAGCTGGTGACAGTGAAAAATTTTCTTCAGGGTACAGGCTTTGCAGCCAATCGGTAAGCTGTTGCTGGCGTTGCATTTCGGGTTGTCCGTATGGGGTTGTATGGGGTACTTGATGTTAAACTGGTGGAAGTTTATCACCTTACTATTTGCTGCGTGTTATGCGGTTTTGCCCCCACTTTGTCGTCGTCAGTCTGCTTTGCACTTTTGCGCAACACTCCGTTGCGCAAGCGGAGTTGCTCGGCTTGCGTATGGACAAGACCTTGCTGGCGCTGGCTGGAACGGTAAAGGAGGCTCCAGCAGTTGTCGAGGCGGATCGTCTGGAGGGCAAGAAGGGGAAACAGCTTGAAGCCTCCGGCAACGCGCTATTGCGCAAGGGAGACGAAACGATTCGCGCAGACCGATTGCTTTACTTTCAGGATACTCAGGATATTCATGCGCATGGAAGCGTGTTGTTGAGCAAGGGTGGCCAATCTATCCGAACCGATCGGATGTGGTATTTCCAGGATAGCCGTGAAATTGATGCGCTGGGGTCTGTTGTGTTGGAACAGGATGGCACTACGATGAGCGGACCGCATCTCAGGCTAAATCTGGATACCAGTATCGGCACCATGGAACAGCCGGTATTTTTCCTAGCAGAAAATAATAGCCGAGGTTCGGCGGAGGTGATGCATATTTTGGATAAAAAACGCTTCTCGCTGGATAAGGCCAGTTATACCACGTGCCCGGCAGACGATCAGGACTGGGTGCTAAATATGGGTGAGCTTGAAATCGACCGGAACCGGCAGGTTGGCGTAGCGCATCACGCCTGGATCGAGTTCATGGGGGCTCCTATACTCTATTCGCCGTGGATGGATTTCCCTCTCAACGACCAGCGCAAATCGGGCTTAATGGCGCCAATATTCGGCGGTACTGTCGAGGGCGGTAGTGAACTGACTATGCCATTCTATTGGAACATTGCCCCGAATCGTGATGCGACTATTGCACCGCGTTTCATGGATAAGCGCGGTTTGATGTTAAACAACGAGTTCCGGTATTTACAGCAGAGTTTTGGCGGTGAGGTGCATGTAGACGTACTGCCGAAAGACTTGTTAAAAAAACGGGAGCGCGGTCGTTTTTCCCTGAAACATAAACATGCGATCAGCTCTGGATTGCAAGGTGAAATAACTTACAACCGGGTTACGGATGATGATTACTTCCGGGATCTGGCTAATGAGGTGAGCGCTACTTCACAGGTCAATTTATTGCAGGAGGCTGTACTTAATTATAACGCGAGCTGGGGAAATGCTTCTGTCCGCACACAGCGCTTTCAGACCCTGCAGGATCCTGTTGCTCCCATCGTCGCTCCTTATAAGCGACTGCCGCAGGTGACTCTCAAATCACAGAAGGGTTATTCCAGGTCTAACCTTTCTTTTTCCGGTGAGTATGTCGATTTTAGCCACCCCTCATTGCCGAATGGGCGGCGCCTAGTGCTTAATCCCAGCATTAGCCATCAATTGGTGAGTGATCCGGCGTTCTATATAACTCCTAAAGTGGGAGTGCACAATACCCAGTATGAAATGGGAGCAAACAACCCAACCGCCTTGTCAAACGTTACACGAACTTTACCTATTCTGAGTGTAGACGGCGGCATGGTGCTGGAGCGTGAATGGAGCTGGTTTGGGAAGGGCTATGTGCAGTCGCTGGAGCCGCGTGCTTTTTATGTGTACATACCGTACAAGGATCAGGATTTGTTGCCCAACTTTGATTCAGCACAGGCGGATTTCAGCTTTACCCAGATGTTCACCGAGAACCGTTTTTTTGGCAGTGACCGTATAGGAGATGCAAATCATGTCACGCTGGCGATGACCTCCCGTTTGCAGGAGCAGGGAAACGGCGCAGAGCGTTTGAAGGTGATGCTGGGTGAGAGGTTCAGCTTTACTACGCCACGGGTGAATCTGGTCGCACCTGCAACGACGATGAGCAAGTCGGATATTTTGCTGGCGATTGCCGGTCAGGTAACTGATACATGGGTGCTGGATAGCGAAGTTCAATTCGACCCGAACCAGTCGCACACCCAGCGTTATAACATCTCGGCACGCTATCATCCCGAAGCCGGTAAGGCGCTGAATATGGGCTATCGCTTCATGCGCAATACGCTGCGGCAGGTCGACATTTCGACACAATGGCCGCTATTTAACCGGTGGCACGGGGTGGGGCGATGGAATTACTCACTCCAGGAATCCAGGATTTTGGAAGTGCTGGCCGGTCTTGAGTATAATCAGAGCTGTTGGGCGTTGCGTCTTGTCGCGCAACGTTTCGCTACCGCCACGCAACAATCCAGCGTCGGCTTCTTCGTACAGCTAGAACTTAATGACATGGTCAAAATGGGTTCTGATCCGTTAAGCGTGATCAGACAAAGCATACCCGGCTATGTGAAATTGAATGATTAGCCAGCCGAAAACTCACCGTGAATTTCCAGATTACTGAAAGAATGCGAATGCGAATATATATTTCTTTGATGGCATGCTGTGCACTTTTTCTGCTGCAAGCGGCTTATGGAGCCGACAGGCTGACGGTTTCTCCGGCGAAATCAGTTACAAATGCAGGCAATTTGCAATCCGGCAATCCTGACCCGAACCAGCAAATTGCGGTGATAGATTCCGTGGTTGCAGTGGTCAACGATGATGTCATTACCCGCTACGAGCTGGACGACCGTATGAGGGAGGTGGTGAATCAACTGAAGAAACAAGGTACCCCGCTGCCACCACAGAAGGAGCTGGAAAGACAAATACTTGAACGCATGATCACTGAAATGTTGCAGATGCAGTTTGCCATGGAGAGTGGTGTGCGTGTGGATGATACCCAGTTGGACCAGGCTATTATGCGCATTGCCCAGCAAAATAATTTCCCGTCGTTGGCGGAATTTCGTGCCAAACTGGAAGATGATGGGGTGGATTTCAAGAAATTTCGCGAAGAGATTCGCGGCGAAATCATATCAACGCGGTTACGTGAGCGTGAAGTAGAAAGCAAGCTGATCATCAGCGACACAGAGGTGGATAACTATCTTGCCAATAAAGCCAGAGCAGGTGGTGTGGAGGAATATCATCTTGCACACATTCTGGTGGTAATTCCAGAGCAAGCCAGCGCGGACAAGATACGAGTCGCACGTGAGCGTGCCGATCAGGCCTTGAAGCAATTGAAGGATGGGGCAGATTTTGCGCAAGTCGCTGCAGGAAGTTCCGACGCAAAGGATGCGTTAACGGGCGGCGATTTGGGTTGGCGATCAGGCGACAGCATTCCAGCGATGTTCATGAACGAGTTGCATGATTTGCAGACTGGTCAAACTACTCCAGTGATACGCAGCACGAGCGGTTTTCATATCTTGAGGCTGGTTGAAAAACGCAGTGGTAAAGCGGCGGTGGTGATCACCCAAACTCATGCGCGGCACATTCTGATCAAGACCAGCGAGATCGTTTCGGAAAAAGAAGCTCGGAGTAGGCTGATGGAAATCAAGGAGCGCATCGAAGGAGGAGCTGATTTTGCCGAGCAAGCCAAACGCTATTCGCAGGACGGAAGCGCGCAACATGGAGGTGATCTGGATTGGCTGTCTCCGGGGCAGACTGTGCCAGAATTTGAGGGGGCAATGAACAAACTGCAGCCCAATATGATGGGGGTGGTGCAAACTCAATTCGGATGGCATTTAATCCAGGTTCTGGAACGGCGTTCAACCGATATCAGCGAGCAACAGCGGCGTCAACAGGCACGCGCAGCGATAGGTGCTTTCAAATCCGACGAACAATACCAAGATTGGTTGCGCCAACTTCGCGACCATGCTTTTATAGAATATCGCCTCCTGGAAAATGACTAACCGGTGAATGCCACAACCCTTATTAAACCTTTGGCAATTACTGCCGGTGAACCTGCAGGTATAGGCCCGGACTTGTGTTTGCAACTTGCTGTTTCGCCGCCCGATATTCCCTTCGTTGTTGTTGCAGATAAGCATTTGCTGCTGAAACGCGCATTACAACTCGGAATTGATCTTCGTGTGCGGGATTATGCGCCGGATCATGACAAGCCTGATCAAAGGAAAAGTCTTCCGGTGATGCATGTTTCTCTCGTTGAGCCATGCCAACCCGGCGTGCTGAATGCGGGCAATAGCGGGTACGTGCTAGCGACCCTGCATCGCGCCGTACATGGCTGTCTGACAGGAGAGTTTTCCGGCATGGTGACCGCACCCGTACATAAGGGCGTCATCAATGACGCGGGAATTTCGTTCACCGGGCACACCGAATTTCTTGCCGAGCAGACCCATACCAAGTTAGTGGTGATGATGCTGGTTGGAGGTGGAATGCGCGTTGCGCTCGCTACTACCCATCTTCCACTGAAGGACGTGGCAGCAGCGATCACCGCACCGCTGCTGGAAAAAGTGCTGCGCATAATTCAGGGGGACTTGCGCAGTCGCTTCGGCATAGAGCAACCGCGCATTTTCGTGGCAGGTTTGAACCCGCATGCCGGTGAAGGGGGATATCTGGGGCGCGAGGAAATCGAGACCATAATTCCGGTATTGGACAAGTTGCGAGCCGAGGGCATCAACGTCAGTGCGCCTTTGCCTGCCGATACGCTGTTTACACCGCATATGCTGGCGCAATGCGATTGCGTGCTTTCCATGTATCACGATCAGGGGTTGCCGGTGCTAAAGCACGCCAGCTTTGGGTTAGGGGTGAACGTCACGCTCGGTTTACCTTTCATCCGCACCTCGGTGGATCACGGAACAGCACTGGATTTGGCGGCTACCGGCAAGGCCGATAGTGGAAGCCTGCTGGAGGCGATAAAACTTGCGGCTCGAATGGTGGAATATGAGATGGCGAAATAAGGAAAGCATTTGTCCAGATATCCGCTTCGCCAGGCTTAAGGTCAATATGATGTTTGGTCTCGCCATAACATGCTATGCGTTCCGGTCTGCGCAGATAAGCAAGTGCAGGATTTCGCAATGAGCCATCAAGCAAAAAAGCGATTTGGCCAGAATTTCCTGGTCGATGAACAGATCATTGCCGGAATTATCAGCGCGATTCGTCCAGAGCCAGGTGATAATATGGTCGAGATCGGGCCTGGTCTGGGTGCGCTGACCCGCCCTCTGCTGAAAACATTAAATCAACTGCATGTGGTGGAAATAGACCGCGATATCATCGCGAGGTTGGAGAGTGATTACCCTCAGGACAATCCAAAAACCAGACTGATCATCCATGCAGGGGATGCGCTGGCTTTTGATTTTTCGACACTGGGCGCGCCGCTAAGAATTGTCGGAAATTTGCCTTATAACATTTCCTCGCCGCTGTTGTTCCACTTCGCCAGTTATGCCGAGCGTATTCGGGATATGCACTTCATGTTGCAAAATGAAGTCGTCGAACGCATGGTGGCCGAGCCTTCTACCACGGAATATGGTCGTTTGTCGGTGATGCTGCAATACCGCTTCTACATGGATAAATTGCTCGATGTGCCACCGGAATCGTTTCGTCCCGCACCTAAAGTTAACTCTGCCATTGTCCGTATGATGCCGCTGCCCGAGAGCGAGATTCGGGTGTGCAACGAAAAATTGTTCGCAGAAATAGTCCGTGTGGCGTTCTGCCAACGTCGAAAGACCCTGCGCAATACGCTGCGCAGTTATTTGAAAGAGGAGGATTTTGCCCGGCTCGGCATTGATGCCCAGTTGCGTGCCGAGAATCTTGCTGTGGCAAAATTTGCGCAAGTGGCAAATTATCTGAATGCGCAGATTGCACCGGATTAACAGGAGGTTGGATTTTAAGCGGTGCCATGAGGTAGAATGCGCGGTCTATTGCCGCCCCATAAGCCCTGCTTGAATCATGTCCGAATCGTTTCCGCTTGTTATGAGTTTTGCCGCGACTGACCCCAGCGGGGGAGCGGGTCTGCAGGCCGATATCCTGACTATTTCCAGCATGGGATGTCATCCGTTGATAGCGGTAACGGCCATTACAGTGCAGGACACCAGCGGAGTCGACGATGTGCTGGCCATGGATTCGGAGTGGGTGGTGGATCAGGCGCGCGCTATGCTTGAAGATGTGCCGGTCGCGGCATTCAAGATCGGCCTGCTTGGAAGTGTGGAAAATATTGCAGCCATTGCTGAGATATTGGCTGATTATCCCGATATCCCTTTAGTGCTTGATCCGGTACTGTCATCAGGACGTGGCGACGAATTGGCGAATGACGATATGCTCGATGCAATGTGCGAGTTGCTGATTCCGCAGACCACCATAATTACTCCCAACAGTATAGAGGCGCGCCGCCTGGCTCTTGATGAGGACAATGACGAAGATAATCCGTCCCTGGACGAATGCTCCAAACGTATATTGCGCATGGGCTGCGAATATGTGTTGATCACGGGTACGCACGAACAAACGCCGAAGGTAATCAACACCTTATATGCGGAGCGCGGCATGCTGCGCAGCGATAGTTGGGGGCGCTTGCCAGGAATTTATCATGGTTCGGGCTGCACATTGTCAGCTGCGATTGCAGCATTGCTGGCGCAAGATGTGGAGATGCAGGAAGCGGTAAAAGAAGCGCAAGAATACACTTGGCAGACTTTGCGCTCGGGCTTTCGTCCAGGTATGGGGCAGCACATCCCGGATCGGTTATTCTGGGCTCGCGGTGAAGAAGATGAGGATCAACCAGAACGGCCGAATTAGCGGCTTGTATGCGATTACGCCGGACGAGTTGGATACGCTGGAGCTGTTGCACAAGGCGAGGCTGGTTTTGCTGGGTGGGGCGCGAGTGCTGCAATACCGCAACAAAGCCGCCAATGGCGCAATGCGCTTAATACAAGCCAGAGCTTTGCGAGAATTGACACACGAATTCAATGTGCCGCTAATCATCAATGATGATGTGATGCTGGCGCAGGAAATTGCTGCAGACGGGGTGCATCTGGGGAGCTCTGATGGAAGCCTGGCCGACGCGCGTGCGGTACTCGGCAGTGGCAAACTCATCGGCATGTCTTGCTATAATCGCTTGACGCTGGCGTACGAAGCGGTGAGCTTGGGTGCGGATTATTTGGCATTTGGCAGTTTCTTTGCCTCGACGGTGAAGCCGGATGCAGTGGTAGCTACGCTTGGTTTGTTGCGACAGGCACGCCGCGAAATTGCCGTGCCGCTGGTAGCGATTGGCGGCATAACCCCGAACAATGGAGCGCAGTTGCTGGAAGCTGGTGCTGATGCGCTGGCAGTGATTTCGGCGGTGTTCAGTGCGAAGGATATTCAGGGCGCGGCACGGCAGTTTGCAAATTTATAGTACCTAACATTTTTTCAGAAATCAAAATCAACATACTTACACGAAAGATATAACATGACTTCGCACAATCAACAGCTATTTGATGCTTCACAAAAAGTAATTCCGGGCGGTGTGAACTCTCCGGTACGCGCGTTCCGTTCTGTCGGAGGAACTCCGCTGTTCTTCAAGCGTGGCCAGGGGGCTTACGTATGGGACGCGGATGGTAAGCAATATACCGATTATGTCGGCTCTTGGGGGCCGATGATTGTCGGGCATTGCCACCCGGACGTGGTCAGAGCGGTGCAGGATGCGGCGGCACAAGGATTGGGATTCGGCGCGCCAACCGCAGCGGAGCTTGAAATGGCCGAGCTGCTGTGCAAGCTGTTGCCCAGTCTGGAAATGGTGCGACTGGTGAGTTCCGGCACCGAGGCCACGATGTCGGCGATTCGCTTGGCGCGCGGTTTTACCGGCCGTAGCCGCATTATCAAATTCGAGGGCTGTTACCACGGGCATTCCGATGGTCTGCTGGTGAAAGCCGGTTCCGGTGCGCTGACCTTTGGACAGCCGAGTTCGTCAGGGGTGCCCGCCGAAATCGCTGCTCTTACCACTGTACTTGACTATAACGATGCCGAAGGATTGGAGCGCGCCTTTGGCGAGGTGGGCAAGGAAATCGCGGCAGTGATTGTGGAACCAGTGGCGGGCAACATGAATTTGGTCACTCCCAAGCCTGAATTCCTGCAAGCCTTGCGCAAGCTATGCACCCAGCATGGCGCCGTGCTGATTCTGGACGAGGTTATGACCGGTTTTCGTGTAAGCCTGCAAGGCGCGCAAGGCCACTATGGCATTAAACCAGATCTGGTGACGTTGGGTAAGGTGATGGGCGGGGGATTGCCTGCGGCGGCGTTTGGCGGTCGACGCGACATTATGCAATGTCTGGCTCCGCTCGGAGCGGTGTACCAGGCAGGCACGCTGTCCGGTAATCCGGTGGCGGTGGCGGCTGGACTGGCTACCTTGAAACTGGCGCGAGCTGCAGGATTCTATGAGCGCTTGACCAAGCTGGCCAAGCAGTTGACCGAAGGGCTGGCTGCGAGTGCAAAAAAACACGGGATTTCTTTTTGTGCCCAATCGGTGGGCGGTATGTTCGGTCTGTATTTCAGCAAGGCATTACCAACCAGTTATGCCGAGGTGATGGCCTGTGACAAGGAGGCATTCAATCGATTTTTCCACGCCATGCTGGAAAAGGGTGTGTATCTTGCACCTTCTGCTTTCGAGGCGGGGTTTGTTTCCGCTGCACACACAGAAGCGGACATTGCGGCGACAGTTTCGGCGGCGGACAAGATTTTTGCGACCTGGAAGTAATGGGGTTGTTTGCACAAGCGGCGTTTTACACCACCGTCAATCACATCAAGGATTTGCCTCTGCATGGCGGTAGGGAGGTGGCGTTTGTCGGACGTTCGAATGCCGGCAAATCGAGTGCGATCAACACACTGGCCAACCACACGCGGTTGGCGTATACCAGTAAAACGCCGGGCCGCACCCAGCATCTGAATTATTTTTCGCTGGGCAACAATTGCTTTTTGGTTGATTTGCCCGGCTACGGCTATGCCAAAGTGCCCCCCGAAAGCAAGCGTCATTGGGAGGGTTTGCTTAGCGAGTATTTGCAGAACCGTGAAGAATTGTGCGGTTTGGTGGTGATCATGGATTCC
>Ga0224495_10001419_pt1 | contig 16917 bp, 12 predicted proteins | sample SF_Jul11_sed_USG_FD_168128 | JGI IMG/M metagenome (GOLD analysis project Ga0224495, IMG submission 168128) | Sediment microbial communities from San Francisco Bay, California, United States - SF_Jul11_sed_USGS_4_1 | ecosystem: Environmental > Aquatic > Marine > Sediment | place: USA: California... | reverse complement strand
TCTGACAGCCAGTACCGAGCCGCCAACATTTGACTTGTACCGCATTTTGGCATCAGGTATATTGGTGCTTTAAATTCCTCAGTTGAACCGATAACAAGAAGTGATGATCGGCTCCAGAGACGGCTTGACGGCTTTACTGCTATGCGCCATGGTGGCCGGCCTGTCCTGCTCGGATAACCCGGCTGTTCGGCGAAGATATGAGGCCGAAAAGCAGTTCGCCCGGGTTGAGAAGCGTTTGCGCGACTTCCACGCCCGGCAGCAGCCTGGGGATACTCTGCAGTTACGGGAGATTACCGCCTCGTATCGTGACCTGCTCGGCTTCTGTATAGGGACTCTTGATTCGATAAACGACAGTCTTTATCCGGCTGACTACCGCGACCTGAAGCATCTGGCGTTTCGTTCGGGGACGCGCCTGTCTCAGTTGTATTTTTCGGCCCGGCAATATGATACCTGTGTTGTTGTCTTGAAACGTCTTCTCGAAGGTGTGGGACTCGAGGGTTCCCCCCTGGTGGCCACGCGCCTGAATCTCGCCAAAGCTTTTCAGTCCTCAGGCGCCTGGGATAGCGCCCTTGTTATCTACAACGACCTCATCGCCGGCTATTACCCGCCTGTAGACACCACTGGCGAGGTCCTGTTCAGCCTTTTTAGTCTTCCGGCTAACATCTACCTGACGGCCGCCTATACCGGCGATTCGCTGGAGAGTATGACCCAGTTGCGCCGGGCGGAATCCTACTATAACAAGTTGGTGTCCGACTTCCCGGGCACAAAGCTCGAGGTGGCCGGCCGGGCGAGCCTGTCAAAGCTTTACCGCAGGGCGGGACAGTGGGAGAAAGCTATCGCCGAACTGACCGAACTTGACCGTCTTGGTAATCCCGACAATCCGATGATTCGACTGGAGATAGCCGATATTTACGGCGCCAAACTCGGTCGAACGGACAGGGCGCTGGAGCTTTACACGCAGTTGCGGGAACGCATAAACCAGGACGACACGCTCAACTATCCCCTGCTGCAGTTCAAAATCAGTATCATGCTGATGCAGAAAGGGCGGTACGCGGAAGCACGGCAGAAGCTGGTCGAGGTGAAGCGCGACTACCCCGTGTTCTTTGCCGGCAGCCCTCTGGCACAACTGACTATCGCCCGCTCTTTTGAACTCGAGGGCAAGTGGAATCGAGCCGAGGCTGAATACGATCTCTTGATCGAAAAACACCCCGGCTCGGATGAAGCCATGTCGACCTATCTGCACATTGCCGATTATTATAAAAAAAACAATCGGATGGCTGAGGCTGACCGATGGTATAGAAAGGCTGAAGAGTACTACGACCGCATGAGTGTGCGCGGCGCTGGAACTCTTTTGGAGGCAAAGGCCTTGATTTTCAAGGCCGACCTGTACCAGCGCCGAGAGGACCCGGAGAAGACGGCCGCAATCCTGCTTGACCTGTTTAACAGGTATCCTCAATCGGAACCGGGCCGGCGTGCCATGGCCCAGGCGATTGACATCTACCGGCAGGACTTGGGCCAGGCCGCCCGAGCTGACTCGTTGACTGAGGTATTCAAAGCGGCCCTGTCGCAGGTTGACGAAACATTTGAAATTTAGGATCTTTTCCCGATATGGTTTGTAAGACCACAGAGAAAACAACTTGACCAATATGCGGAGGAAGAATGAGATTTGTAACTAAAGGCGGTTTAATCCTGGCGATAGTGTTGATCCTTCCGGCAATCGGCTGGTCGCAAGTGGACAATCTCGGCAATATCGATACAATTTACGCTGATCTGGCCAAGATCAACGACTTGAACTGGACGATTACTGTAAACTACACCAACGACGAGGAGATCGAGGGGCTTTCGGTGCCCTTGAAGATGACGGCCGGACTTAACAGGATCCTGGCTGATTCGGCTATCTACACCGGCGGCCGCGTGGAGCACTTCACTTACCGCGGTTTTCGAGCCGACACGGCCATCCAGTGCATCACCCTGGGCATGGTAGCCAACCTGGGTCCTACGAATAACTACCTGGCACGCGGCAGTGGCCGCCTGGTAACGATTTTCGTCTCCTCCGTCGAGAATAAACCGATTGAAAAACTGGTCGTCGACACTACGACCACCGAACCGAACAATTCGCTGTTGATTATTCCCAACCGTTTGCAGTACGGCGAGAAGGTTGATACCATTCCGCAGTCCAGGCGCAAAGATATGGAGATTATCCCCGCTTTTGTCGTGCGTTACTCCGAGTAACACATGCCCCCGCCATACCGCCAAAAGCCCGCACGGATGCGGGCTTTTTTGCAGGATCACGATCCGCCTTATGATTCGTCGTCTTCATCCTGCCGGTACAGCTTTGTCGTGACGCGGGCGCTCTCCTTCTCGACCACGAATCTCTCCAGTCGTTTTTTTTGATCCTCGGTCAGGCGCCCGCGCAGGTAGACCTCTTTCATGAAGCTCCCGGCGTCCAGGACGAAGTAGTCGTCCGCCCCCATCTGACGTACGGCAAAGGAAAGGTCCGCGAAGGCCCCGGCATCATCCGTTTTCGTTACGAATTTTTGTTCTCGCTTCAGTCGAATGTTGATCTCGCCGGATGGAGCGGTCAATTTGGTCGCGTCCAGTTCCCTGGCAAGGTCAATCAACTCGCCCTTTACCGCGTCCTTTTCGGCCTTTAACTCTTTCTCCTTCTGGTCGAGTTCGAGATAGCGTTCGGCCCTCTCAGCGGCCTTTTCCTCGACGGTTAACTCGCCGCCGCCGTTGCGCTCCAGTTCACCCAGCAGACGTTTGTGTCTCTTGGCCGGACACAGATCGAAATAATCGCACCAGTTACACAAGCCGCTTTCGACCGGAGGAAAATCATCCATGCGTTCGGCCTGGATGGTTTCCAGGATCGCCAGGCGCATCGCCTCCACGAGACTGTCGAGTTCCTCCGGAGTCATCTCGTGGCGCACTTCTTCATCCTGACGCAGGTAATATTGCACCAACTCTATCCTTTCGAGTTGCGGGTAGGCGGCCGCCACCGCGAGTTGATACAGCCCCATCTGAAAAAAGAAGGCCGGGTCCTGCGGCCTGAGCATCTGTCGACCGGTTTTATAGTCGCATAACTCAACGGTACCGTCCGGCCGCTTAGTCAAGCGGTCGATAATGGTCGTAAAGCGGAAGGCGGTACCGGGCAGAACAAACGGCAGTCTGATTTCAGCCCCGAGCAGCGTGCCCCGGTCAAACGGTTGATATTTCCGGTAATGGGTGATAAGCATCTCCTGGCCGATTCGGATGTAGTCGTCCACACCGTAATAGTCAGAGACGACCGTCAGGGCTCCCCGGTCGACCTTTTCCCATTCTTTCCGGTAATAGTCAATGATATCGTCAAGCGGACACAGGATACCATCGGCGCCAAGAGTATAGAGTCGCCTTAACGCTCTGTGGACGACATTGCCCAGGTAGGCGTCGACGTTGACCTTCCTGGGAACCTTCACTTTCTCGACATAACGGAACTTGAACTGACGGGGACAACTGCGATAGGTCCCCAGAGCGCTGTGGCTGTAACTGCTGAGCATAATGATCCCCGATTGATATTTGCGGGCACTCGACTATCTCATGCGAGACGGTCAGTCGCCCTTTCCTCTACCTCCTGAGGTAGTGATCGACGGCGGCGGACAGGAAACCGACGCCCAGTCCAAAGTGAATAACGGGAAATATCAGCGGCCCGTACAGCAGGCAGGACATGTGTTTTCGGCTCAGGCCCAGGCACAGGGAGAAGAACAGGATCAGCAGAATGTACAATGCCAGGATGTTCTTGAAAAAGCCGAAGACGGCATCGGAGAATAGCGACAGCAGCAGCAGAACGGCGAAAGCCAAAACGGCCGCCCCGGCCAGCCACTGCAGTACAGAGAACCTGCCGTGCTTCCAGGCAAATCTGAAGCGCCCCTTGCCGTAGCGCACCATCTGCTTCCACAGAGCCTGCAAACTGGAGCGCGGATAGTAATAAACTCGCAGTTTGGGCGATAGAATCGACTTTATTCCGGCCTTACTGACACGGCAGTTGAAATCCACGTCTTCGCAGGCGTCGAAATTCTCATCAAAAAAGCCGATGTCGTCAAACACCGAGCGATGATACATGGCCCCGGAAGAAGTCGGGTCAACCTCACCTTCAATGTCGGAGTAGATGTCCGAGGACGGGTTGTGCCCTATGAAAGAGGCGCGGCACATAGCGACCGCCAGCTCGAATTCGTTGATGTCCGGCGGCGTCATCGGCTGAGCCCGACACAGGCAACGGGTCTCGCCGCTTTTGAAATACGCGACCATGTCTTTCAGGAGACTCTTGCTGGGAATGTGAGAATGACCGTCAAGGACCAGGACATACGGCGCCGTTGTGTTTCTCACGCCGACGTTTCGTCCCGACGACGAGCGCCGGCCGGGATTGTCAAGAACCTTCAGAGAGCCGAATCTATCCTTGTAAGACTCGGCGATCTCGCGCGTACGGTCGGTGGAACCGCCGTCGGCAATGACAATCTCCACCTTGTCCATGGGATAATCCTGCATATAGATCTGGTCCAGCGTACGGCCGATGAACTGACCCTCGTTCAGCACTGGCATCACCACGGCCACTTCGTATCCTGACTCCGCGGGAACCATATAGTCTACATCCTCCAGGCTGCCGCCGTCAGCCGACAGAAACCACACAGGCCGACGGAAGCGAATTTCTCTCAGGCTCTTTCCAGAGTGATTATAACGGCCAGGCAGGGTGGCGACAATAAAAAACTGAACAGCCGGCCGAGAGGTTGAAAACGAGTGCGGTCACAGAGCATCCCCGCCGCCATTATCGTCAGGGCAGTTATGGATTGAGACGCTCGTAGAAGCTGAGCCACCGGGATCTGATCTTCTCCCAGGAGTACCTTGCAGCCGTATACCGGGCCTGTTCAGAGAGGGCGGCCACCAGGTCGGGTGTCTCAATTAGTTCTATAATACGGTCAGCCATACCGACATGGTCGTTGACGCGCACTAACAGGCCGTTGACGCGGTCCCTGATGACCGCCGCGATGCCCCCCGTATCAGTTGTTACGATAGGCATACCGCGGGCCAGGGCCGACATCATAGAGGCTGAAACTGAGGCGAGTGACGATGAATTCAGGTAAAGGTCGGCTTCGTCCAGCTGCTGGATGGCAGCATGAGAGCTTTTCGCGCCGGAGAACGTAACACCATAGATATGTTCCGCGGCTACAAGATTTTCCAGAAACGGTCGTTGCGAACCGTCACCGACGATGGTCATTTCGGCCCGCGGGTATTTCTGCTTTACCAGCTTAAAAGCCTTAATCACATCGATCAGGTTGGCCTGCTTTTCGAGCGGCGCCATAACCGCTATCCGCGGCTGCACGGATGTGATGACCGGTGACGGATCCGCCGGTGCGCCACTGACATCACCGATGAAATCGGCCTGATAACCATAACCCGCAAAGATATAGCGCAGGTGTTCCGATGAGACAACTATACGGTCGCACTGTCTCAAAAAGGGTGCCGGCAGGCTCCGAGCCGAGTCAAGCTCGGTTTCGGCCAGATGGCTCCTGTAATGGAGGACCACCCGTTTGCCGAAAAACCTCGCCAGAACAATAACGGGGGCACAGTGACGCCAGAAAGAGGCCCCGGTCACATGAACCACATGGACAGTCCCGTAGCGAGGAACCAGATTAAACAAACTGCGCGTATAATACAGCCAGCCCGCTGCCGCCACCAAAAAACGCCTCCGGCCGGGAGCGTCGGAGCGGGCTGCCAGTGCTTTTATACAGCCGCCGTAGTCAGCAGACAAAGCACCATCCAGCCGATGGCCGAGAGACTCTATTTGAGCCCTCTCAATGGGGTCCCGGCAAGGCCCGGAAGCCAGGTATAATACCCGGAAACGGTTGGAACCGGGCCGCGTCCGGGTCTCGGCTCCGAGCACGAGGCTGTTGTCATCCAGATAAATCATTGATCCTCTTATTTATCGGCGGCCGGCCTTGACTCCCGAACGGCTGCCCATCTAACCCTTTTACCCCCAAGGCCGGGCAAGGTTCACGGCTGTGAATCCCTCACCGGACTTGCCGATAAAGACATTTAGGGTTGCATGGGATTTTGTGTATGTATATATATAGCTTATGGATAATCACGTAATCGGCAGTTATAAGATCCTCAAGAAAATGGGTGCCGGCGGGATGGCCAAGGTCTACCTGGCGGTACATCAGGATGTCCCCAATCTGAAGGTCGTTCTGAAAGTCCTCAGTGACTCCCGGCTGGTCGAGCGTTTCAAACAGGAGGCCGACAAACTGGCGCTTCTGGATGGCAACTCCAGCATCTGCCGTATCAAGCACTTTTTTCAGCAGGGCGAGGATATTGTCATCGCCATGGAATATATCGACGGGGTCACGCTTGATGAGATTATCAGAAGAGACGGTCCGATTTCCGGTTCAGAAGCGCTACGGATTATCAACGACGTTCTCAAGGTTCTCCAGTTCGCCCACGACAAGGGAATCTATCACCGCGATATTAAACCCAGCAACATCATGGTTGACCAGAACGGCAATGTCAAAGTCATCGACTTCGGTATCGCCAAGGCCAAGTCGGATCCCAATCTCACCGTGGCCGGGACGGCGTGCGGCACTCCGGCCTACATGGCGCCTGAGCAGTTTACGCCCTCGGACGATACCAACTACGCACTGGTGGACATATATGCCGTGGGTACCACTTTGTACTACCTGCTTTCCGGCCAGTTGCCGTTCAAGGGTGACAACGAGTTCGCTATCCGGGATGCCAAGCTGTTTAGCGATCCGCCGCGGCTGAAAGAAGTGGCGGCGGGCATATCGCGGGATCTGGACGAAGCGGTAATGCGCGCTCTGAAAAAAGATCCTTCCCAACGCCAGGCAACCGCTCTGGAACTGCTGAAAGCCCTTGAGGCCATCCGGCACGAAGAAATAACCCATAGTCCCACCATCGACGTCAAAACCGAGAAACATCCGAAAGTAAAGTCCCCGAAGAAGAAATCTCAGGGTAAGCTTATTGCTGCCGTGGCGATCGTAGTCGTCCTCGCCGTCGGCGGTTACTGGGTTTTTTCGCCGCCGACGCCGCCCGAACCGGACACGCCGCAACTGCTGTCGCCGCTGGACGGGGCCGTCCTTGAGGTCGGACCGCCGGAGTTGACCTGGAAAGCCACTGTTGAACAGGGTGGAAGCTACATTCTCGAATACGCCAACAATCCCGATTTCTATGTTTCCGCGCAGGTACGGGATTTGACGGAAACCACCTACACTCTCACCGAGCAACTCGAGAACGGAGACTACTACTGGCGGGTTCAGGCTGTCGAGGCTGACAACACGCCCGGCGGCTCCTCACCGGTGCACTCGTTCACCCTGAATCTGCCGCCGGTTGCAGGGTCCACCGGACAACTCAAAGTGACGGTCACACCCCGGGGCGACATATATGTTGACAACAGGTTGGTGGAAGAAAATTCCACTGGTGCCGACCTTACTCTGGACACCGGCCGGCATTCGGTAATCATAAGAAACGATCGGGCCGTCAACAGGGAGTTCTCGGGAGACGTGCAGGTAGTCTCCGACACCACCGTCACTGTTGCCTACGCCTTTCGTTTTCCACCTCCGGAGTCAACCACACCGGCCGATTCGCCCCCTGAGCCTGCGGAGACCGAAGGTGAGGTGAGAGTCGGCTCCAAACCGACGATTGGTGCCGATATATACATAGACGGTCGTCTCCAAAATCGCAAATCCCCCAGCGCGTTCAGACTTGAGCCGGGCACGCATATCATCAGAGCCGTCCTTATCGTGGACGGCGAACCCCGCGAACGGGTTGATACTGTTGCAGTTGAAGCCGCCAGTTCAACAAAAATAATCTTCGATTTCGAAAGTTAAAACTTTTTAAATTCCGCAAAACGGTGTTATCTTTAGGTAATGTAGCGTATCCACTATCTCAGAGGAGTTGAGATGCAATCACCAAAATACTTGAAGGCTGGCGCAATCGTTCTTATTGCTTTAATGGTTGCGCTTGGCCAGACAATCCCGGCTGCGGCCGAAGACCAGATGTCGGTTCCCGATAAGCTGGTGGAAGCACTGAATTACTACAGCGAACTGGAGTTTGACAAGGGACTCGAGGTTGCCGGCAGCCTGCTTGGGCGCCCCGATCTGACCGCCAAAGACAGCATTGCTGTTTTCGAAACCCTGAGCATCATTACCTACGCCAAAGGCGAGGAATACCTCAAAAAGGCTATCGGCTATCTGGAAAAAATTTCGTCAATCGGTCCTTGTGTCACTCGTCTCCCGCAGGAGATCTGGCCGCGAGAGCTCAAGGACAACTGGTATAAACTGCTCAAGGTCAGGGACCAACTGGTCTGCGAGGTGACGTCGTCGGAAATAAAGACGATTGCCATCATGGAATTCGACAATCATTCCATCGGCGAGTATCAGGAGAAGCTGGGTTCGCTGAGCAAGGGCCTCGCCGATTTCTTCGAGCACGACTTCGCCAAGATAAGCGCCCTGAAAGTGGTCGAACGCGACAAGATTGATTTCATCCTCAAGGAAATCGAACTGCAGCAATCCGGCGGTGTCGACAAGGCCACCGCGGTCAAAGTGGGGAAAATCCTCGGGGCGCAGTTGATGGTGTTCGGTAGCATCACCCAGCTCGACGACAAAAACACGCGTATGGTGGTCCGGGTGGTCAAGGTAGAGACATCGGAGATTCTCGCCTCGGTCGACAAGGAAGGCAAACCCGAGTATTCGAAAATGGAAAAAGAGCTCGTCAAAGAGGTGGCCGCACTGCTTGATATCAAGCTGAACGCGGATATCGAAAAGCTCATTGATCAGGGCGGAACGGCCTCACTCGATGCCACCACCTATTATTCCATGGGACTGGATGCCATGGATCGCTACGACTATAAGGCCGCTTACGAGCACTTCAGCAAGGCCTATACCCTCGATAACAGCTTTGTCGAGGCCAAGCGGAAAATGGATATCTACCGCCCCCTGGTGGGATAGGCTCGATGCCATGAATGAAGGGAAGCCATGATTATTAAGCGTGTACCGATTTTAGTCCTGCTGCTGCTCGCCGGCTGTTCGCAGAGTTTTTACAGCCAGGGGCGGAGGCTCGTCGAGCAAGAGCAGTATGACCGGGCGATCGACAGCTTTTACAAAGAGATTGCGGCCAACCCGCAAAGCGCCGCCGCCTGGCGGGAGCTGGGCGTGGCGTACTACAAGAAGGGCGAGTATGACAAAGCTGATGATGCCCTCAAACAGGCCGGCACCATTGCACCGGATGCCCGAACTCAGATGTTTCTCGGGCTGATTCTCGAAAGGCGCGAAGAATACGCCAAAGCGCTCGATGCCTACGCGGCAGCCCTGAACCTGGAACCCCGTAAAAAGACCCGGGACATGGTCAGGGCCCACATCGACCGACTGCTGTACCAGAAGGTATCCAGGGAAGTCAGCAGTGTCATCGAGAATGAGTCGGCCATAAGCACCGACACTATTCCCGAAAATACCATCGCCGTTGTCAACTTCGACGGCTCGCACCTGGCTGCGGAAACGGCCCCCATCGCCATCGGGCTGGCCGAATTCACATCGGCCGACCTGGCTAAGGTGAAAGACCTGAAGGTGGTTGAGCGGCTCAAGATTGATCTCATTATGGACGAGCTGGCGTTGAGCAAAACCGGGTATATAGACCCGTCATCGGCCCCTCGCGTTGGTCGCCTTCTGGGCACAAACAGAATAGTCACCGGCACTCTGCTCGGTATCGGCGAGGAAGGCTTCCGTCTGGACGGAATCATCGTCAACACCACCGACAGTGGGGCCATGCTGACCGAGGCCAACGAAGGGGACCTCAAAGACATCTTCAAGATCCAGAAACAGTTTGTCTTCGGACTCATCGACGAGTTGGGGATCACGCTGACCGCCGAGGAGCGCGACGCTATCCGGGAGGTACCGACCGAGTCATACCTTGCTTTCATGTCTTACTGTCGCGGCCGCTATTACCAGCAACAGGGAATGAACCAGGTCGCTCAGCAGGAGTTCAGTAACGCCATGCAGTACGACGCCAATTTCATGGCGGCGGCGACGCAGTTTCAGAAATCGGCGGCGGCCGATGCGGGTGGCAGCTACGAAACCGGCAGGCAGGCGATGGAGTCCTTCGCGCTCGGCGAGGGCGCGGCGGATCTGGGCGGTGAAGGTCTGGATTACCAGATTACCACCGTGGTCGACAACGCGGGGGTCATCCCCGGCGCGGGAGCAAGGCGCCCCGCTAATGCACAACCGAGAATCACCGGCACCGGCCGGGTTATCATAAAGGTGAATTTTGACAATGACTAGAAGACGATTATTCCTATTGGTACTGTGTCTCGTTCTGGCCGCGACAACCTCGTCGCAGGGCCAGGTGATATACGGACAGCCGGCCTCGGGTAATCCCCAGTTTGTCTATAGTCACTGGAAACTGCAGGATCCGGCCGGCGACGAGATTACCGTCAGCCAATCGTATCTGCCACTGGTTGGTTATGTGCCGCTGAAGGACAATCTCGAATTACAGTTTCATATCGCCAACTCCTCCAACGCGCTGAAGTTTGAAGGCTACGACAAAAGCCTCTCCGGCCTTAGCGATCTGCGCCTGCAGGTCACCCAGTCGTTGAGCGATGACCGCTTCGTTCTCAGCGGTTCGGTCAACCTGCCAGTCGGCAAGAAGAAGCTCCGCCTGAGCGATGAATGGATCATCGTCGAAGCCCTGTCCCAGGATTTCCTGAGTCTTCCGACCCGCCGCTTGGGTGAAGGTTTCGGTTTCAGTATGCTGGCTGGAGGCGCCACCATGCTGGGAGAGACCCGTGTCGGCGGCGGTCTGGTATACCAGTTCAATGGTGAATACCAGCCCTACGAAGAGTCGGGCGACTACGACCCTGGAGACATAATCAGCGCCAATGCCGGCGGTGACCTGCAAAAGGGCGGCATGCGCTGGTCCGCCAATGCCATCTTCACCGCATATACCGCCGATAAGCAGAAGGGTATCAAGACCTTTCGGCAAAGTCCGCAGTTTTTAATGTCTGTGGCCGGCACTTATGAGACCGAGGCGATGACCGCCGGAGGGGGAGTCAGCTTTCTGGTGCGCGGGCGTAACGTTGTCTATGACTCCACTGAGACAATACTGAGCAAACTCAAGCTGTTCGGCAATGAATTCGCCATCAACGGCGCCGCTTCGTGGAAGCTGGCCCCCGGCTGGTTTGCCGGACCGTCAGCCCTGTTCAGACACATCGCCGCCAACGAGGGCCTGCTCGAGGCCGAACTGGGATCGGCCAGTGTCTTCGGAGCCGGCGTGAACGGGGGCAAGACCCTGGGCGAGCATTTCACCGTCGATGTTGGTTTCATGTACTTTACCGGCAGCGCCGATGCCGGTGATATCGACCTGACGGGTTACCAGTTAACAGCAAGTTTGCTGGCTACGTTGTAAGTGGGGTGAGTGGTATGAGACTAATGTATTCACCGATCGCCAAATCCCTGTTGCCGATGGCCCTGCTGGTCCTGCTGCTTGGCGGCTGTACGGAAAAGCTGATCAACGACGGCGGCAACGGCGGCAATGTCAGCCTGACGGCAAAGTTTGCGGCACCCGACCTGGTAGAAATGATTAACACGTTACAGTTGACTGCCTGGGGCAACGACATGGATACGATGGTGGCCTTCCAGCAGTTCAACGGTTACGATCTGTCTTTTGTCATGGACATTCCGGCCGGTGCCAACCGACACTTCTTGCTGGAAGCTATCGAGAGCCGCGACGTGGCTGCTCCCCGGGTTATATACCGCGGGCATAAGGTGGTCGCCATCACTCCCGACCGTTCCAACGCAGTCAGCATTCCCATGTACCCGGTACTGCCGATCATTAAACTGAATCCGACCAACACGGCCATTCCATGCGGCGAAAGCTTCCAGCTCGAGTTGGAGACGTATGGTATGGTTAACCTGCAGGGACTGCAGGCTGACGTGTATTTCGACGGTTACTTCATCACTCTGGATACCATCCTCAAAGGAGTCACTCCTGGTGACTCAGCGGCTATCCAGTATTGGATGACCGACGGCGGCTTGGGCCTGACGGCAACCGACACTTCCTTCTACCCGGCATCGGATATCGTCACCGAGACAGGATATTCACACCTGGCGACTCTCTATTTCGACACTCGAGTTGCGGCCGATACGATTACGGACACCCCCAAACGTTGGGAGCTGCTGCTCTATCCGGTTGAATACTGGGGCGGTGATTCGGCCAATGCCTTGCCGTTGGACTTCTTCGTTCACCACGCTTACCTGGAGATTGCCCCTCTGGAAGACAAGATCATAACGTTTGCCGATTCTGCTCTCTCCAGGGCGGTGAAAAGCCGCCTGGAGATGCCTCCGGAGGTCCCGCTACATCTTTCCGAGGCGCTGACTATCGAGACTTTCTACGGTTTTGAGCCGACAATCCGCGACCTGACCGGTCTCGAGCAGTTGGCCAATCTCCGCGAAGTGGAGCTGACAGGGACTCAGGTTTCGGACATGAGCCCTGTCGCCGGTTTGAAAAAGCTTACTCGCTTCCATTTTCAGGGTAGCCTGGTCGAGGACATCACGGCTCTCGCGGGCCTGACTAGACTCGTTGATATAGACCTTGGAGATAACTCGATTGTAAACATCTCGCCGCTGATCGGCTTGACGGAATTGTGTCGCACAAATTTATCAAGTAATCAGATCAGCGACGTTTATCCTCTGGTGCAGAATGTCGGACTAGGAACGGGCGACACAGTATGGATTTATGATAACCCACTGAATACGGATGCTGTCACTATCCATATACCGGCTCTGAGAGCCCGTGGAGTGATAGTTCACTATGAGCCGACGGTTAGATAACGTCAGGCGATGACGATATATGAAATAGAACACTAAATCAGCGTTGCCCGGACAGCTTGCGGTCTTTCTACAACTGAACGGAGTAATGTGGCAACCATGAAAAATATGACGACGCGTAAAAGATTTCTGCTATTACTCGTTACGGCCGGAGCGGCCCTGCTTCTGTGCGGTTGCTCCGAGAAGCTCGTCAACGAAAATCCCGACGGCGGTAATGTCCGTCTGGCGGCTCGCATCAGCACCCCGGAAATGCTCCAGTTTGTCAGCGTACTCAAACTGCGCATCAGTGACGGTAGTACCGGGGTAACTCTCATTGATACGATATTGGTCTTCGGTCGATATGACCTGGAAATCACTCTTTCCGTGCCCGCCGGAGTGGGGCGGCTTTTTGTGCTCGAGGCCTGTGAGGCCGGGATAACGGATGAACTGCGCACTATCTATCGCGGCCAAACCGTGGCCAGCGTCGGCTTGAAAGGCGCTACCGCCGTGGATATCCTGATGGAGCCGGTCGCACCGCTGGTCAAGCTGACTCCGCACGCCACCGAGGTCGCAACCGGTCAGGCATTCCAACTCGAGTTGGAAGCTTTCAACCTCCCCGCCGTGCGCGAAGCCAGCGTCATCATATATTATGACCTCCGCTATATCAGCGCGCGCCCGCCGATCAAGGGAAGCACTCTGGGCGGCCTTGACTCCCTGGAGTATGTCTTCGAACCCTACAACCTCGGAGAGAGGCTGGAAATCCGTATATTCGACACCAATCCGCAGTCGCCGAGTATCGTAGACAACGGAGGATACTCCCACCTGGTGACTATCCCCTTCACTACTGTAGCTATTGCCGACTCCGCCGTCGATTCCGTCATAGTCTCAGGCATCGAGATCCAGCAGGTGTCGGCCATAGATGTCGATTCGGTAAGCCTTCCGCAGGGATATATTTTCGGCCATGATGCGACCGTCACCCTTCATCCGCTGGCGGACCGCGTTGTCGATTTCCCGGACGCGGTATTGCGGGCTGCTATCAGGCGACAGATTCCGTCACCTACCGATGACATTATGCTTTCACAAGTCCTCCGCCTCGAGATTCTCAATTGCGCCGGCTTGGGAATAGACAGCATCAGCGGTATTGACGAACTCGTAAACCTGGAATCGTTGTTTCTCAGCTATAACAACGTCAGTGACCTGGGCCCCCTGGCGGCGCTGAAAAAACTGCGTACCCTGTACCTTGATGAAAACCTTATTACGGATATCGGGCCCCTGGCCGACCTGGCTGTTCTAAGGCTTCTATCGCTGAAAAACAACCAGATTGTCGATATATCAGCGCTGGCCGGTCTCACTAATATCAGGTATCTTTACCTGGACGACAACTCGATCAGCGATATTGCTCCCCTGGTTGATAATGGCGGCCTCGGCAGCGGCGATCAGGTGTTCCTCCACAACAATCCTCTCGACCCTGTTTCGATAAACGAACACATTCCTGCTCTCGAGAGCCGGGGGGTATCGGTCTTCTGGCAGGGTCCCGGCCTGCCTTAAATCTGAAGAAAAAGAAAGGGTCAGGTTTCCGCGAAACCTGACCCGTAAGTATCTGCGGTTGAATGACTACCGCTCCTCGAGGATAACCGATTCGGCCACTTGGGCGGTATAAATATCCTTGGTGGACAACTCCCCTTGGCCTCCCTTGATGAACAACCCAAAAATAAACAGATAAGACAGCAGCTTTTTGCCTTTGCCCTCGGCCGACACTTCGCCGACAAGTTTTATCCGGGAATCATCAAGCGTACTGAAGGCTCCTTTAGTCGCGAGATCAACAAATTCCACGACGATTTTCCCCGGTTTGCCCCCGCGGCCGTTCTTGACGGACTCTTTGACGACAGCCGTTCCCTCAGCGCCCTTCTCGATAATCACCTTGCCGCCCACGGAAATGGGCTCGGCCAGACTGAAAAGAAGAGGAACACCCGTTCCCAACTCACCCGAAGAGATCTTAATACTGGAGGGAAACTTGATTTTTACTTCGGTCCCCTCGGGAACCTGAACCTTGGCAGCGTGCGCTGCTGAGACGAGCAGCATGACAACCAGCACTATAGCGGAGAATCTAATGAATCCTGAATAAGCATGTTTATTCATTCCCAACTCCCGTTTTTTATTCTCCATCCAAACTACACTATTTCTTAAGTAGAGGCAAGCGGGAACTCAGCTCCTGCTTGAAGCTGATACTGATCTGCTTGCCGATATTATCGAAAGTTACATTGCCTTCCATCTCAAACAAGGAATAAGTCCCTTTGAGCACTTTCTTATCACTGGGGTTGTTGCCCCAGTTGCAGTCGTGCTTCAATTCATCGATGGCAATATGGATGTCGTCGCCGAGCTGCCACTCGAGCGTGTACTCGTCTCCCTCGAAAATCTGGTTTTGTACCGACCAGGTCGGGTCATCACCCCGCTTGCTCACCTCTATGTGAAGGTGGGATCCCTGCGGAACGGTTTCAATCTTGTAGGTAAATTTTTGCTTCTTGGCCCACTTTCGTGCCTCTGTGAGGTACCGGTCGACGGCGGCAACGGCCTGGGCATCGGTGAGTTCGGACCTGATTTTTCGCAGGCGCTCTACGGCTGCATCGAGCCGGTAAGCCGGATCGCTGTTGCCGTTAACCTCAGCCACCAAATCGTCCAGTTCGACGGCTGCCTTCTGAGCCACTTCCTTCTTTTCTATCGCCTTCGTTCGGACCTTCAGCTTCTCCACCAAGGTCGCCCCCAGCGCTTTTTCGGCATCACTGAGTTCGTTGCCGATGGTCTTGGTATCGAAGTCCACTTGCTCGGTGACCGTGCGGGACACGGCGGTATCAGAATGTCCAATGATGTAGGCCGAGAGCAGATCCCAGTAGCGCAGTACCCGGCCGCTGCGGGTGAACAGCACGGACGTTTCGTCGCCAGTGTGGTATTGGTTTAAGTCGGCAATCAGCGCCTCCAACTCTGGTGAGAGCTGGAGAGAATCGGTGCTGGGGTTGAGCGTGGGCCACAAAGTAGAATCACTGACTACCGTATTGAATCTATTGATGACCTGATCGAGCTTTTTGACAGCCTCGGATACGTCAAACTCCCGATAAAATTGCCGTACCTTCCCGGACGGTGCCCGAAAATCGCGGTAAAACCAGTCGACCCATTTGGAGTTCTCGTAGCGACCGTAGGCCGTCTGGACTTTGGTTCTCTCGTCCTTGGTCGTGTTGAAGACGTTGCCACCGCTGGCCTTGAGAATTTCCCGCTCTACCTGCTGAGCGCGAGGCATCAAGTACTTGAAGTGCACCAGGAATGGCACCGAGTATACGGCCGCCCAGGCCAGGCAGATCAGGGCAACATACTTGGTCAACACTTTCATCTTGGAGATGGCCTTGTTCCGCAGGATGGCGTGGAGCAGCCAATAGATGGGCTCCTTGACGCCGGCCGGATGGATTTTCTTCGGCGGTCTGTATATAGAACGGCCCACATCGGTGCCGACTTTTTCCGGCTCCTGGCCCGTATTCGAAATAAAAAATATCTGGAAATTGAGCGTGCGGCCGACGATGACCCGAAGAAAATCACTCAACCTGACCAGAATGTTGCGCACCGAACCCGCCCAGGCAGGATCGGTCGTGACCTTCTGGCTGGCTAGAATCTTGTTCAGGAAAATCTCAAAATCTTCCGATAGCAGGTGTTCATCCTCAGGGCTGATCAGGATAGTCTGGCTTTCACCGGAGAAACCGGGCAGAATATCGGCCTTGGTGACAACCATGGCCACCGGTATGGGCAGGCGCTGGCTCTGCGGCGCCAGCTTCTCCAGCATCGCCACAAACGATGCCACGTGAGCCTGACTTTCAAGCTCCGAACTCATGATTTTGGGGTCATAGAAGAAAGCCAGGCCGTCGCAGCCGCTCATGAAGTCGAGGACCTTTTCTTTTAACTCCTCATCGCTGGCAATGGCGACGGCTTTGCCCGGGTAGTCATAGGCGACCACCGAGACCTTTTTGCTCCCGTCAAGGATGGCATTGAATATGAGGAGCTTATCTACGACGGTGGACTCGGGAAACATCTGTTC
>Ga0224495_10001418_pt1 | contig 16925 bp, 16 predicted proteins | sample SF_Jul11_sed_USG_FD_168128 | JGI IMG/M metagenome (GOLD analysis project Ga0224495, IMG submission 168128) | Sediment microbial communities from San Francisco Bay, California, United States - SF_Jul11_sed_USGS_4_1 | ecosystem: Environmental > Aquatic > Marine > Sediment | place: USA: California... | reverse complement strand
CCTGGAGGACCTTATCGAGGTCACTTCTCGCCGGCCGACTAAAATCAAACATGTGGCCGAGAACATCTCGATCATCACGGCCGAGGAGATCCGGCAGATGAACGCCCACTCGGTCAACGAGATCCTGCGCATCGTGACCGGCATGCATATCGATTTTAATGAATATTTCGCCGGCACCGGCGTTAATAGTATCCATACTTCAAAATTTTTTCATAATCTCATCTTATTGGACGGGGTGCGCATTAACGAGGTTGGGGAAGGCTATACCGTTACCACCGGCATTCCCGTGCAGATCATCGACCGGATCGAGATCGTCAAGGGGCCGGCTTCCTCGGCGTGGGGCTCGGCACTGGGCGGTGTCATCAATATCATCACCAAAAACGGCAAAGAGGGTTCCCGCCCGACCGGCACGCTTTACGGTTCCTTCGGCGAGCATCAGAGCTGGGACCTGCGTGCAGATGCAGGGGGCGGCAGCGATACATTTCGCTATTACCTCTATGCCGGCAAGCTTGAGACCGACGGCCTGGTCACTGCGGATGCCTCTTTTGACCGGTCGCCGGACCGGTTCGCGGAGAGTGAAAATGTCTATGCGAAGGTCAATTACGATCCGTCAAAGGATATCGCCCTGACCTTCTCGGCCGGTTACTGGCGAGATCGCCACCTCAATATCATTGTGCCTGCCCTTGACTGGCAGGACCCTTTCGGCGTCGATGCTTATTTTGTCCGCGGCAATCTGGACGCCGCCCTTTCACCTGACCTGAAGTTCAAACTCAATCTCTATTATTTCGACCAGAGACTTACCGACCATTATGATGTAATGGGTACCGGGATTGCCGGCAATGCCGGTGATTTCTATCAGGAGTATATATATGATAATTATGCTTACGGCGGAGACACCAGCCTCACATGGGACAAAGGACGCCACAGCATGCTCCTGGGAGCGGAATACTACTATGGCGAAATGAACGCTTCGGCCAGGTACGGCGCATATCGTCAGTCGCTGGGATTTCCACCGCAAGAGGATACGGGGGAAGGCGATGTCGCGATTCCGTCCGTCTATGTAAACGACACCATCAAATGGGACCGCTTCACAATCACGCCCGGCCTGCGTTATGATCACCTGGATATTGCGGGCATAGTACGCGAAGACCAGCTTAATCCGAGCCTGGGCATGACCTATAGGATATCCGAAAAAACTCTCGTCCGCGCCACCGTGGCGCGCGGCTTTGCCAGACCTTCGGTATATGGTGTGGCCGGGTTTACGGGAAGGGTGCCGCTGCCGGGCAATCCGGACATCGAATCCAGTGTCGCCTGGTCCTATCAGGCAGGCATCGAATCAGGCGAAATCGAAAAACTGCATCTGAAAGCGGACATCTTTTACCACCGCCTGGACAAGACATTTATTTTTGACGCTGCCACCATGACCTATGAAAACGGCGGCAAGACGGAGAAGAAGGGGTTCGAAGTGAACGCCGTCGCAGGGCCGTTTAAAAACATCACCACTCATCTCGGTTTTACCTATGTGTGGCAGGATGAACTTAATAACAGAAGCGACGAGTTTTATTGCCTCAACGCAAAACTGCGATATGCCGACAAGCGTATAGGCAATCTCACCCTGTTTGGACAGTATCTCTGGTTGGGCAGAATCCAGTCTTCCCAGAGCGGGAGCCCCCGCTATGATGATATGCTCTGGGACCTCCATTATAATAAGGATATTTTCGTTACAGAAAAAAGCAGGACCAACTTTTTTTTCAGTGTCCGCAATCTGTTCAACGGCGCCAATTACGATAATAATAGTTTCCTGAATCCTGACAGATGGATCGAGGCGGGGCTGAGGATTGAATTTTAGGCCGAAAAATACATTTTGCGGGGCATGGATGGCTGAAAAGTATTTTGCAGCAACACCATATGCATGCCATAATATTCATAGTAGCCTTGAAAGGAGGCAGGATAGATATACCATGGAAAATTCTTTAACGTATGAATGCAGGAAATGCGGAAAACAGTTTACTGTTTCAGAAAAAGAGAAAAAGTTGCTTGTCCCGGTATATTGTTGCGGAGAAGAGGCGGTTAAGGGCAGAGAGAAGAAGCCAGCTGCCAAAAAAAAGACCCGAAAATAACTCCATTATTTCAGCCCTTTTCAGGACTTTTCCAGTCATCCGGAATGAATGGGATGAGGCATTACTAATTACAGCCTCTTCAAACGCCGCTTCTTTTGTTAATCTGAGAGTGTTCTTCTCTTGCCAGTACTCCATTCGTTATGACCTTTCCGGTATTCTGATATAATCTCACTATGGAGTTGAGTGATAACGCAATAACAGTACTGCGAAAAAGATATCTGCTGAAAGACGCTTCAGGCAATGTCACTGAAACCCCTGAGGAAATGTTTATGCGGGTGGCACGGAACATAGCCCGCGCCGAGGAATATTATTATAGTGACCCGGACTTTTGGGCTGATAAATATTATAATCTGATGGTCAATCTGAAATTTCTCCCCAATTCACCCGCGCTCATGAACGCGGGGAAATCCATCGGACAACTCGCGGCGTGCTTTGTCCTTCCGGTGGAAGACTCCATGGACAGCATCTTCGGTACTTTAAAAAATGCGGCATTGATACTTCAGAGCGGCGGCGGGACAGGGTTTTCCTTTTCCCGCCTTCGGCCCAAATCAGATATCGTCCGTTCGACCGGCGGCATGGCGAGCGGTCCGGTATCCTTCATGAAGGTATTCAACACTGCGACAGAAGTGATCAAACAGGGTGGGGCGAGACGTGGTGCAAATATGGGAATTTTGAGGGTAGACCATCCTGATATTCTTGATTTCATTAGAATAAAAAGAAGAGCAGGCGAATTGCAGAACTTCAATATTTCCGTGGCTGTGACAGATGCCTTTATGGAAGCCCTCTGTAGGGACGGAGATTATGAATTAATGAATCCGAGGGACAAATCTGTAAGCAAAAAAATCAGGGCAAAAGAGGTTTTCGATGAAATTGTTGAAAGCGCATGGGAGACTGGCGATCCCGGCGTTATTTTTATTGATGTGATAAACAGGGCCAACCCGACGCCGCATGTTGGCGTGATAGAATCCACTAACCCTTGTGGTGAACAACCCTTGCTGCCCTATGAGGCGTGCGTTCTTGGATCAATCAATCTCGGCAAGTATGTTCTGCGGGAAGGAAAAGGGCCGGTGATAGATTATAAGGCACTGGCAGAAGACATAAATACAGCGGTCAGATTTCTTGATGACGCAATAGATGTGAATAAATATCCTCTCCCTGCCGTTGAAAAAATGCATAAAGGCAACCGCAAAATTGGACTCGGCATTATGGGATGGGCTGACATGCTGATTTTACTGGGCATACCGTATAACAGTAAAAGGGCTTTCTCCCTGGCTGAGACCTTAATGAAATTCTTCAGGGACACTGCCCGCAACAGTTCAGTTGCCCTTGCGAAGGAAAGAGGGGTCTTCCCAAATTTTCATGGTTCAATATACGATGCACCTGACATGCCGATGCCCCGTAACGCGACTACGACCACGATTGCGCCTACAGGAACGTTGTCAATAATCGCTGATTGCTCAAGCGGAATAGAACCGTTATTTGCGATCGCGTATAAAAGGGTTATTATGGATACTGTCTTGACGGAATTCAACCGGTATTTCCTGCAATGTGCCAAAGAACTGAGTTTCTATTCAGATGCGCTCATCTCCGATATTAATCAAAGAGGAACGCTCAGAGGCATAAAAGGTATTCCGCCGAAGATAAAAAAGCTGTTCAGGACTGCTCATGAAATCAGCTACAGCGACCATGTCGGGATGCAGGCCTCTTTCCAGAAATTCACTGACAACGCTGTATCGAAGACAATTAATTTACCGGCTAATTCAAAAAAAGAGGATGTCGCAAAGGCCTATTTCCTTGCATACGAAAAAGGCTGCAAAGGCGTAACCATATTCAGATATGGCACACGCAAAGGCACCCTTGTCCGCTTTCCCGACGTTGATTAGAAAAGAAAAGTCATGACTTCTTTTCATTGATGGTCCTTGCGTACAATAAAATTCCTGATTGTTTTATTATAACAATCTATGAATATACTCCTCATTAATCCAAACAGATTTATGTCGCCGCCGGTCCCGCCCCTCGGGCTCGAGTATTTGGCCGGAGCTCTTGAAAAAGAGGGACACGGAACGAAGATTCTCGACCTCTGCTTTTCGGATAACATATATAATGATATCGATGAAGCGGTAAAATCTTTTACACCTGATATAGCAGGTATTTCTGTCCGAAATGTGGACAGTGTCCTATTTGATGATAATGAATTTTATCTCGATGAGATAAGAGATATCGTACGTTTTATCAAATCATCATGCGGAATCAAAGTTCTCGTTGGCGGAGCAGGCCTTATGACAAACCCGGAGGGAGTCCTCGAATATCTTGATGCTGATTACGCATTTGTCGGGCCCGCTGAGGATGATATCCCCGGATTTATGAAGATGATCCTGAAACAGGTTCCGGTCGAGAGGATATATTACGGCAAAGCCCGGTCAGATTACTCATGCAAAAGGGTTTCTTCTGCTGTTGATTATGCGAAGTATTATCAGAACAGCGGGCTCGCCGGCTTTGAGACACATAAGGGATGCAGTTCCTCCTGTGTCTATTGCATTGAGGCAAACTCTAGGGTGTCGTTTCGGAATCCGGGAGATGTCCTGCGGGAGATAAGGGGTTTTGTTGACGCGGGCTATAATCATTTCCATCTCTGTGATTCAGAGTTCAATGAAGATCTCGATTTTTCGCTGGATATTTGCAGTGCATTGAAACAATCAGGGATGAATATTCAATGGACTGTTTATATGAAGCCGACGAATTTTAACAGTAAATTGTTCAGGCTGATGAAGGCGACAGGCGTCTATCTGATAACCCTGACGGTCGATTCCTTTAAAAAGTGTTCAATGTATTGGTCTGACATTGAAAAGTTTGTGTTTCACGCAAAGTCCAATGGAATATTCCTTGCCATCGATTTTCTGACCGGGTTTCCCTATGAAGATGAGAAGGTGTTGACCGACTGTCTTGACCTTTTTAGAAGGGTGCAGCCTGACAGGGTAACTATCAATACCTATATCAGGCTCTATGAGCCGCTCCAGATCACCAAAATAATTATGAAAGACGGGGCTCTGTCTCCTTATCTTCTGGGAGCATCGGGAGATAGATCGATGATTAAGCCAGTTTTTTACAATCATGTCGATACGCAAAGACTGAAAGAGCTCATAGAGGGTGACGCCTTCTTCCGGATCGCAGGGGAAGATAAAGGGGTCAACTACAGCACTTTACAAGGAAAGAGTTCATGACATTAATAAGGTCCGCATGAAAAAGAAGGGATTAAACGCAAAAAGTCTGATTGTACTGTTCTCTGTGATCATTTCCCTGCTTATCATTTTTCAGTTTGTGTATCCTGACGTGTCAGCACTGAAGAAGAAAAATCCCGGCAAGACATCCTTTATGGCATACAGGGAGAAGGAATGGAAGAGGGAAGGCAGGAAATACAAAATTAATCAGAAATGGGTTCCTTTGAGCGCCATATCACCGTATGTCGTCAAGGCAGTCCTGATCGGTGAAGACGATAAATTCTGGAGTCATGAAGGTTTTGATTACGAAGCGATGCAAAAGGCCCTTGAAAAAGATATCAAGGCTAAAAAGTTCAAGCTCGGAGGAAGCACAATCAGCCAGCAGCTTGCAAAAAACCTTTATCTCTCACCATCGAAGAATCCTCTCAGGAAGTTCAGGGAGGCTATCATCACCTGGCGCATGGAGAAAGCTCTCCCGAAGAAAAGGATACTCGAGTTATATCTCAATGTAGCCGAGTGGGGCGACAGAGGCATCTTTGGCATCGAGGCTGCCTCAAGGGCCTATTACGGTAAATCAGCATCAGCCCTGGGCCCCGAAGAAGCGGCCCGGCTTGCAGCAGTGCTCCCGAATCCCAGAAAGTTCAATCCCCTTGGCAATTCACGGTATGTCGTTCACCGGGCCAGCCTCATTTACAATATTATGGTGAGAAGGGGCGTTGTTGTTCCGGAGTATGAAGAAGTGTCGGAAGAAAATGATGCCCCGGATGCTGATGCGGAGTCACCGCCGGTATCGCCGCCACCTGAAGAGCTAACGCCTACTGAATAAAATCCTGAACGATGGAAAATGACGCTTCATAATTTAAGATGAGGGACAGGAAAGCTTTTCCCTGCCAAACGGTGATAATTGGCGCAGCTCTTTTATTATCGGCGGCATTACCTCTATCACCTTATTTATTTCTTCATCAGTGGTATATCTGCTCAAAGAAAAACGTATCGAACCATGAACAGCAGTATAAGGCACCCCCATTGCCCTTAATACATGAGAAGGCTCCAGAGAGCCGGAAGTGCATGCAGAACCGGAGGACGCGCAAATACCATATTCATTTAATCTGAGTAAAATAGCCTCTCCCTCGATGTACTCGAAACTCAGGTTTGTCGTATTGGGAAGCCTGTTTTCTGCATCTCCGTTTACCCTGACATCAGGACAGCATTTCAGCAGGGCATTTTCGAGTTTATCCCGCAAAGAGCTCAGATTGCGGTTCTCTTCCCGTATATTTTCAAGAGCGAGCTGGCAGGCCTTGCCCAGCGCGATTATCGAAGCGACATTCTCTGTCCCGCCCCGCCTTCCATTTTCCTGATGTCCGCCGATTATGTAGGGTGAAAACCTTGTCCCTTTCCTTACGAAAAGCGCACCAACACCCTTTGGAGCATGAAGTTTGTGGCCTGAAAGAGAAAGCATATCCACGGGGAGAGTCTTGATGTCAATGGGTATTTTCCCCGCAACCTGAACAGCATCCGTATGGAAAAGTATGCCTCTCTCCCTGAGAATTTCGGTTATCTCCCTAATCGGGAAGACAACTCCCGTCTCATTATTTGCATACATGACAGACACTACTGCGGTATCTTCATCTAATGATTTCACGAGAACATCCATATCAAGCTGCCCTAAATTGTTCACTGGCAGATAGGTTACCCGATACCCTTTTCTCGAGAGATGGCGGCAGAAATTAAGCACAGCCGGGTGCTCAACCTTCGTAGTGATTACATGTCTTTTGCGGGGAGAGGACTCAACAGCGCTCATGATGGCGGTATTGTCACTTTCTGTCCCGCAACTCGTGAATATTATTTCTTCAGGCAGTGCGCCGATTAACGACGCGACCATCTCTCTCGCTTCCTCTATTTTTTTGTGCAGCCGACCTCCAAAAGTATGCATGCTTGAAGGGTTGCCGTAATAATCCGACAAAAAGGGGATCATTTCCCGGAGCACTTCCGGAGAGATTTGAGTGGTTGCGTTGTTATCAAGATATATTGTTTTCATTGCTGACTTTCCACGACGATGTCTTCACTGACCAACTCCCTGAGCTTCTCCTGAATCCTTCCGATTGTTACATCCGACATCGCGCATCCAGTGCACATTCCCCTCAGTTCGACAATCACTTTGGGACCTTCTACATCTATCAATTCCAGATCCCCGTTGTCTGCCTGAAGACCCGGCCTGATCTCGGCCTCTATGATCTCCTGTATCAGCGCAATCTTCTGAAGATTTGTCAATTTTCTGGGTTTAGGCGGTTTTTCCGGCTTTCTTACGGACCATAAATCCACGAGGATATCATTAATATCTTTAATGCACTCTCCGCAGCCTCCGCCTGCCTTGGTATAATTCGTAATATCCTCAACTGTTGTCAGATGATTCTCGATCGCAACTTTTCGTATCTTATCTTCAGTCACATCAAAACACTTGCATATGACCTTTTCTTTTGTTTCCTGCGGAATTGCTTCTCCTCTGTAATTGGCTATCGCGGCTTCAAGGGCCTCTCGTCCCATAACAGAACAGTGCATCTTCTGGTCAGGCAGCCCGCCGAGGTAATCAGCGATGTCCTGGTTTGTGATTCCGGATGCTTCAACAAGAGTTTTTCCCTTGATCAGTTCCGTAAGGGCTGATGAACTCGCGATGGCACTTGCACATCCAAATGTCTGGAATTTGGCATCGGTAATCTTCCCTGTTTCCTTGTCTATTTTGAGAAAAATTTTCAGCGCGTCTCCGCATACAATGCTTCCTACTTCACCCACCGCATCCGCATCAGTGATCTCTCCTGCATTTTTGGGATGTAAAAATGCATTTTTGACCTTATCGGTATATTCCCACATAGTTACATTAATACATAGATTTTAATCCAAGTCAATGCATGTCCAATTGAGCATTATCAAACAAATAATTGACAACATCAGGCAAAGGGAGTATAAGGATAGCAAGCAGGAATTCACTAAAAACAAAGGAGGACGGTATGGCAACTTATGTGATTTTGAGCACGTTGACAGATGAAGGCAGGAAGACTATCAAGGAAAACCCCAAACGTATTCTGGAGGTCAATAAAGAATTGGCAAAGATGGGAATAAAGGTTAAAGAGCAGTTTGCTGTGCTGGGGCCTTATGATTTCGTCAATATTGTCGAAGCCAAAGACAATGAGACCGTAATGAAGATGTCGCTAGAGCTGGGCGCCAGGGGGTCAGTTCAGCTCCTGACCTTGGCTGCTATTCCGGTTGAGGATATGGTAAAAAAGCTGGTATAAAATAAAACTGGGCTAATCTTGATTTAAAACAGTCGCGTAGGGGCTCAAACTTAAAGTGATGCCTTATCGTCATCCGGCTTGGGGCATGTTGCCGGTTGCGGTTTAATACTTAACCCTCGACTGTGTCAGGAATGCTTTCAATGCGATATCTCCATTAAAATACACATAAGGAAACTGAAGATTCAGGAGAAGGTAATGGCGGATATAAAGGTAGATGCTTTGCTCGACACAAAAGGCATGACCTGCCCTCTGCCGGCGATAAAAACTAAAAGGGCCATAGATACTCTTCAATCAGGTCAGGTGCTTGAGGTGTTGACTACCGATCAGGGTTTAAAATCGGACATCATCCAGTTGCTGAGCAGGCTTAATCATGAGCTATTAAAGACAGACGAACAAGGAGGTGAAATAAGGTTCTATATCAGAAAAAAATAGCTTTTCTCTCTTTAACCAAGAGAAATTAACAGGCCGTACATTCGGCTTTTTTTATTCACTTAAAAGCGCAAGCAAATTCTCAGCAAGTGCCTGCTCGTCTTTGACAGTACAGAGTTCTTTATGATACGATTATCCACTCCGTAACAGATTTTTTTCTTCTTAAACGCCGGAGTGGTGGAATTGGTAGACACAAGGGACTTAAAATCCCTCGTTGGAAACAGCGTACCGGTTCGAGTCCGGTCTCCGGCACCATTTAATTACTTTATGTTTTAAAAAGGAAATTTCAGGGCTTTTTATTTTAACCGGTTTAGCTGTAATTGAACTTCTTTCACTTAAAGTCTGTGCTATAATTAGTTAATTTAACTTGAGGGTAAAAAAATGTCTGAAACCATTAAGAAAGCGATATTCCCTGCGGCGGGCCTTGGAACACGGTTTCTTCCCGCAACAAAAGCTTCTCCAAAAGAGATGTTGCCTATAGTTGACAAACCGATGATTCAATACGGTGTCGAAGAGGCAATCTCATGCGGTATAAATGAGTTCCTGATAATTACCGGCAAGCATAAGAGGAGTATTGAAGACCACTTCGATTGCGCGTTCGAACTGGAAGATAACCTCAAAAAAAGCGGAAAACAACAACTTCTGGAAGAAATAAAAAGACTGAACCAAACGAATATCGCATATATACGGCAGGGGTATGCTCTTGGTCTTGGCCATGCGATTTTATGTGCGAAACCTTTTGTCAAAGAGGAACCGTTTGCGGTTATTCTGAGTGATGACATCATTCCTCCGGAAGATACGCTTTTAAGAGACATGATGTTAATCTACGGAAAACTTAAAAGTCCGATACTCGCTCTCCAGCAAGTTTCCATGTCTGAAATACACAGGTACGGGGTTATTGATGGCGTCAGGGAAGGGGACGGAGTATACAGAGTAAATAATCTTGTTGAAAAACCCACCCGCGAAAGTGCGCCTTCCGACCTGGCGATTATCGGGAGGTACATACTTACACCGGATATATTCGATGTGCTTGCCAAGGCTGAACCTGGCAAGGGTGGGGAGATACAGCTTACAGATGCTATCGGGACCTTATTACAGTCAAGACCGGTATATGGTTTTCTTTACAAAGGAAAGAGATACGACGCTGGTGATAAGCTTGGCTATCTGAAGGCTACAGTAGATTTTGCAATTAAAAACCCTGATCTTTCAGGCGAATTTAAATCATATCTACTCGCTGTCGCAAAAAAAATTGGCAACGGAAAATTACCTGAATGATTTCTGTTTAATACGATGTTTCTACGAAGAATTCGATATTGAGGAGATGGGATGGCAGAAAAAGAAAAAGACACCGATTTAACTGATAAAGAAGCTCAGATTCCCGGCAATATCCCCGTACTTCCTGTAAGGGATATCGTGGTCTTTCCTTATATGATAATACCGCTTTTTGTAGGCAGGGAAATATCGATAAAAGCAATAGATCATGCGCTCAGTTCAAACAGAATGATCCTCCTGTTGACTCAGAGGGATTTAAGCATCGAAAACCCGACTTCCGGTGATCTTTACACTGTTGGCACGGTTGGAATGATTATGAGGATGCTGAAACTGCCGGATGGGAGAGTAAAAGTATTGGTGCAGGGATTATCCAAGGCAAAGGTTACCCGTTTTACGAAGGTAGATCCCTTTATTGCAGCAGATATAAAGAAAATCGAGGAGATAAAGATCCCTGCCCTGAAGATCGAAGAAGAGGCTCAGATCAGGACTGTTAAGGAACAGCTCGATAAAGCCGTTTCATACGGAAAAACGATACTTCCTGATATCATGGTGGTCATTGAAAATCTCGATGAACCCGGCAGGCTTGCGGATCTGGTAGCATCGAATCTTGGCATGAAAACTGAGCAGGCGCAGGAGATACTCGAGATATCAGATCCGATTATCAGATTGAAACGGGTAAGTGACATCTTGAGCAGGGAAATCGAACTCCTTATCGTTCAGCAGAAGATTCAGTCGGAAGCAAGAGGAGAGATCGATAAGACACAGCGGGAATATTTCTTGAGGGAACAGCTGAAAGCGATCCAGAAAGAACTCGGAGACATTGATGAAAGGGCTGAAGAGATAAAAGAGTTCAGAAAAAAAATTGAAGACGCGAAGATGCCCGAAAAAGTGCTGCCCGAAGCCGAAAAGCAGTTGAAGCGACTCGAGAAAATGCATCCTGACAGCGCGGAAGCCGCCACCATAAGAACATACCTTGACTGGCTTGTGGAACTTCCGTGGGCCAAAAGCACAAAAGACAATCTGGACATAAAAGGCGCGAAAAAGGTTTTGAACGAAGACCATTACGATCTTGAAAAGGTCAAAGAGCGCATCCTCGAATATCTCAGTGTCAGAAAGATCAAGGAGAAGATGAAAGGGCCTATTTTATGCTTTATTGGCCCCCCCGGTGTCGGAAAGACTTCCTTGGGCAGATCCATCGCGAGAGCGCTTGGGAGAGAATTCATCCGCATGTCGCTCGGCGGTGTCAGGGACGAGGCCGAAATCAGAGGCCACCGGAGAACATATGTCGGCGCATTACCGGGCAGGATTATACAGGGAATTAAACAGGCTGGAACGAACAACCCTGTTTTCATGCTGGACGAGATAGACAAAATAGGTATGGATTTCAGAGGTGACCCTTCATCCGCCTTGCTCGAAGTGCTGGATCCTGAACAGAATTTTTCGTTTGCGGATCATTACCTGACGGTACCGTTTGATCTCACAAACGTAATGTTTATAACAACCGGCAATCTTACTGATACTATCCCCGGACCTCTCAGGGACAGAATGGAAATCATCTATCTTTCAGGATACACAGAGGAAGAAAAGCTCGGGATTGCAAAGAAATATCTTCTGCCGAAGCAGCTTGAGGAACACGGCCTCACCAGCAAGATAGTGAATATCCCGGATGAAGGACTGAAAGTTCTGATTTCTCAATATACAAGAGAGGCTGGGGTAAGGAACCTTGAAAGGGAGATAGCAAACCTCTGCAGGAAAGTTGCCAAGCGCATAGCAGAAGGGAAAGAAAAGCAATTCGAGGTCACGGCAAAAAATATTCATAATTTTCTGGGGGCACCCAAATTTTTGCCTGAAGAAGAAATGGAGCATGATGAAGTCGGAGTTTCTACCGGACTGGCGTGGACAGAAGCCGGAGGGGACATTATCTACATTGAGGCTACAACCATGAAAGGCAAGGGCACTCTCACCCTCACAGGTCAGTTAGGTGATGTTATGAAGGAGTCTGCCCAGGCTGCCCTCAGCTATGTCCGCTCAAAGGCTGAAATGCTTGACATTAGCGAGGACGTATTCTCGGCAACAGATGTTCACATTCATGTTCCTGCAGGCGCAATTCCGAAAGACGGCCCCTCCGCGGGTATTACAATCGCAACAGCTCTGGCATCTGTTTTTACCGGAAGACCCGTCAATAAAAATATTGCCATGACAGGAGAAGTAACTCTGAGGGGAAGGGTACTCCCGATTGGAGGACTCAAGGAAAAAACTCTTGCTGCAAAAAGGATGGGAATAAAGAAGATAATCCTACCCAAAAGGAACAAAAAAGACATTGATGATATCCCCAAATATATTAAAAAAGATATGGTATTTATTTTTGCCGATACTATGGATCAGGTGATGAATGTTGCCTTAATAGCAAAAAAGGAGAAGAGAAGCAAGAAATAACCGGGCGAAAAAGTGGCAAATGAAAAAAAGCTTATTGCATTTTAAAACGACCTCTTTATTTCCGCTCTATGATAGATTCTGCTGACTATGAAGCTTTCTGTTGCAGGGGAGCTTTCCCTGCTGGAAATTCTCAGAAAACGGTTTATTAAAAGGCCTCATGATGTTGTATTAGGTATCGGAGATGATTCTGCGGTCATACGACCGCAGAATTCCCCGATGCTTTTTACCACTGACATGATGGTTGAGGAAGTGCATTTTGATCTCTCCTGGACAACTCCCTTTCAGCTTGGCTTTAAGCTGGTTTCCGTTAATGTCAGCGATATATACGCCATGTGCGGAAAGCCGAGATTCCTGTTGCTTAACTTTTCCGCAAGCAGGAATGCCTCGGTGGATTTCTTCAATCGAGTGTTTGATGGCATTGAAGCTGCCATGAAAAAATATGGAATTTCACTGATAGGCGGCGACATTTCCTCTTCGGAAAAGGTAATAGTATCAGCGACTGTAATGGGGTACGCGAAAAGGTTTCTCAGAAGAAGCGGCGCCAGGCCAGGTGACAGAATATATATAACCGGTCCCGTGGGTGATGCTGCCTGCGGTCTTGCCCTGATGAAAAGCATCAGGAAAAAAATTCCGATCGAACTGGGAAAAAAGATTAAACTGCCCCTGGCATGGGACACGGCTTATCCCCTTATAGAAAGACACCTGATGCCGTCAGCGAGAGATCCTGAGCGGGTTGCCATGGCAGCTACTGCTATGATCGATATCAGCGATGGATTAATGACAGATCTTTCCAGGCTCTGCAGCGAAAGCGGCGTTGGCGCGCTGGTTTACCAGGATAGAATTCCTATATCAAAAGAACTCCGAAAGGCATCAGAATACCTCGGCCTGTCGACCTTGGCGCTTGCTTTGGCCGGAGGGGAAGATTACGAACTTCTTTTTACAGCTCCTGCAGGCAAGAAAATAGAGGCTTTTTGCATCGGTGAAGTTATACAATCAGGCATATTCGTTGTGGACGAAAGAGGGAAGAAGAAAAAGGCGTCAACAAAAGGATATCAACATTTTAAAATTTAGGGAAAAAATAAGACAGGTTTTAGCACTTAGCGAATCGCCCCGCAGGACGGCTGCAGCTTTCGCAGTCGGTGTTTTTATCGGCATGTCTCCTCTCCTCGGAATTCATACGATTCTTGGGCTGTTAATAGCATCAGTATTAAGACTTAACCGCCTCATTACCCTGGTAGGCGTATATGTGACCAATCCCTGGACGATTGTTCCCATCTATTCTTTCGGGACGTGGTTAGGAGCAAAAATCATTGGAATGGACAATCTTATTCCTGAAATCGATTGGTCCCACATTACTCTTCTCGGTTTTCTCAGAGAATTTAGACCTCTGTTGTTTCCTTTTCTGATTGGTACTACTTTGATGGGAATCATATCATCGGCAATCAGCTATTATGTAATCTACATGGCGGCAAAGAATAATCGTGGGTAAAGTTTCTCTCCTCAGTCTCGGTTGCCCGAAGAATCTTGTCGACTCCGAAAAACTGCTCAAGAAACTCAAGGAGCAGGGTATTTCTTATGCTTCCAACCCTGCTGATTCCGATATCCTGATTATCAATACCTGCGGTTTCATCGAGAGCGCCAAAAAAGAGTCGGTTGAAGAAATATTGAGACTTTCAAAACTTAAGGGAGCAGACAAAAAACTGATTGTGTTTGGTTGTCTGGCAAAAAGATATGGAGAAGAACTCAAAAAAGAGATTCCTGAGATCGACGCACTCTGGGGGGTAGGAGATGATGAGAAGATCGTCGAGTACTGCAGTAAAATCATCACTGGGCCTCCAGCCGAAGGGACTTCTGAAAAACTCACGGAGACTCCTTATGCTTACCTGAAGATTGCTGAGGGGTGCAACAAGAAATGCTCCTATTGTGTCATTCCTCAGATACGCGGGAGGTTCCGCAGCATGCTCCCTGACCAGATACTTAAAGAAGCAGAAACTCTCATACAGGCAGGCAAGAAAGAACTGATCCTGATCGCCCAGGACATTACGGAATATGGCAGCGATTTGAAAAATTACAATCTGCCCCGTCTTGTCAGAGACATAGCATCTCTAAGCGGTGATTTCTGGATTCGTCTTCTTTATCTTTATCCGACCTCAATTACGGATGAACTCATCAAAACAATCGCAACTGAGGATAAGGTCTGTAATTATATCGACATGCCTCTTCAGCATACGGAAAAGAAGATATTGGAACTCATGGGAAGAGGGGGGAGCAGGAGTTATTTCGAGAAGCTCATCGCAAAGATCAGGTATAGTATTCCTGAGGTGAATATACGTACTACCTTAATTGTCGGTTTTCCCCGGGAAACTGAGGATGAATTCAATGAAATGGTCACATTCGTAGGAAAGATCAAGTTCGACAGGTTAGGCGTCTTTATGTATTCGAAAGAAGAGGGAAGTGGAGCCTATGCCTTGAAAGGACAGATATCAAAAAAAATAAAATCTGAACGGTTCAACCGGGTAATGGCTGTTCAGTCTGAAATTTCCCTCGAAAGGAACGAGAAGCTGGTTGGGAAATGCTTTAAAGCGCTTATTGATGATGTCGATAATGAGATCGCCGTGGCAAGGATCTATTCCCAGGCACCGGAAATCGACGGCGTTGTCCTCATCCATGACAACACAGTTAAAAAGGGCAGTTTCGTAAATGTGAAAATAGAAGAGGCCTATGATTACGATCTGAAAGGGACGATTCTGAAATGAGGAAATTACCCTATCTGAATATCATCCTTTTTATCCTGACGTTTATTTCAACACTGGCCGTCGGCGCCATCTATGCAGGCATTAATGTGTTTGAAGAGCCATTGAAAATTTACAAGGGATTCCCCTTTTCTTTTTCTTTGCTGATTATACTGTTAGCTCATGAATTTTCGCATTATTTTGCATCAAAAAAACATCGGATTGAAGCCACCCTCCCATACTTTATTCCAGCACCACCACCATTCCCATTCGGGACTCTTGGTGCTGTAATACGGATGAAATCGCCTATAACAACCAAAAACGCGCTTATAGATATCGGCGCCTCGGGTCCTGTCGCTGGGTTTATTATCGCACTCTTTGTAACAGTAATAGGTCTTTCTTTCTCAAAAATCATGCCTACACCAACTACAGTTGATGGTATTACTTTCTATTTCGGTGATTCCCTGTTATTTAAAGGGCTGACCACTGCAATCCTTGGAACTGTGCCCGAAAACCATGATGTTTTTCTCCATCCGGTTGCTCTTGCGGGATGGATCGGTTTTTTTGTCACGTCAATCAACCTTATCCCGGTGGGTCAACTCGACGGCGGACATATTCTCTATGCCCTGTTGGGCGATAAGCATTCAACCTTCTCCAAAGTGCTTATTGGCGTTATGTTCATCATGGGGTTTTTCCTCTGGGAGGGATGGATTGTCTGGGGCGTTCTGCTGATTATCCTCGGCTTCAAGCATCCGCCAATTGTCTATTCCGAGATGCCTCTTGATCCTAAAAGGAAGATAATCGGGTGGATTTCACTGGCCATTTTTGTCCTGACTTTCATGCCTGTACCTATTATGGTTTATTAGCAAGCTTCGTCTAAAAGAGAGAGGGAGAAGTGCTTGTCTTCTCCCTCTTTTCTGAATCTCTTAGAATCTCCAGGTAATTCCAAACTCAATGCTGTCTTCGTATAATGAAGATTCTATTGATGCATTAGGATCTACAACGAAGCCGCCGCCGCCATCAGGCATTGCGGCCGTGCCGGTCTCCTTAACCGTCTTTTCGAAGGCATGCATGTATGCAAGATCAACCGATACGGATTTTGTCAGCTGATATCCTATTCCGGCAGTGATATGACTTTCAACAATTGCCGGAAAACCCGCTATCCTCAGGATCTCATAGTTGGTCCTTGGTACGAGTTTGCCCTGCACGTTTACGGGACCGTCGAAATCAGACCAGGAATGGGTGTCAACCGGATTTTCCGCATAATTATAACCTACACGAAGAGCCAGTCTGGGAGTTGGTTTGTACTGGGCGCCAATGTTAAAAACCCACTGGTCATCCCAGCCAAAATCCTTGTAGCCGTCCGCGTCAGCCCAGTTCAGCCATTTAACATCTGCTTCCAATAAAAGGGTGTTCGGGAGCGGTTCG
>Ga0224495_10001417_pt1 | contig 16929 bp, 13 predicted proteins | sample SF_Jul11_sed_USG_FD_168128 | JGI IMG/M metagenome (GOLD analysis project Ga0224495, IMG submission 168128) | Sediment microbial communities from San Francisco Bay, California, United States - SF_Jul11_sed_USGS_4_1 | ecosystem: Environmental > Aquatic > Marine > Sediment | place: USA: California... | reverse complement strand
GCAAACAAAAATGCATTGTTGGCATTCCAGTAATGCCAAACCGCACCGAACAACAAACCGGCAGGTATCGCGCTCATGCCGACGGCAAGATGATACCAGCCGAACGCCGTGCCCCGCTCGCGATCATCTGCATACATGCTGATCAATGCCCTCTCCGATCCTTCTCCCAGACCGATCAGCGTTCCGTACAGCACGATGGAAAACCACAATGCGCTGCTGCCCTGAACCAGGCTGAGCATGACGAAGCTCAGCGCATAACCCGACCAACTGATCAGCGTAACACGCTGTTTCCCCCAAGCATCCGCCAATCTACCGCCGAACAGCGATGCGGCAGATTTGCAAACATTGAGCGTCGCCCACAACAGCAATACCTGCACCATGGACATACCCAATTCATAACCTCGTAGCAGGATGAATGTCTCAGATGCTCTAGCAAACGTGAACAACACCAGCACCCAAAGATACCGGCGCATAGTACGCGACAATAACGTCCATGCCAGAGGTGCGCGCAGCTTGTTGATTTCAATTACCACGCGCGGCGGTTCGTGCACGCCGAATATCAGTACCATCAATACCAGTACGCCCGGCACCGCCGACCACAATATCACCTCGCCCACCGGCCATTCCATACAAGTCAATGCGGCTATTGCGAGAAGTGTGCCTCCTAGCGCGCCGGCGTTATCCATGGCGCGATGGAAACCGTATGCAAAACCATGTATGTCCGAATGAGCACTGTCCGCCAGTAGAGCGTCGCGAGGTGCATTCCGCAGCCCTTTACCAGCGCGATCAAGGCTGCGCAGCAACAATAGCGCACCCCAGTTTGGCACGATACCCAACATCGGGCGCGCCATATTGGACAAGCCATAACCCAACACCATGAGCCTCTTGCGTCTTCCGTGCTTTGCGTCCGAATAACGTCCGGCCCAAAGTTTAAGAAAACTAGCCGCAGCATCGGCAACCCCCTCCACCAACCCCAGTATCACCGGCCCGGCACCGAGAACTGTGGCAATCAGGATAGGAATGAACGGCGTCACCATCTCCGAAGCCATATCGTTCAGGAAGCTGACCAGGCCGATTGCGATCACGTTGGCCGGTAATTTGTGTCGGGTCATATTAGTTGTGTGGTGTTTAAGCTAAAATGCGTGCCGCGGTCCTCGTAGTTAAATGGATATAACCGGCCCCTCCTAAGGGTCAATTACAGGTTCGATTCCTGTCGGGGACGCCAATATTCCGCTCTTCATATCTTCCCACAGACTCAAGATTGCCCAATTTTGGAACAATCACTTGTCCTATCTGGCTTAATCACATCTAAGCAAAGCAAATCCAACTGCGCAGTTTTTTGCGGCGAGTGGAACTGACTTCATCATTACAAGTCTTATTCATGCACGTCGCTGCACAGCAAAAAAATGCTGAACTGAAACGTGCATTTGAATCATAAAGTCATTTAAGGAGTGTCAACATGAAAAGAGCTTATTCCGCTGTGAAGGAAACAATCGCACGCTTTGTGCGTTGGGTTATCGCCGGTGTCATATCCTTCATCGTGGCGCTGCCCACAGTCGCCTCTTTCAGCACTTCCGTGTAGCGTTCCCAAGTCCGCGCCGGCAAATACAACCCCCCGCTGGCGCGGCATCCATACAGGCTTGGCGAATGCAAGCGCTGGAGCATCAAATCACTCTGTCATTGCCGCCATCAATCGGTATTTGCGCACCGGTGGTCTTCGAAAACAGCACCCCGCACATTTCAGCCGTGAGTTCAGCCACATCCTTGCTGCTGACTTCTTCGCGCAGTACATTATTGCGCTTGTATTCATCAATCGTCATGCCGTAGTGGGCGGCACGCTGCGATAGCACCTCCGGAGTCCAAATCCCGGTGTCGAAAACCGCGTTAGGGTGCACCAGATTGATCCGGATCGCTTCCGCACCCCACTCCAGCGCAGCAACGCGGGCCAACTGGGTCAGCGCAGCCTTCGATGCAGAATAGGCAGCCGCACCGGGGCCAGGAGCCGGGACATTCTTCGATCCGATCACGACGACGCGGCCGTATCTCGGCGCAGCTTTCAGCAGCGGATGCGTTTCGCGCATGATCGACAGATTCGAATCCAGATTGATCGACATCACCATGCTCCACTCGTCATCCGCAAGTGCGGCGATCTTCTTGCCACCCGGGAAGATACCCGCGTTCAGCACCAGCATGTCGAGACCGCCGTAACGGCGCAGTGTCTGCTCGATGACGCGCCTGATGTCCTGCGTCGATGTCAGGTCTGCGGCGATGCCGAGATAATCTTCGCGATTGCCGAATAAAGTCTCGACTGCCGGATTGATGTCCACCGCCACAACCGCCGCGCCGCGATGGAGGAACGATTGCACGCAGGCCTTGCCGATACCGGATGCGGCACCGGTGACCATCGCGACCTCTCCCGCAAAAGCTTTTGGTGGACCGGCTTTTTTCAGCTTGGCCTGCTCGAGATCCCAGTATTCCACCCTGAACAGATCGGCCTCGCCCAACGCCTGATAGCCGCCCAGTGCCTCGCCGCGCAGGATGATGTCCTCGGTATGCGTGTAAATATCCTCGATGACCTTCGTATCGCGCGCCGAACGTCCCGCCAAGACCAGACCGAACTCCACATCGACGATCACGCGCGGCGCGGGGTCGAGCATCGTCAGAGGTTGTTGTGAAGATCTTGAATTCCGGTCGAAGAACAGTTTGTAAGCTTGCGCATAGACATCGACGTCGCGCCCGAACATCGGCACGCGCTTGGTGCGTATCACGTGATCCGGCGTGGCCGGGCCGCGCTGCGTGATGCTTGCTGCCTGGGGATGGCGGGCGAACGCCAGCGCAACCGCACTCGAACAGGTGCGCAACAGCATCGGAAAACCGGCGGCAGCAGAAACCTGCTTTCTCAACGTCGCCAACTCCAGCCAGTCGGCACTCGCCTCAGTATTTTTTGCAGCCGCAAGCGGCGCATGCTGGTTCAGGTACACCTCGGCGCGCCCGACCAGTTCTATCATCCGGCAATAGGATTGCTTCGCAGTGTCGCCGAAGCTGAAGATACCGTGGTTCATCAGCACCATCCCGATGGTGCGCGGGGTCGCCTGCTTCTGGTACACCTCAGCGCACAGCTTTGCGAGGTCGAAGCCCGGCATCACATAAGGCAGCACGATCACCTCATCCCCGTAAATTTCGCGGATGAGCGCTTCGCCGTTCGCGGTATTGGTAATCGCAATAATCGCATCGGCGTGGGTGTGGTCGACAAAGCGGTGAGGGATCAGCGCATGCAGTATCGCCTCGACCGACGGCGCGGGCGAAGCCGGATCGAGTGATGCCAGTTTCAGTTCGCGCGCCATATCGATGTCGGACAACTTGTCGAGACGAGCAAGCTTCAGCATCGCCTCCATGCGCACCGCGACGAAATCCTTCGGCTCGATGGTCGCGAGGTCGGAGCCGCTGCCCTTCACATACAGTGTCTCAATATCGTCGCCGAATATGTCCTTCCACACTCCCTTGACCGATGTATTGCCGCCGCCGTGCAGCACCAGGTCCGTATTAGCACCGAGCAGGCGCGAGGTATAAACGCGCTCAGCCAGATAGCCCTGATGCTTGCTTGCATCGTTGTCGTTCCAGAGGTTCCTCATTACTGTTCCTGATCCTATAAATTCACACGTTATTCATCGGCCATCTCCCGGCCTTGCAGCTACCCTTTCCACTAAACGGGCGAGAGGCTGTGGAGATGGTTTATTTTAAAACTCGCATCGCCTCCGCATTGGCTGCCACCACGCCACGCTCGGTGATCAAGCCCGTCACCAGCCGCGCAGGAGTCACGTCGAAGCCGAAGTTGGCAGCGCGCGAGCCTTTTGGGGTAAGTTGCACGCTGCGTACCTGCCCGTCGTCGCACAGGCCGGAAATGTGCGTCACCTCCCCCGCCGAACGTTCCTCGATCGGGATCTCCTTCACGCCGTCCTGCAACGCCCAGTCTATCGTCGGCGTCGGCAACGCGACATAGAACGGCACGCCGTTGTCATGCGCGGCCAGCGCCTTCAGGTAAGTACCGATCTTGTTGCACACATCTCCTGAAGCAGTGACGCGGTCGGTACCGACGATGGCCATGTCCACCATGCCATGCTGCATCAAGTGACCGCCGGTGTTGTCCGCGATCACCGTGTGCGGCACGCCGTGCTGGCCCAGCTCCCACGCGGTCAGGCTCGCACCCTGGTTGCGCGGGCGAGTCTCGTCCACCCACACATGCAGGGGAATACCGGCGTCGAACGCCTTGTAGATCGGCGCCAGCGCCGTGCCCCAGTCCACCGTCGCCAACCAGCCGGCGTTGCAGTGAGTCAATATATTCACCGTGGCCAGCTTCTTGTCATGCATCGCACTGATCAGCTCGCTGCCATGCTGGCCGAGGCTGGAACAAATCTCCACATCCTCATCGGCGATCTGCGCCGCTTCCCGCCATGCAGCATCAGCACGTTCGCTCTCAGGCAGCTGCATAAGGTAGGCACGCATCCGCTCGATACCCCAGCGCAGATTCACCGCAGTCGGGCGAGCGCTGAGCAGCATGTCACACGTCGCTTTCAACGCAGCATCCGAAGCGTGGTGCTTCATCGATAACGCGACGCCGTAAGCCGCCGTGACACCAATCAAAGGCGCACCGCGTACCTGCATGTCCTTGATCGCGCACTCAGCGTCTCGCATCGTTTCCAGGCGCAACGTCGTGAAGACGTGCGGGAGTTTGGTCTGGTCGATGATCTCCACCGCCGTGTTGTCGGCAGCAGGCCAGATGGTGCGATAGGGGTTGCCGTTAACTTTCATTACGAACTAATCACCCTCGAATTCGCACAGGGCGAACACCTTGTGGCCGTGCTTCTCCAGCCGCGCGCGCCCCCCGATGTCCGGCAGATCGATAATGAAACAGCACTCGACGATCTTGCCGCCCATCTTGTCGATCAGTTTGCAGGCGGCTTCAGCCGTGCCGCCGGTGGCGATCAGGTCGTCCACCAGCAATATCCTCTCGCCCTTGTCGATCGCGTCAGTGTGGATCTCTATCCGGTCGGTGCCGTATTCGAGTTCGTAGTCGTGCCCTATGGTTTCGGCTGGCAGCTTGCCTTTCTTGCGGATCGGGATGAATCCCTTGCCCAGAACATAGGCAAGCGGCGCCCCGAGGATGAATCCACGCGATTCGATGCCCGCGACCTTGTCTATCTTCACATCCTTGTAGCGGCGCGCCAGTTCATCGACCGTCGCGCGAAGGCCGATGGGATCCTTGAGCAGTGTGGTGATGTCGCGGAACTGGATGTTCGGCTTGGGGTAGTTTGGGACGGTGCGGATTCTTGACTTTATGGTCATGATATTTCCTGTCGTAAATTATTTTCTGTTCAACATCCGCCCTGCCACAGCGGACAACTTTTCCATCATCGCAACATCGCGCGCTTCGGGCGCGGTGATGATCGCGTACTGCAAAGCGCTGCGGCAACCGCAGTCGCAGGCTTTCGCGTCGCTTCCGACCAGCGGCGCGACAGTCTTGACCAACGCGCGCGCCTTGTCGGCGTTTTCAAGCAGCACTTTGACGATCGCATCGACCGTGACGTCGTCATGATTCGGGTGCCAGCAGTCGTAATCGGTCACCATCGCGACGGTGGCGTAACAGATCTCAGCCTCGCGCGCGAGCTTGGCTTCCGGCATGTTGGTCATACCGATCACGTCGCATTGCCACGAGCGGTACAGCTCGGATTCAGCGAGGCTGGAGAACTGCGGCCCTTCCATCACCAGATAAGTGCCACCGCGTGCGGCAGGGATGCCGACCTGCTGCGCGGCTGCATACAGGTGTTGTCCAAGGCGGCTGCATACAGGATGCGCCATCGAGACATGGGCGACCAGACCGGTGCCAAAGAAACTTTTTTCACGGGCGAAGGTGCGGTCAATGAATTGGTCGACGATGACGAACATCCCCGGCGTGAAATGCTCGCGCAGCGAACCCACCGCACTTACCGAAACGATGTCAGTCACGCCGAGCCGCTTGAGCGCATCGATGTTGGCGCGAAAGTTGATCTCTGATGGCGGAATACGGTGGCCGCGCCCATGGCGCGGCAGGAAGGCGATGGGTTGCCCTGCCAGTTCGCCGATCATGACTTCGTCAGATGGTTCGCCGAACGAGGAAACCGCCTTCACCCAGCGGGTGTTCTCCAATCCTTCTATGTTGTATACGCCGCTGCCGCCCAGGATGCCTAACATGTCTTCCTCCGTAATCTCAAGTAACGATACGCACGCGCGCAGCCAGCGCGCACATCAATTCATAGCTGATGGTACCCGCGGATCGCGCTACGTCCTCGATCGGCAAGCCTTCACCCCAGAGCACCACACTGCTGCCGACGCCGGCTTGCGGCAAATCGCTCAAGTCAACCTGCAGCATATCCATCGAGACGCGTCCGACCGTCCGCGAGCGCTGCCCGTCCACCAGTATCGGAGTCCCATTCGATGCATGGCGCGGGTACCCGTCAGCGTAGCCGCAGGCAACGATACCGATGCGCATCGCATGTTCGGCACGGAACAACGCTCCATACCCCACCTCATCACCGGCACGCAAATCCTGCGTGGCGATGATGCGGCTGCTAAGCGTCATGGCCGGCCTGAGTCCCAGTTGCTGCGCGGGGACCTCAGGGAATGGCGATGCGCCGTACAGCATGATGCCGGGGCGCACCCAGTCGCCATGCGTTTCCGGGTTGCGCAACAAAGCCGCGGAATTCGCCAGCGAGCGCGGAACGCGATAGGGCGCCGCAAGATTGTTGAACAAGGCGAGCGGCTCAGCCACTCCACGCGCCTCGTCGGCATTGGCGAAATGGGTCATCAGCGTAATGTCGCGCACCGCGCGATGGCTGCGCAGTTGTTCCATTGCCCGCGCCACTTGCTGCGGCGCAAAACCCAAACGGTTCATGCCGCTGTTCACCTTGAGCCAGACATCCAGCGCCCCGCTTCCCGGAAAGGCATCAAGCATGGCGATCTGCTCCGTGCTGTGTATCACGCAAGCCAGGTTGAACTCGGCGATAACGGGCAGGTCTTCCGGCCCGAAAAATCCTTCCAGCAGCAGTATGCTCTGGCGAAAACCTGCCTCACGCAATTGCACCGCATTCTGTATATCCAGCAGCGCGTACCCGTCTGTCGCAGACAATGCTTCGGCCGCACGCAACAGGCCGTGCCCGTATCCATCGGCCTTGATGACAGACATGATGCGGGAAGACGTGATCCTGCGCGCCACTTCGAGATTGCTCTGGAGCGCACTCAAATCGAGCCTGGCCTGTATCGGACGTGGCATGAAAATCGGCCTACTGAATGGGTTTTGACAGTCCGAATGATAGCAGGGGCAATGCTTTCGTGTTATAAAACGATTTGATAAAAAAATCTCCCGGCAATGAATCTCGGTTTCTACATCATCCTTGCGGCGCAGTTTTTATCCGCGCTCGCGGACAACGCACTGCTGTTTGCCGCCATTGCATTGCTCAAGGATCTGAGTTCGCCGGCCTGGCACACGCCGGTGCTGCAACAGGGATTCATCATCTCCTACATAGTGCTGGCGCCCTTCGTCGGCGCATTTGCCGATTCTCTGCCCAAAGGGCGGGTGATGTTCATCAGCAACATCATTAAGCTGGCCGGCTGCCTCGCCATGCTGGCTGGATTGCATCCGTTGCTGGCATACGGACTGGTCGGCCTCGGAGCTGCTGCCTATTCCCCTGCAAAATACGGCATCCTCACCGAATATCTGCCGCCGTCACAACTGGTCAAGGCAAATAGCTGGATGGAAGGCCTCACCGTCGCAGCCATCGTGCTCGGCGCAGTGATAGGCGGTTTATTCATCAGCGACAGTATCGCCACGCCGATCTTGCATGCGTTCAATACCAATCTGATCGACACCCCGGCTGAACTGGCCATAGTAGTCATAGTGCTGATATACATCGCCGCCGCGATCTTCAACCTCTACATTCCATATGTGCCAATCGAGCACAGACCGTTCAGCCGCAGCCCGATATTCCTGACCAGGGATTTCTGGCACTGCTTCCGTCTGTTATGGAAAGACCCGCTCGGCCAGGTCTCGCTTGCCGTCACCACTTTGTTCTGGGGTGCTGGAGCCACGCTGCGTCTGCTGGTGCTGGGCTGGGCTGCAATAGCGCTGAATTACGATATCGGGGAAAGCGCAAGGCTGACCGCGTGGGTTGCCATCGGCATAGCTATCGGCGCAGTCCTCGCAGCGAAACTGGTCAAGCTGGAACATTCGGTCAAAGTCCTGCCGGTCGGGATCGCAATGGGCCTGCTGGTACTGGTGATGATCCCGATCACCAACCATGTGCTGGCGACGCTGCTGCTGGTCGCGATTGGCGCAATGGGTGGCTACTTCGTTGTGCCGATGAATGCGCTGCTGCAGCATCGCGGCCACCTGCTGATGGGAGCGGGACGCTCGATCGCGGTGCAGAACTTCAACGAGAACCTCAGCATCTTCGCGATGCTGGGGCTGTATGCGGTGATGGAAAAACTGGAATTCAGCATCTACGTGATCATTATGGTGTTCGGCCTGCTGTTGTCCGGCATCATGACTGCGCTGTACAGGCGTCATGGGCACGACCAGGATCATGGTCAGATGTAGTAAAGCAACCACTATCCAGCCTGCATATTGTCCTGCTGTGTGGCGATGAAACCTTACACCTTGCCAATCAACGCTTCAAATTCCCCTATTGGCACAGGCTTGCTGAATAGATAGCCTTGGTATGCCATGCAGCCATGCTCCTTCAGGAAGGCCAGTTGCGATTCTGTCTCCACACCCTCGGCGATCACGTTCAGGCGGAAATTTTGCGCCATGTCGATGATCGTTTCGACCATCACGGCATCATTGGGGTCGTTTGCAATATCGCGCACGAAACTCTGGTCGATCTTGAGTTGATCGAGCGGCAACAGTTTCAGGTTTGATAGAGATGAATAACCCGTGCCGAAATCGTCCATCGACAACTTGATGCCGATCGCTTTCAGTTCATGCATTTTTTTCACGACATCGGCAACATCGCTCAACACCACGCTCTCGGTCAGTTCCAGTTTCAAACGCGTCGGATCAATCCGATGAGCAAGCACCAATGCTTCCACCTTATCCACGAAATCGTGCATCCTGAATTGTTGTCCGCTGACATTGACGGCAATCTGCAGGTTCCGCGTCAATTCGTTATTGGCCCACTCGGCCAGTTGCCTGCATGCGGTATCCAACACCCAATCGCCGATCTGCAGGATCAGCGAACTTTCTTCGGCAAGCGGGATGAATTGTGCCGGCGAAACCATACCGCGCACCGGATGCATCCAGCGCAACAGCGCCTCCGCGCCCAGCGGACGATGGTTGTTATCCACCTGTAACTGGTAGTACAAATGCAATTGCCTTGCGGGAACGGCACCGCGCAGATCGGCCTCCAGCAAAGCGCGATTTTCCACCAATTGCTGCATCATCGGGTCGAAGAAGCGCACCGTGTTACGTCCCGAATCCTTGGCCTGATACATCGCCATGTCGGCGTGCTTCAGCAATACTTCCACCGGTTCTTCGATGCCTCGATACAGGCACACACCAATACTCGCCGAGCTGTGATACTGCTTTCCGAGTATCTGATAGGGCATGCTCAAGGAGGCGCGCATTTTCTCGGCAATCAGCGCAATTCTTTGCGATGTCTCCTGTACGTCCGGGGCGACTTCCTCCAGGAGTACCACAAACTCATCACCTCCCAGGCGCGCCACGGTATCCATTTTGCGCAAGCATTCCCGGATGCGCAACGCAACTTCGAGCAGCAAGAGGTCGCCTTGTTCATGACCCAGTGTGTCGTTGATCGTTTTGAACCTGTCAATGTCCAGGAACATCACCGCGCCGTATTGATTGGTGCGCGCCGACAGCGAAAGCGCCAGATGGAGGCGATCCAGCAGCAACCGGCGGTTGGGAAGTCTGGTCAGCGAGTCATAAAAAGCCAGGTTGCGGATCTCCTCCTCGGCATTCTTGCGCTCGGTGATATCGTTGAATATTCCCACGTATGCTGTGGTCTTGTCCGATTCGTTCTTAACCTCGGTGATGGTCAGCCACTTCGGATATTCACTTCCATCCTTGCGGCGGTCCCATAACTCGCCACTCCATGTTCCCGAATTATGCAATTGCCGCCACATTTCCTTGAAATAGTCCTTGCCATGACGGCCCGAACCGAGCATGCGCGGATTCTTGCCCATCACTTCTTCTTGCCGATAGCCGGTAAGCTCCTGAAACGCGCGGTTGACCCGGATGATATTGGCGTTTTCGTCGGTGATCATGATGGCCTCGTGCGTTTCAAACGCCACTGCGGCTACCCGCAAGGCATCTTCCGCAAGTTTTTGCGCAGTAATGTCCTGCACCGCTCCAACCGAGCGCAGCGGCTTGCCGGAAGCATCGAACTCGCTGAAGCAGTGCTCCCGAACCCATTTGATGCGGCCGTCCGCCATTTGCAAGCGGTGCTCGATTTCGTATGACTTCCTGTCTTCCAGCGATTGCGTGTAAGCCTCGTTTACCTTGTCGCGGTCATCCGGATAGATAACGTTCAAGAACCCTTCGTAGGATGGCCCGAATTGTGCGGGATCGAGTTCGAATATCCGGTAGACCTCGTCTGACCAGCTCAATTTGCCACTCGTCAGGTCCAGCTCCCAGCTTCCCAACTTCCCTATCAGCTCCGCCTCGTTGAGCAGATCACGGCTATGCTGCAACTCGACCCGTGAACGCTTGATCTCGGAAATATCGCGCAGGAAACAGGCGAATCGCCCCGTCTCGCGCATGAAGATCGTGGTCACTTCGATGTCTATCTCGTGACCGTCCTTATGGCGATGACGCGTCTCGAACCGGCCGGAGCCCTCCGCAATGATCCTCTCGATATTGGCCCTGATTTCATCGGGTTGTTGCCTTGCCTCCAACTGGCTGATGTGCATGCCCACCAGTTCACCCATGGTATAGCCCGAAATATCGGCATAAGCCTGGTTAACCTCCAACAGCGTGCCCTGTACATCGACCATCCAAAAACCATCCTGTGCAAGATCGATCACCTTCTTGTGCGTAATTAAAATTTCCTCGGCCTGTTTGCGTGCAGTGACGTCACGCGACAACACGATGAAACATGGCTGCGACTCGCGAGATTCCGCTTTACGCGAAACAGAAAGTTCGAACCATGAATTTCCCTGCGGAAGTGCCAGCAAGAACTGCTTGCCCTGCGAATTGCATTTTTCATTCGCTTCCCGCAATGCCGACATGACCACCTCCGCCGCCTCGGGAGGCAGGACGTCTGCTACCTTTTTGCCGATCAGTTCATCAGCCGGTAAAACCAACTGGCTGCCTTGCTGGGCGTGGACGTAATAATAAGTGCCATCCAGCCCCACCTCGAACAACAAGTCGTGGATGGCATTGATAGTGGCCTCCAACTGATCACGCGCGATGATCACGTTGTCTTCTGCCAGCTTTCTTTTGGTAATATCCGTGCGTATAGCAACGTACTGAAAAGGCTTGCCGTCTCTGCCAATGTACGGAACGATAGTGGTCAACAGCCAGTACAGGTGACCGTCCTTGGCTCGGTTGCATATCTCGCCATGCCATACCTTACCTGTTGCGATGGTCCTGAACATATCCCTGAAAAATTCTTTCGGATGCGTGCCGGAGTTGATCAGGCGGTGATTCTGTCCGATCAACTCCTGCTGTGAATATCCGCTGTACTCGCAGAATTTTTCGTTGGCGTAAGTGATCATGCCTTGTACATCGGTAACAGCAACGATGGCGTGCTGATCAAGCGCAAACTTCTGGTGGCGCAGTTCCTCAAGCGCACGCTCGGCCCGTTCACCGCTTGTTCGAAGCGCTTCCTCGGCCTGTACTTGTCCGGTAACATCCATGGCGATGCCGAGCAAATGCACCGGGTTTCCCTGCTCGTCATAGATGCCGATCTTGCGCGTATGCAAAATTCTGGTTTCGCCGCTGCGCGTCAGGATCGGCTCCCGCGGAATGTCCTTCGACTGATGGCTGGCCAGCACCTCCCGGTCGCTGGCGATGAAAAAATCCGCCTGCTCGGGCGGAAAAAAATCGCTGTCGTTCTTTCCCAGCAATTCCTGCTCCGAAAATCCCAGCAGCTCCTCGCCTGCGCGGTTGAACTTCTCAAAACGCAAATCGTCCGCTCTCTTGAGGAACACCATTGCCGGTATGTTTTCCACCAGCGATTGCAGCAGCGCTTCCGATTTTTCCAGTTTTCGTTCCGCAATCTTTCGTGCCGAGATATCCACGAACGAAGCCATCATGCAGATAGGCTGGCCTGCCGTGTCCTTGACCATGTGCCCCGACAACTGCAATTCAGCCAGCGAGCCGTCATGCCTGCGTGCGACCAACTCCCCTTGCCAGAAGCCATGCAGTTGCAGGGCTTCCACCACTTCCTGCGCATCTTCCGGCCTGGCCCAGAACTCGACGGGCGAACGACCGATGGCTTGTTCCTGGCCTTGCAGCCGCCACAGATCGACGAATGCCTGATTGACATATGAAAGCTTGCCGTCCAGCCCGGCAATCGCGATGGCATTGATCGAGGACGTGATGGCCGCATCCTTGATGCGCAATTCGTACATGTCTTGAGTGGATTCTGTCGCGGACTGTCCGGAACGCCCCCCCAATACACCCAGTAATTTCCCAGCCACACGTTTGAACACCCGCTCGAACAAGCCATGCTCACCGGGTGCGGATTTGTCCGCCTGTTTGTTCATGTTACCCATCGTAATTGCACCTGCTGACTTGTATCGACTACCTTTATTCCACTAAATTATCGGTTGATCCTGTCAAACCCTGCAAACCGATCGATCCTGAGCATCAGGGTGTCATCCCGAATCGGGAAGTTATGACACACCCTTGAACGCTTTAACGGCAATGCACAAGTCGTGCCATGTTTTGGCTTTCTCCGAAGGACTGCGCAAGAGATAAGCGGGGTGATAGGTGACGACCAAAGGAATACCGCAGTAATCATGCAGCTTACCGCGCAAACTGGCGAGCGTCGCTTCCTTGCCAAGCAAGGCATTCGAGGCTACCTTGCCCAGCGCGACGATCAATTTGGGCTGGATCAATTCGATCTGGCGTCGAAGATATGGCATGCATGCCAAAATCTCGTCAGCCTCCGGCGCACGGTTGCCGGGCGGGCGGCATTTGACGATGTTGGCGATATACACATTCTTGCCGCGCTTTAACTTGATCGCCATCAGCATGTTGTCCAGCAGTTTGCCCGCCTGCCCGACGAACGGCTCCCCCAGCGCATCCTCTTCCGCCCCCGGCCCCTCGCCAACAAACAGCCAGTCGGCGTTTTCGTCTCCCACGCCGAATACCGTCTGAGTGCAGCCCGCGCGAAGTTTGCATGCGGTACAGTCATGCACCCGCTGCTTGAGTTCCGGCCAGCCGAGCCCATCAAGCATGGAATTCGGCACGACCGTCAATGTATCGGTACCGGTCGAAACCTCAGGTGATCTCAGTTTGTCAGCAACCGGCGGGGCCGGTTCCGCAATCACTTCTGCAGGTGGCGGATCGTCTGCCTTAGGTGCAAGCCGGTCTCGCCGCACCCATATGGGATACAGATTCAGTTCGCGCAACACCGCTTCACGCCTGTCCATTATCCTCCCCCGTTAAATCGCAAGACATCACCAGCGCATCCTCGATGCCGTTCGCATTCTGATAATAGCCGCGCCTCACTCCGACCAGATCGAAGCCGGAACGCTTGTACAATGAGATTGCGGCGACATTGGACGGCCGCACTTCGAGAAACATGCGTTTCATATTCTTCGCACGCGCCCTCTGCAACATCTCGCTGATTATCATCTTACCCAATCCTTTGCGCTGCCATGCTGCCGCGACACTGATGTTAAGCAGTTCCGCCTCATCAACCGCCGGCATCAGGATAGCGTAGCCGCGTATCGCGCCATTATCCTCATCCACGCAGCACATATAGCCATAATTCAAGGCATCCATGAAATTGCCCCGCGTCCAGGGGTAGGCTTGCACCGCCAGCTCGATGCCAAGCACCGTCTCCATGTCTTCTGGTGTCATGGCGCGCATTGCAGGATGCTAACCCTGGACTCTTTCAAAGGTCTTCAATGCCACCCTGTCGCGCAGATACAACGGCAATGCATCGGCTGCATCCACGCCGTGCCCGAGCGCGAAACGCGCTGCGCCGAGAACTGCGATGGCAGCCGCCCTCGGGACAGCGCCGCTATCCACACCCTGCAATTGTCCGGCATATCTCCGTGCCAATTCGTCGCCGTGTGCCGCAAAACCGCTGCCCATCCCAAACCAGTCCGAACCTGACAGCATGGACGCATCCTCGGGTTTGCACAAACACGGCTCGATCACGGCTATCCAGACTGCATCGCGTTTTTCGTAAGCGGCCAGATACAACTCGGCCATGCGCGCGTCCAATGCCGCGACTACTCGCGGTCTGCCGGATGCTTCCGCGAGCGCCTGCAATGTACACACGCCTGCGACGGGCAGATTCGCGCCGAGAGCCAGGCCCTGCGTAGTGCCGCAAGCGATGCGCACCCCGGTAAACGAACCCGGCCCCATGCCGAATGCGATACCGTCGAGTTGGGCCAATTTGGCATCGGCGTCGCGCAGCAGCGAGTCCACCATCTCCATCAGTACTTCGGAATGTCTTTGCCCGACCAGGTCGCAGCGCTCGATGACTGCACCGTCCCGCCACAGCGCGACAGAGCAGTATTCGGTGGATGTATCCAGAGCCAGGACTTGCATCAGGCTTCCATCGGTCAGTCAGTCAGCAGCAACGCCACCGCCATTGCCGCAATACCTTCGCCTCGCCCGGTCAGGCCCAGTTTTTCGGTCGTGGTCGCTTTTACGTTGACGGCACTTTTCTCGACACGCAGATCGGCAGCTATGTTTGCAACCATCTGGAAGATGTGCGGCGCCATTTTCGGTTCCTGCGCAATGATGGTCGCATCCACGTTGGCTACGCGAAAACCCTGCTCGCGAACCAGGTGCATCGCTTCGCGCAACAGGATGCGGCTGTCGATATTCCTGTATTTCGCGTCGGTATCCGCGAAGTGCCGACCGATGTCGCCCAGTGCAGCGGCACCCAGCAACGCATCGGTGACTGCATGCAACAACACATCCGCATCGGAATGTCCGAGCAAGCCCTTGTCGTAAAGAATCTCGACACCGCCGATGATCAGCTTGCGGCCCTCAACCAACTGGTGCACGTCAAAACCCTGGCCGATTCTCATGTTATTTTCCTTGTTTGGACAGAAGCAACTCCGCAAGGAGCACATCCTGCGGAAAAGTCACTTTCAGGTTGCCGGATTCGCTCGCCACCAGCCTGGGTTTCAGGCCCAGCGCCTCGATTGCGGATGCGTCGTCGGTAAAGCTGCCAGCTTGCTGCAAAGCCTGTGTCAGCAGTTCCACACGGAACATTTGCGGGGTCTGCGCCTGCCACAACTGTTCGCGGCCTTCGGTGCGCTGGATGCGGCCATGGCCGTCATCTCGTTTCAGCGTATCCGCCACCGGCACCGCGAGGATGCCTCCCACTTCGTCGTCGCGAACCTCCGCGATAAGTTTGTCCAGATCATTACGGGTCAGACAGGGGCGTGCCGCATCATGCACCAGTACCCATTCGTCAGGCTCCAGTTCGGAGGCCAGCAGGCCGTTCAGCACACTTTCCGAGCGCGACTCGCCGCCGCAGTACAGGGTCTGCAGCTTTTCACCGAACCGCGACCAATCGTAGCCGTGGAACAACGTATCGCCGGGAGCCAACACCACGAACACCGTGGAGATCTCCGCACAGTCGCACAGCGTGGCGAGTGCGTGCGCGATCATCGGCTGACCGGCCAGCGGCAGATACTGTTTGGGTAGGTCATTCCCCATGCGCGCACCCGAACCGGCAGCGGGCACCAATGCGTGAAATTCTGGCATGGGCGGATTGTAATGGAAAATCCGCAATCGGGACTTTGCAGTTGATTCGATGCGCTTTTTCCGGCTTATCTGCTATGATTCCAGTAAAAAAAGGGGGAGGAATCAAAGTATGGACAAGATTTTACAGAAGCTAGACTCGATATTTGGCCAGCACTCGGACTCGCGCAAGTGGGCGATTCCGTTGTTATTGCTGGGTTTCATCAGTGCGACGGGCTACCTGGTGGGATACGAGATCACCGTCTCGCTGTTCCTGCTGATACCCATCGCGCTGACCACATGGTACGGAAACTACCGCAACAGCATCATCATGTGCTTCCTTTCCACTTTCATCTGGTATCTGGTCGATGTCGGATCGTCCGGTCACCCCTACAACAATCCTTTAGCACCTTACTGGAATTCAATCATACGCATGGGCCTGTTTTTGATCACGGTGCAATTGCTGATCCAGCTAAAGGCCAGTCTGAATACCGAAAAGGAGCTATCCAGGACTGACAACCTGACCGGCGCAATGAACAAACGGGGATTCACCGAAGTGGCTGAAAAACTGTTCGAACTGAGTGCGCGGCATGTCAGGCCGACTTCCATCGCTTATATCGATCTGGATAATTTCAAGAAAGTGAACGACAAGTTCGGCCATTTCGAAGGAGACAAGGTATTGCAGACAGTTGGCGACGTCCTGCTTAAATCGGTACGCCGGTCCGATGTAGTGGGTCGCCTGGGCGGTGATGAATTTTCCATCGTACTTCCGGAAACCAACGAGATCGGTGCAAAATCGACTTTTCTCAAGCTGAAAAGCGATCTCACAGATGCGATGAAGGAACACAGTTGGCCTATCGGCTTCAGCATCGGCGTCGTTTCGTTCGACCTGCCGCCGGCCAGGCTGGATGAAGCGATCAGGTCAGCCGATGAATTGATGTATCACGTCAAGAGACACGGCAAGAACGATATCCTGTTCAAGCATTACCAAACCGAGAAAA